>Ga0114921_10000463_pt1 | contig 17188 bp, 12 predicted proteins | sample BentaG_FD_87016 | JGI IMG/M metagenome (GOLD analysis project Ga0114921, IMG submission 87016) | Deep subsurface microbial communities from South Atlantic Ocean to uncover new lineages of life (NeLLi) - Benguela_00093 metaG | ecosystem: Environmental > Aquatic > Marine > Oceanic > Sediment ...
ACACTTGGCTTTGGTCGCTCCCGGTTCAACTTTGAATCGCTGAATGCAGTTCTTACACCTGACCATCATTTCCGCGGGTCTTTTTTCACTCATAACTCAAAAGCCCCCTCTGCTTTAGTTGTTCGCTGTTTGCTCAGTCTGAGCTGGAGCGGTGTTTAGCCTGCCCAACTTTCATAATTATACCACACCAGCTTCACTTGCTCGTTTAACTAGCTAGCCTCAGGAGCCACGCTGAGCAAGTACCCGACCGTATTCACTTTGCCGAGCTCTAGCAGCAGCAATCTCCTTCTCGGTAAACCATCGGTGCAGGTCAATCATGTCTACCGGATATTTTCCTTGGCGGAAGGCACCCTTCAGTGGGTGGTCAAATGGGATAGTGGCATCAATGCCTATGTAGCCCTGAAGACCGCTCTCCGCAGATAACTCTTCCATCGGGTTGCCCTGCCGGTGCCTCTCGCCCCCGCCAACGAGGATTCCTGTCGCTGGGTTCACCCTGGTAGTTATTGCCCAGATGACATCGTCGGCACTATAAATGTTAACATCATCATCCACGGCAATGCCAACCTGCGGTGCCTCGGGAAGGGTGAGAATATTCCTTATCAGGGTTTTCTGGTATCCTTCGTATCTCCTCCTCGTCTTACTTACCTGAAACACTATTCCCAAAAGAGCCTTCTGTCCCTGCAGGACATTAATGTCAGCGACAAACTCAGGGGGAACGATGCGGCGGGCATACTCATAGATGGATGCCGCTCGGAAGGGGCGCAGTAGGTTCTCCCCCTCGATTGAGTGGGCCAGCGGGGAGTAAAAAATGAGTTGGTCTTGGCGATGGGTGATAGCTGTAGCCACAAATTTGGCCGTTTTTACCGCCCCACCTAGATAGCCGGTATACTCCGGGAAGAAGGGGGCAACATCCCACCTCCCTGCTTCAGCTGCCTTTTCGCTTTCCCAGACGTGTTGCGTGGTGTCAATATACCCCTCAATCACCCATTCTGCCTGGGCAACTGCGTAGCCATCAATCGTCTTGGCTCGAACGATGTCTACCGGAAATCCCTGTAGCCCGCCGGCGAATCCCAGCTCATCTGAACCAAAGGGAACCACCGGGTGGATGTAACCTCCTCCAGCAGCCAAATTCACCGCTGGTGGAGTGCATATATTGAGCGTGACCGGGATACGCTCGCCACGAAATGCCCGAATAATTTTCCCGATATGAGTGTGATCTCCGGCCATAAGGCTACCCCAGTCCTTCCCCTGAAAGTGTGTCCGCTTGAAGGAGATCTCAAAGCCATCATTAAAGTACTTACCTGAAACGAGGACATTCAGCCCGCCTAGAATCCTCCCGGCATCTTCCTCAGTATGCCTCAGAATAGGTATCATGGCCAGCACATCAATCCCATCAGTAATCACCACTTCCTGACACGGTGCCTTTTCGACTACCTTCGGAGGGATAGGATGGAGCATAGCTTGATGACAACGGCGCATCATCTCTCTATCATTGGAAGCATCAAAGAGTTTGGGATATACTGCCTCATTAGCAAACACATTGGCCACATCCCTCACCCCGGGATAGCCTTTAATTTTCTCAAAGAAGAGTACCGGACCGCCATCAAAAGATTTGGTGATACCAGAAATCTCATATATTGGGTCCGCCTCGCCCTTAACCACCTGCACATCCCCTTCAGCCATCAGGAATTCCAGCGCACCGCGCATGCTTGAAATATCCTTCTTTGCCATGTTTATCTCCTCCTTCTTGTTTTTGTCTATTCCAGTGCTCCGGAAGTAAGGTGAGTAACAAATTCCTCGTCGGACAAGCCCAGGATTTGAGTGCAAACGTACTCATTATGTTCACCAATAGATGGGACTCGCCCGGCTCTCAAAGGAACTTTCTCCAGCCGAAAACCGGGACAATAGTAGTCATACTCTCCCAGCTCAGGGTGCTCAACGGGGATGAAATGCTTTCGGTGGCTGAGCTGTGGGTCACGGTAAAGGTCGCTACAGTCCTGAACCACCCCAGCCTTTACGCCGGCTTTTTGAAGGCGAGCCATCACTTCCTCGGGAGGAAACTGGGCCGTCCAATCAGCGATGAACTTCTCCAGTTCATCCTCATTTTCTTTCCTCTTCTCCAAGGTGGCGAACTTCGGGTCTTCAACCCATTCCGGCATCCCCAAAGCTTTACAAAACGCCTCCCATTCCGAATCAGTGAATACGGAAATAGCACACCACCGGTCTTCCCCTTGACAGGGGAAAACGCCATGAGGGGAAGCCGCCGGCGAGCGATTTCCCATTCTACCCCTAAGGTTGCCTGTGGCCTGATATTCTAGAATTAGCGGCGTCAGAAATTGCAAACTAGCCTCATACTGGGAGAGATCAATGGAACACCCCTTACCTGTCCTCCGGCGATAATCTAGAGCGGCAAGGAAGGTAGCCCCGCCGAGTCGAGAGGCAAGCACATCGGTGTAAGCCCCCCAGATGAACGGTGGGTCCCGGTCAGGCCAACCGGTCAAGTAGGTGAATCCGGCTAAAGAAGTGAGCTGAAGTCCCAGTCCAGGCTGGGCGGCGTGAGGACCAGTTGCCCCCATCATTGAGGCACTCAGCATGATAACTCGGGGGGTTATCTTTCGCAATTCGTCGTAACCGAGACCCCACTTCTGCATCATCCCCGGAGAAAAACTCTCGACCACCACATCCGCCCAGCTAATCAGCCTCCGGGCAAGTTCCCTCCCATCAGGGTGATTCAGATTAAGAGTGACGCTTTTCTTGCCCCCGTTATAGACAAGAAACTGAGCCGAACGATTTGGTCCTGGCTGGTTATCTTTGTAAGGTCCACCTACCCGGGTAGCATCAGGGCGGGTAATTGATTCTACTTTAATTACTTCCGCTCCATACCCGGCTAGCCACTTGGTAATCCACGGTACAGTGGCTACCCAGGAAAAATCAGCTACCTTTAACCCCTCAAATGGGAGGCCTTCCTGCTTTTCTTCTTTCCCCTCCTCGTCTCCAGCCTCAGGTGACGGGGGAGAGAAAGAGAGTCGGGCAAAGGCACCGGGGAACCTGAGTGTCTTGCCCAACTCGGGAATCTCCTGCTCTTGCCAAAATTTCCGAGCATCTAGTTGTTCGTCCTCAATGGTTTCCCCAACTGTGTTCACCGGGAAAAGCTGGAGCCGGTCTTTTAAGGCGAGCTCATAAAGCTCCTGGCTGGTATGTCGGCTAAAGAATCTGGCAAACGACTCCCAAATCTTTACCATATACTCCGGGGTTGTTTTGGCCAGGTCGAGGGTATCCCAGTCTAGCTCCCGAACGAAATCGGGCAGGTCTCCCTCCATATCAATATACTTGGCTATAGTGCGATTAGAATAGGCTCCTAGCTTACCTCCTTGCATCATGTAAGCGACATGCCCTTGGCGACCTTTCCAGATGAGGGGGTGGAGAAACATGGCTCCAGAAACCCCTAACCGATATCTCCCGGTTCGCTTGGGATTGAATCCCTGCCACTTCAGAAAGAAGGGGGCATGCATCAGGATGTCAAACAAGCTCTCCTGGGCGGAAACATCAACCTGCTGCCCCTCCCCGGTAATTCCTCTCCAGTAATGGGCAATCAGGGTGCCGACGGCAGCGTCTGCTGAGGCAATCAGATAAGATTGCGGAAAACCTAGCCGTACTGGGGGACGGTCGGGATCACCTAACAGGTACATTACCCCAGACATCGCCATCAGCTCAAGGTCAGAGGCCTTGAGGTCTTTATACGGGCCAGTTTGACCAAAAGGAGTAATTGAGGTGACAATCAATTTGGGGTTAGCCTCCCTCAGGGCAGTATAGCCCAGTCCCAGGTGGTCAAGATACCCAGGCGGGAAGGACTCGACGACAAAATCGGCTTCCCTGGCAAACTGGAGCACCTTCTCCGGTTCCCTTTCAATATCAAGATGAACTAGCCTCTTGCTAGAGTTATAGGCCCACCACCAGAAGTCCCTTTTCACCCCTGGCCTTTCTAGTCGAATGACCTCGGCACCTAAATTGCCAAGGATTTTAGCGCAAAAAAAACCCTTCTCATCAGTGAGATCCAGGACACGAAAGGGCGAGAGTAAGAAATCCATGCCAGGTTTTCTATCCATTCCCCTGCTCTATCTTGGTAAATTCATCCAGCATTTTGAGTACCCCTTTATTTCCCGATGAAAAGTCCCTGAGGGTCGAGTGAGCGTAGTATTGCTAGCTCCTCAGCAGTGGGCGGCTCGCTCCCCTCAAGAGCCTGAGCTATCTTCAGCTCCCAGCCACAATTTTCCTTTATTTCTCTAACCCTGGCTTCCCGTGTCAAGAACCCGGGTCCGGTAAAATACTTGGTCAAAGTAAATGTTTCGTCTTTCTCCAGTTTCTCAAAGACTCCTAGGTTCGTCACCAATGTTTTAACTTTGTTTCCAGGGCAGGTAACAAAGGGCACATTTTCTATTAAGCGCTCTGGTGACTGCCTAGCTACTACTAAACTCTCCCGGGCGTTAATAGCATCACCACCCCCCCCAGGACCGATGAAGAAAAGGTCATTTATTTTCTGGGTATTGATGTTGCCATATTTATCAATTTGAGCTGCTCCCAGAACGCTAAGGCACTTGCTCCTTGCCCCGCCAACAAAAGTGCCATATACCTCCACAGTATCGGTCAACATTTTACAGGTCATCAGGTTGGAAGGAGTCATTAGAAACGGGTCTCCGGGTCTCGGTGCATAGCCAACTAGTCCGGTGCCAGTTAAAAGGTCCACGTTGTGTCCCTCTTTCTGCAGTAGGTAATAGGCTAACCAGGCAGCTAGTCCCGGAGCTCCAATGCCAGCGAGCACCGTTTGGTACCCTCCCTGGATGACCTTCTTCTTCACGTCTCTGGCGGCAGCTACGACCATCATCTCTGTAGGATTTGATTCTTCAGCACCTGAGATGAAAGTGAAGTTAGACCCTAACTCATACTCCCAGGCATTGCGGCTCGCTTTTCTTTTGAGGGACGTTATTCTCTCGCTTCCCAGTTTCCGCAGGTAGCCCTCTTGAGCCGGACAATCGATTACCCATTCATTCAGCCAGGCATCAAGCTTGCCAGGGTCTTGGCTTGCCTCTTGGTAGTCTAAAATGAAGTCATAGTCTTCGCTATATCCCTCGTCAATGCCTACAGCCTTGCCTGCCGAACCTTGAGGATGAGCACCAAAAGGCACTACAGATACCGACCTTACCAGATAACCGGGAATCTTAACCAGGCTGCTATGCTCTCTAATAAACTCTGAGGAAACCAATTTCTCTACGGTGACTATAACTCCGTTTTTACTGGCTCTTGGACCCCATAGGCTCGTGAAGTAAGGAGGGGTTAAAATAGTGTTGCCATAAGTGTCTGCCACGCACCCGTGGATAAGAGAAATATCAGGCTCAAGCGCTCTGACTACCCCTTGCTTCGTTTTTCCATCAAAGGGGTCGTTAACAATCTGAAATGAGTCGGCATTTTCCTCAGCCAGACTGGTTCCCATGATGGACTTAGTGGGCATAAAGCCAGTGCCTAATGCTCCCGCCATCAGCCTCTGTTCCAGAGAATAAAGTGACCAGCTCTCGATCTCAATTAAGCCCTTCTTCTCAGCCTCTTGAAGGAGTGGAATTGGTCTGGGCACTGGATAGGTGTAGGAACAGTTTGCGGTGATGATTTTTTTGACCAGTCGGCAGTGAATCAAGCTTATCAGATACGGAGTGGTAACACCACTTGAGATCAATGTAAATTTGGGCTCCGTTCCCCAAAATTGCCTTATGATTTCACAGAGAGCTGCATTAGGGTCATTTCCTAGGCATATGTGCAGCCTCATCCCGGGCGTTGTAGCCTGTAGGATAGCCTCGCTGAGCGGCACAACCTTGCCCTGACCCTCATCCCCGGGGAGTTCAAAAATCTCTCTCATTTCCTGTTCCGATAAGTGACTCCAGCTAAAATGCAGAACTCCTGTACTCGCCCAGAACCTCTCGAAGAACCCCACATATTTCACCGATGGTGGCGTAGCTTCTAACTGCTTCCAAGGTGAAGGGTACCAGGTTTCCCTTGCCTTCAGCAGCCTTCCGAAGCTCGGCTAAGGAATGTTGAACTTTGACGTTGTCCCTTTCCTGCCTCAACTTCCTGACTCTCCGCTTCATCTCCTCGGCTATCGATGGGTCTACTCGGTGAATTTCAAAAGCCGGTCTTTCACCAGAGGCGAATTTGTTCACCCCGACTATGATTCGTTTTCCTTCATCTATTTCATTTTGCTTCCTGTAAGCGGAGCGAGATATCTCGGCCTGCATCCAGCCCGATTCTATAGCCTTTTCTATGCCCCCCCTCGATTCTATTTCCCCAAGGTAATTGGACACCCCTTCCTCAATCAGGTCAGTCAAAGCCTCCACATAGTAAGAACCGCCTACGGGGTCAACTACCTCAGTCACTCCGCTCTCATAAGCTATGAGCTGCTGAGTCCTGAGAGCAAGGGTAGCCGACTTCTCCGTAGGTATAGCGTGTGCCTCGTCAAAGGCAGCGACATGGAGGTAAGTGACTCCACCTAATACCGCCGCCAAGGCTTCTACCGTCGCCCTTATGATGTTATTCTCCGGCTCCTGCGCCCTAAAGGTTGAGCCGCCGGTACCTGGGCCAGTACTAAGACGCATGGAGGAGGGGTGCCTGGCGCCGAACCTCTCTTTTAGGGTTCTTGCCCATAGCCTTCTCAAAGCACGGAATTTGGCTATCTCATCAAAGAGGTTCATGTGGACGGCTGAGTTGAATGATAAGCGTGGTGCTACCTCATCGACGCTTAGACCTCTCTCGAGCGCTCCCTCGATGAAAGCGATGGCCGTTGCCATGGCATAGGCTCCCTCTTGGATGAGAGTTGCTCCCGACTCACGAACCGTGTAGGCATTGATCTGATAACTTAGCCTCGGTATATGTTTCATTCCGTATTCCATGAAGTCAAGAGCTAGGCGCATAGCCCCCTTGGGAGGGAAAATATGGGTTCCCCGGCCAAGATACTCCTGCAAGCAATCGCTGTGGACATTGCCGCTCATTCTATCTATAGGGGCACCTTGCTTCTCAGCCACCGCCATGTACATTGACCAGAGCACTATGTGAGGGTGACATATCGAGCCACGTATCGACACGCGATCTAGCGGGATGCCGGCGAATATGGTCTCTGCCTCCTTTAGTGAGGGACAAGACACACCGACTACCCCCACTTCAAATGATGCCAAGGCATCATCCGGATTGTAGCCCAGTTGAGTCGGGAGGTCACAAGCTAGGCTCACTCCGGTTTGCCCCTGGTCAAGGAGGAGTTTGAAGCGCTTGTTGGTATCCTCGGGCATGCCGAAACCTGAGTATTGAGCCATGCCCCAAAGACGACTGCGATACATTGTCGGATGAATGCCCCGGGTATAGGGGTACTCCCCCGGGAAACCTAAATCCCTCAGGTAGTCAAGATGAGCAATATCCCTTGGGGTATATAGTCGTTGCTTAGGAAACTCACTAAAGACCTCTCTTTCCGGGGTACTCTTAAGTGATTCCCTTAGAGTAGTATCTTCCCATTCTTTCTGCTTCTTCTTTATTTTGGATAGTTCCTCTGCTTTGCCGCTCATTTATTTAAGCCTCCTATCCAGCGGCGAAGTGCCTCGCTCTCTTGAAGGCAGGGCGACGACAGCATAGCCAGGCATGACCTCCTCGCCTCTTTGGTTTGTAGCTCTCGTCTCAATTTTGACACAGCGTTCATCTTCCTCATCGATGAATTTTCCACTTATCTTACCCGTTACCCATACCACATCTGAATGATAAACAAACTGCCTATACTCGGCATAACTTCTTTTCAGCCAGCCTTCGTCTCCCATCCAGTTGGTCAGCAAGTGAATCTGCCAGCAATGTCTTTGGAAGCCAACGTCGTACTGCATGGGCAACCCCATTGCTTTGGCTGCCTCCTTGTTATAATGGACGGCAAAGATCGGCTCCAGAGCGTAGGTAGAAGGGTCACGGAAGGCCCAGGCTGGATGGCGACGATACTGGTGAAGTGCCGTGCCGTGTGCCGCCAGCCTTGGTATTGGTGCCCCACCCCCGCAGAGAAAAGCTATCTCATCAGTAAGCCCCAGTGGCCCCTTGACCACTGGCTTTAGCTCTTGGCCAATCTCTAAATCCTCCCAGTAAGGGATATTTGAACCCCTTACCTCCTCTGACAGTACTTCTTCCTCTATCTTCTTAAGTTCTTCTTCAGTCCAAGGGTGTGGAAGCTGGATGTGACGGTATTTGCCCTTTTCCCTAGCCTTCGCCCTCTCAACCCTTACCACCGACCACCTAGCCTTAGCTACCAGTTCATTCCTCTGGTTGCAATATCTGTTCTCATACCAATCTACTACCATTCTTCCGGCAAACTTGCTCGGCTTCGGTCCCTCAAAACCGGTAAAGATACACTCTGGCGTAATCTTGTCATTGAGCAAAATCGGCTTGTAGAACTCAACCTCGGTAGCGTTGTGAAAGCCACCCAGACCGCGCCAGCCGAATTGCACCCCAGAGAAGACACTGAAAACCCAGGAAGGGGGAGCGACGAGAGTGCCGTAACCGGTTTTCCTGGCATACTCAACATCCCTCCACAGTGGATTAGTGTCACCTATTCCATCGGCAAACTTGAGTATTGCCAGCCTAGTAGCTTCTTCATTGAACATAGAATGTTCAATGCGTAGCTTCAGGCCAATCTTGCTGCGCATCTCTTCTATCATTTCATCGGTGATGCGCCATTCCTGCATTCTTACTTTGGCTTCTCTGGTCATACGACCCCGCCTGGCAGCTTAAGGCCAGTACAGCCTTTGAGCTTCTTTTTTCAGTTCGGCTCTGAAGTCGGGATGGGCAATAGCAACCAGCTCCTCAGCCCTCTTTCGCAAAGACTTCCCCCGTAATTTGGCAATGCCATACTCAGTGACCACATAGTCAGCACAGTTGCGAGTAACGGTTATTGCCGTGCCCGGTTCAAATGAGGAAGCGATTCTTGAGATAAGCCTGCCATCCTTAGTCCTTGCCATGGAGGGCAATATGGTGATGCCCCGGCCACCTTTAGACAGTAATGCTCCATAGGCAAAGGCTGTCTGCCCGCCTGAACCACTAAATATCCGATAGCCGATGCTTTCGCTGGCAATCTGCCCGGAAAGGTCAATAGTTAACGCCTGGTTGATAGCCACCATGTTGTCATTGGCAGCAATGTTTCTCACGTCCCACAGGAAGTCCACATCAACCAGCCAGAAGAGGGGATTGTTATTAGCCCAATCCATGTCTTCTTTGCTAGCACCACCCAAGGAAGTAACTACAACCTTGCCCGGAAAGAAGTTCTTGCGTTTCCCATTTATGACCCCTTCCCGGACCAGCCTTATTACCCTCGGGGGTGTGGCCTCTGAGTACCAACCGATGTCACACCTACCATCTAAGAGCCCCAGCTCTACCAGGCGTTCGGTAACCCTGCCTATCCCGATTTGAATAGTATCACCATCTCTTATCAGCTCGGACACATACCCAGTGATATCGTTCATATAAGGCTCAGGTTTCTTGACCTCCCTACCAGCCAGGCTCCCCTCAGCCACAATGCCACCGGTTGCCTGATGAGGTACGAAATAGTCTATCTCTGAGACATGCACGAAATTATCGCCGAAGGTTCTGATGAGCCGGTCATTTACCTCGGCCAGTACTATCTTGCCTTTCTTGATGTGTTTTCTCTTGTTCCACAGTGCCGCTCCAAAACTGCAGAAACCCTCGTCATTGGGCGGAGATACTTCAGCAATCACGATGTCTGATTCTCCCCAGGTGGCTTCGCTCCAGCCCAGGATATCATTTATCTCAATATTACACCTTCTGTCATCAACCATCTGCTGTGATATTGCTGTGGGCATATATATCGTTATCTGGAAGAGCTCTTCCCAGCCGGGCTCATACCAGCCAAAGTCATAGCCGGGGAAAGGCTGGAATACCTTTACATCACGCAGCTCTCCAGCCCTGGCAGCAATAGCCAGTCCGATGGAGTAAGCTTCTCTGCCCAATACAAAGGAGACTGTATCTCCCGGCTTTACCAGCTGAGCTGCTTCCTCGGCGGTAATTAGTTTCCGCTCATATTCTTCTCGCCAGTCCTTCACCTCAGTCTCCCCCCAGATACTTCCTCCCGCACAAATCAGAAAAGTCCTTCCAGGCCAGTCAGTTGTTCGAGGAAAGCCTCGAGGCGAATTTTAAACTGACCTAAAGGAACGGTGACGTCAAACTCAAGGAAATAATTAGGAATACCATTTTTGTCCAGAAATCTGCTCAGCGCCGGAATATCAGCTTCGTGAGGGTCGCAGAATGCCTGTTGCATCACGATAGCGCCCTGCACTCTCCAATCCTTGGCAAATTGAAGGACCCGGTCAAACCGAGTCCTTTGAGGCCAGTCCTTGGAGGGGCAGGCGGTTCTCCTAACATATCTCTCGGCAATGGCGAGTAAGGGGTCGTCAACGCTTTCATCCACCTCGTCCCAGAAATAACGCGTGGTAGTGCAATGCTCATCAATAACCACCGTTGCCCCGATACCCTCCAGCATTTTGACAAACTCGATGTCATCATTTTCGCTACCGATGATCATCAGCCTCACCCCGGTGCTCCTATCCATTTCCCGCTCTTCAAGTTCGGCTAGAGTCTCTTCCACAGCCTTGGCATGCTCCTCCTTGTCCACAAAGAAGCTGCTTGTGGATATATACATCCTCTCAACCCCGGTAATCTTGGGAACATCTGGCTTGGAGTACTCAAAGGCTTTCTTCATGGCTCTTCGATCGCGATTTAGAATGGCAATGCCTCGCCTCAGAGCATCGTTGGTAATCTCCCTGCCAGTCCATTCTTCCAGAGATTTCTTCAAAAGCTTCAGCTCTTCATAAAGAAACGGGATGGCTCTTTTGGGATTCTGCACATTCTGTGGCATAGGGAGGAAGTAACTCCAGCCAGGATTCTTGTGGATAATCCAACTGTGATAAGTCTGGCGGATGTGCAGACATGCTTGGGCGATGGAGATGCCGTCAAGGTAATCATAATAACCTCTCAGACCCTGCCCTAGAGCATCGCGGCAGAAGGGGCAATACATATCTATAATGTGAGGAGCTGACAGCGTCGCATCGGTAGGCTTATGCCCTCCCAAAATTCTTACCGGCAGGATGTCAGCCGCATAGAAGAGCTCCTCAGGTTCATAGGTGCAAAGGTAGCCCACTATTTTCTTTCCCGTCCTAGACTTATAGTCCTGTTGGTACTGATGACGGTTTTCGTACCACTCCTGGAACTTCTTTAGCTTCGTCTCTTGGACTTTCTCTAGCTTCATTGTACCTCCTGTTAACCTTCTAGCCTTATCCTGCAGCCTTAGCTGGCGCTCTCGGCCCGGAGAATTGATCCATAAATATCTGTATCCTCCTAAAAGTCCGTGCTCTATCAATTGCCGCCTCATCAGCCATGCTTCCTTCCACCATAAGGGTAGGAAATCCAGCCTTCTGCAAGGCAATCCGGTTTTCTAGAACACCCAGAGAGGAGCCTTCACAGCCTAAGTTCAGATGCAGGATAACCCCATCAACCTTCCACTGCTGAGCTATCATAATCATCAGCTGGCTCTTAAAGTCGGCATGATAAAAGGACTGATATATCGGTTTGTAAAGCTCATATTCTGCCAGTGCCCAGCAGGCTGATTCCTGATTACTACCTGGAGCAAGAGGCTCCTTCGGGAGAAGTTTGCCTTCCCTTACCTCCCAAGCCCCTTCCAGACTAAAGGTATAAAGGGAACCAATAGAAATTGCGTTGTAATCCTTCTCAAGATACCGCCACATGCCCAGGAATGCCCAAGGTGGCTGGCTATCAGTCATCAACCGGATTTGTTCATTGCCAATAGCGGCAATCCCCCGTCTGACCCTGTCTTTTACCTCTTCATAAAGCTCATCATAAAAATCGGAGACCTCCTTGGAAGCCCTTTCCAGCGTGCTAAGCACATAAAGGCTAAACATCTCTTTCTCTCCCAGAGGTGCAGGAATGTTCTGATTGAGTTCACAAACTTTTGCCCATTTGTACATCGAATTCATATAATACTTGGTCGCCTGGATGAACTTTTCGTCATCAAAGGTTCTCCCCGTTACCTCTTGCAACCATTCAATTCCATCCAAAAGCTGGCCAACAACATATTCAATCCTGTGGGCTGGTAGTTCCGAGAACGGCGGCGAGGCACCTGCTCCTATATCAACAAAATAACCAGGAATGCCGCCCTCTATCTCGCTTACATTTTCGTACCACTTGCTGTGTGTACAGCAAATGTGCGACTGCCAGATAAAGTCAGCTTTTGGCATCGGACCACCGAACACGTACTCGTCAAGCAAAACAGAGCCGACATAATTTCTAAAATAAGCGCACATATCTTTGGCAAAGCCGTAGGACTGGGCCTTCTCCAGAGCACGCTTTGAAAACTCTGCGTTATAAGCGCAGGCGGCGCCGTAGGGTTCGCCAGTTAAGGAACAAACCTCACCGCTCAACCCTGTTGGAACAGCATCAAAGTTCCAGGCTCCGCCAATGTAGCGCAGAGCACCTCTCTGGTGAGCCTCAGCATAGTCCTTGTAGTACTTTAGCCGTAACTCCTTCGCCTTTCCCCAGCACTTCAACGGTTCAGTGGGATAAAGTTGACCGGTACTCATTTTACCTCCTTCTCCCCAGCATTTTTGTCCAACACTCAAGCTAGCTGTCTAACTTAAAGAGCCTAACCGCATTCTCCCGTAACACCTTTCGCTTCGTGTCCTCTTTCAGCGGCAATTCAAGAAGTTGCTGTTTACAACGCTTGAGGCCGAAGGCATTCGTCCCAAAAAGGACCTTATCTTGGCCTCGTGTATCCATGAACTGCACCAGCGACCGGTCCAAATACCTGGGAAGATGAGAGCTAATATCCATGTAGACTTTTTTGTGTTTCGAAGCCATAGCAATTAGCTCCTCACACCACGGCCAGCCAGTATGGGAGGCGACAAAGGTTAGCTCGGGAAAATCCAGAGCCACCTTATCAATGTAGATTGGCCTTCCGGCTTCACTGGCCATGAGCTCAAGGGAATGCCCTATCTGTATAGAAAAGGGAATCCCGAATTCAATACACTTGACATAGCAAGGATACATCCTTCTGTCATCGGGCGGGATATTCCAACCTAGGGTGTGGGCATAGACTCCCTTAAAACCATATTCCTTAACGGCTGTCTCTATGTTGCGCAAGCTTTCCATGATATTAAATGGGTCGTAACTGGCTAGTCCCACCAGTCTATCCGGGTAATTTTTGGTCATTTCATATACCTCTTGATTGGTGAAATCATTTGCCAGCCATCTTCCCCGATACGACCCCATCTTAACGGCAGCTATGAAAACCTTTTCATACCCCGCCTCGTCCATTTCAGCGACAAACTGTTCTGGGGAAACCCCCTGAGGAGTATGCCCCCCCAAAACCCTGTCAGCCATCTCTTTCATCTCGGGACTTGACCAGAACTTCTTCATGCTCTCTGGGGTAAAAGGGTAATTCATCACATCAATAGCCATAATTTCATCACTCATCTCTCCTTCTCCTTCTCCACTTTATTTCCCCTGAAACTTTGGCTGCCGCTTTTCCAGGAAAGCCCGCATCCCTTCACGATGGTCCTCGGTTTGCGAGAGGTATGTCTGAGCCTTAATCTCCTCCTCCAATACCTCAGCCAATCTCATATTAAAGGCTTGGTTGAGGATCCTTTTTGCTCTCCCGATAGCCTGTGTTGGCATCTTAGCCAGCCTGCTGGCTAGCTCCATCGCCTCTTTCTCCAATACATCGTGAGGAACAACCTTGTAGATAAGACCCATTCTCCCCGCCTCTTCAGCGCTAATCACGCCGCCTAGGTAAGCGAGCTCCTTACTCTTTAGCGGGCCAATCAACCGGGGCAGGAAATACAAGGCACCGAAATCTGGAATAAGGCCAAGTCTAACAAAAACCTCTGAGAATCTGGCTCTCTCTGAAGCAATGGTAAAATCTGCAGCCAAGGCAAGATTGCATCCCATGCCAAAAGCATCACCATTTACGGCAGCTACCACAGGTTTCTCCAGGTTGAGGAGCCTCCCGAGAAGCTGCTGCGATTTTTCCATCACCTGGCCTATCTCCTCAGGCTTAAGTTCGCCACTTATCTTTTTTATGTCGCCACCGGCACAAAAGGCAGGCCCCCGCCCGGTAATGAGCAGTGCTCTAACTTTATCGGCGCGCTCAACCTCACCCAAGGCAGAAATGATTTCCTCCTTCGTTTCCTCGGTTAAAGGGTTTCTCTTCTCCGGATTATTCAACGTGAGAACGGCAACCCCTTCTTCCTCTTCAAGGATGATGTTCTTATAGGTGACCATCAGTTCATAACCTCTCCGGCGGGACACCGACGATACTAACTGCACATACAAATCTTCCTGGATGCCCTCCCTGATTATGGGCTAATCCCAGACGTACATTCTTGAGTTGCCTTGATTGCTCCTGTGCCTTCCCTTGAATCTGTTTATATATTTCGTATATCTCCCTACCACCACTGGCACCGACGGGGTGGCCAAATGATTTAAGCCCTCCGCTGTGATTGACCATCAAAACATCTTCGGGGTCGGGGAGGTGGCTAATCTCCTCTTCGGTGCCTCCCCATTTCCTCATCACTGCTTCCCTAAACTGAGGCGCCACAAAAGCCCCATTATTGATGAGCTCTTCCCTGGCCTGCCCCTTCTGGCAGAACCCCAAACTCTCCATGGCGATAAGCTCAGCAATGGAGAAACAGTCATGTATCTCAGCCATGTCCAGCTCTTTTCTGGGGTTACTTATCCCGGCCATCTGGTAAGCTTGACTTGAGGCATGCTCGGTCTCCGGCCAGTGGGTGAAGTCATAATCTTCCTTGTTCTTTCCCCACCCCGGCCCCGCCGAGACCCCTACCCCCTTAATGGTAATGTAATCATCATTATGGTGGGGGGTGAAGTGCTTGATGTCCTCAGTCCGGCAAAGGATAGCCGCTGAGGCGCCGTCAGTCACCCCGCAGCAGTCCTGCAGACCGAGCGGCCAAGCAATCATGGGAGCATTGACCACGTCCTCCAGACTCAGCTCACGCCGCAGATGTGCCTTGGGATTGCGAGCACCACTATAATGGCTTTTCACTGAAATTTTGGCTAATGCCCGTTTCCCCTCCTCAGGGGTAAGTCCGTAACGCTGAAAGTATCTGGTGGCGGCTAGGGCATAGCGTCCCGGGCCGGTACCCCCCGCTGGATAGATGGGATGAAACTTGTCCGATAGCTTTCCCGGGTGCAGTCCGGGGAAACCCACGTCCTTCAGCTTTTCAAAGCCAACCGCCAAGACCAAATCATAGACCCCAGCCACCAGGGCATGTGCCGCATTTCTCATCGTCTCAATGCCGGTAGCACAGGCATTCTCTACTCTGGTTACTGGAACGTACTGAAGCTGCAGCGGGGCAGACACCGAGCCGGCATTTACACCGCTATTTGCCGTTCCAGCCCAGACTGCCTGAATATCTTTAAGCTCAACTCCGGCATCCTCAAGGGCTTCATAGACAGCGTCAACGATAAGGTCATCGACGTCTTTATCCCAGAGTTCACCAAATTGAGTACATCCCATCCCAATTATGGCTACTTTATCCTGCATGCTCTCAGCCATATTCCCTCCTTAACATCTCACCGGTCGGCATTTCCAGGAATAGTTATGAAAGCCCGAACCTTCATGGAATTTCCTGAAGGTGAACTCCATGTCCATCTCCACCTTGAGGCTTTCAGGCTCCCTGTCCGTCGCCTGGCTATAGACTCTGCCGCCACCTTCCAAATCAACAATGACCAGAACATTTGGCAAATCGAGGGCAAAGACAGCCCTCTCGTCCAAACTGAAGGTGAATAATTTGCCCCTTTTGTCAACAATTCTAACCTCTTCAAATTGGTCTTTCGCCTGGCACCACATGCAAATCCTCTGTGGCGGAAACTGAACATGGCCACAAGCCTGGCACTTCTGGCCATATCCCCTTATTAGCGCCCGTTCCTCCCGATAGATGACATTCACTGACGACTCTGGAGGGGGGGAAGGTCTAGCCTCCCATTCCATCAGACCACGGAACCTCAAATATGTGCCATAATCACCAAGCATCATCTTTGACGCCAGATGCCGCTCCATCCCCCGCCTATCCTTGGCTCGTTCTATCTGCTCAGTAACCCGAAGGAGTAAGGCGTCAGCACCATCACCATAGCTAGCCGACAAAATCCTGTCGCCTGCCTTGGCTTTCTCTAGTGCGGCGACAAGAATCATCATAAAGAAGGGGCTACCCGTATTTCCCAGAACATCGAACATCGGCTCCTGAACCTGCTCCTTATCCAAGCCCAGTGCCCGAGCCATAGTGGCATGGCTCCTGGCATCTGGAGCATAAAATGCTGCCTTGGTTATATCGCTTGGCGTTAGGCGGCTCCTGGTCAGAAGGTTGGTGACTGCCTCTCGAAGATGGGTCATGTAGCCTTTCTCAATAATGAAACGGTCTTCCCAAGCCCTGATGTAGCTATCGCCCCTCTCCCTTCGCCAGATATCCAGGAAATCACTCGAGATGGCATACCCGCCCTCAATTGTGGCAATAACATCCTCTTCACCTACCAGTAGAGCGGCAGCCCCATCGCCCAGCAAAGACTCAAATACTGAGTTTGGCGGTGGTAGGCGGCAATCAGAAGCAACTACCAGCACCCTCCTTGCTGAGCCAGCATTCACTGCATCTAAAGCAGCTCTTATCGCCCTTGCCCCAGCGCCCAGTGAATTACTAAAATCAGCAGTAAAGACATCCCGACGCAGGTCAAGGGCAGCGGCAACAATGCTCGCTGACTGCTTTTCTCTATAAGGAGGGCTAGTGGAGGCAAAGTAAAGCCCATCCACCGTATTTCTGTCAATGCCTTTAAGGCTATCAGTAGCTGCCTCTACTGCCATGGTAATACTGTCTTCGTCACAGTTAGCCACCGCCTTTTCGCCCTTCCTGAACCCACCTCCCCAAACCTTGGCAATTTCCTCCCGGCTTAATCTATATATGGGAACATAGGCGCCATAGGATACAATGCCAGCCTTCATCGGCTCTCCTTCCTTATTTCCCTTTATAAATAGGGGGTCTTTTCTCTAAGAAGGCCTTGGCTCCTTCCTTGAGGTCTTCGGTGCTAAAGCACA
>Ga0114921_10000464_pt1 | contig 17161 bp, 12 predicted proteins | sample BentaG_FD_87016 | JGI IMG/M metagenome (GOLD analysis project Ga0114921, IMG submission 87016) | Deep subsurface microbial communities from South Atlantic Ocean to uncover new lineages of life (NeLLi) - Benguela_00093 metaG | ecosystem: Environmental > Aquatic > Marine > Oceanic > Sediment ...
CTTCATCGAAGAATGTTCACGCACCGACCACGACCTGTACTACTGCATCATCGAGCGCTCGGTGATGGAAGCGCGCTTCCCCGGATCGCGTCGCAGTTACGTCCACCTGCGCGAAGGGGATTTCGCTGGCGGTGACCTTTTTCTAATCCGCTCCGGCATGGTACTCAGCCAGCGGGATTTGTGGCAGAGATTGACCGGGGCGCGGAAGAACGCTCTACAGCAGGTCCGTATGATCGGACTGTGGCCTCTCCTCAAACTCGTCGCCCGCCGCCTCTCCCTGGCCGAGGCCGAACGGCGTGGCAGCAAAGCACTCAATCTGCGCGGCCGGGGGGTCCCCTTCCCCTACGCCGAGGTGGGGATGGACGTGGACAAACCGTTCCAGTTGGAAATCGTGCGCGCCGAACTTGAGGCACGCGCTGCCAGAACCCCGTAGGAGATGACCCGCCTGCAGCGTCTCCTCGTCCTTGATCGGCGATATTCAGCGCGTCTCGTCATCCCACACGAGGCGCGCTTCTCGCGCCTGCTGGCGCTCGTCGTCGCTCATAGCGGCGACAGTCCACTCTGGCTGCCCGGCGCGGCCATGGCGCTCGTATGGGGAGATATGACCTGGCGTGACTTCGGATGGCGCGTGCTGGTCGGGACACTGGCCACCGGTGCAGCCACCACCGCACTCAAGTGGATCTTCCGCCGCCAGCGCCCTCCGGGCGAGGGGCTGGGCTTCTACACGCAGTTTGACCGCCATGCCTTCCCCTCTGGTCACGCCGGTCGCTCCGCCTGCCTGGTCGTGCTGCTGGCTTCTCTACTACCTCCCTGGGGCACAGCGACGTTTGCACTGTGGGCCGGGTTGGTCGGGCTGGCCCGCGTCGCACTCCAGGTCCATTTCGTCTCAGACGTTATCGGTGGATGGGCAACCGGTCTGCTGGTCGGGACGGCGTTGCTGAAGGTGTTCTGAACTGCCGGAGCAGATTTGGCACTGTTAGCCAATTCTTACCGGCATGCAACGCGGTTTTGGGAGGCAGCACGCATCCACCCAGAAGCCCTGTACCAGCCAATGCCCCCATATTTTGGGGTTATCGCTCCCGCAAACAGAAAGGGTAGGGGGGACACGGCTCGCCGCTCGTCAGCCAGGTACTCTCCATAACTTACCTTAAAACACTGTCTCTTTTAAGTTCGCTATAGCCTAAAACGGTTGCCAAGTGCTCACTCTTTTGGTAAAATTGGGGCCACGCTTCAGGGCGGGATAGTGACCACCGCAAGGAGAGGCTCTACCTCAAACAGCCGCTTTGGCTGGCAACGTGAAAGAGCCGCCAATCCCATACGGGTTGTAGAATCCACTTTTCTAACCCCGCGCCACTTCTCGCCGCCAATCAGTCTTTGTCCAATAACCTACAATGAAATCTGACCACATCTGGTCGGCCGCACTCGGCGAACTTCAACTTCAGATGACGCAGGCCACCTTCGACACCTGGTTGCGCGATTCCAGGTTGCTGAAGTACGAAGATGGCACCTTCGTCATTGCTGTCAAGAGTGGGTATGCCAAAGACTGGCTGGAGCACCGGTTGCTCGCCGTCATCAAACGAACCCTCGCCCGGCTGACCGGCAGGACCGTCGAAGTCAGGTTCGTCGTGTGGAGCGAAGAGGGCCAACAGCAAGCCGACGTTCCCTTACTCAATCTACCCACGCCGGTCTCAGCGCCGGTCGTAGGGACGCAGTCACCGTCCCCCTATTCCTCTCCCGCGAACCTGAACCCGCGCTATACTTTTGACAGTTTCGTGGTGGGACCGGGTAACCGGTTGGCCCACGCGGCTTCTATGGCTGTGACCGAGAATCCTGCCAGTGCCTACAACCCACTCTTTATCTACGGAGGAGTGGGCCTGGGCAAGACTCATCTCCTACACGCCATCGGGCACACCTGCCAGGCGCAGGGCATACGCGTACTCTACGTCTCGTCTGAGGAATTCACCAACGAGCTCATCGAGGCCATCCGCTCCCACACCACCGACTCCTTCCGCGACAAGTATCGCACCGCCGACGTCCTGCTCGTGGACGACGTCCAGTTCATCGCTGGCAAGGAAAGCACCCAGGAAGAGTTTTTCCACACCTTCAACACACTCCATGACGCCGTGAAACAAATCGTCATCTCCTCGGACCGGGCACCGAAGGCAATGGTCACGCTGGAGGAGCGGCTGTGCTCCCGCTTCGAATGGGGACTGATCGCCGACATTCAGCCGCCCGATCTGGAGACACGCATCGCCATCTTGCGCTCCAAATCTGTCACCTGCAATGTATCGGTCCCCGACGAGATTCTCGTCCTCATCGCCAGCCAGATACAGAGCAACATCCGCGAACTCGAAGGCGCACTCACCCGCGTGCTGGCGCTGTCCCAACTCACCCAGCAACCTCTTACACTAGAGATCACCGAGACAGCCCTGAGCAGTTTACTCCCCCGGCGTAGCAAACTGACCCCGGATCAGATCGTGGAGGCAGTGGCTCTCCACTTCAGTGTTGCAATCAACGCACTCCAGGGGCGCAGCCGCAGTCGGGCCATCGTGCGCCCACGCCAGATCGCGATGTATCTCATCCGGCAGGAGACCGGGGCATCGCTACCCCAGATCGGGGCAGTGTTAGGAGGGCGAGATCATACCACCGTCCTTTACGGCTGCGGACGCATCGCCGACCTGATTGAAGAAGACGCAGACGTCCGGCGCGAGGTCATCACACTGCGCCAGCGGCTCTACGACAATGGCAGGTGACCTGGCCAACTCGTTTTCCACAACTCCCCGTCAATATCCACACCTGCCATCCCTGTCCTCTGCGCCCCCGTATCCCCCACATCTGGGGGGCACCATAACTCCAACGTTCCTCTCACAACACCTCGCCTGTGGATAACTCCTTGTTTTCTGTGGATAACAGAGAGGTTTGGGGGATAACTCTCGCCTGCAGAGAATATCGGCTCCTTCACATGCGGCTAAGCGGCCACCCACTCCGTACCATACTCTCCTCTCTCCCTTGCTGTCCACAATCGCTTGTGGATAACGTGTCTCGCTCACCTCCCCTGTATTGGCGGTCTCGTGGTTACCCTCCCGCCACATCTAGGGCGGATTAGTCCCAACACGCATCTTTTCCCCGCTTTCCCCTGCCCTACTACTACGACTACAGTTATACAATAACTACTTGTTTATAGGATAGTTAGAGACCCTTTCATGATTCACGCAAGTCTTGTGAAGGTCTACAAATTTCGCAGGCTCAGATGGATTGATTTGTCTGGCTCTTCAGGATTTCGCGGGGTCAGTGCGAAGAACCCCCTGAGTGGATTGTTATCACGTCACGTTTGGAATGCAGGAAAGGGTTTCATGGTCTCTTTTATCCGGTTTTCCATGTCTCCCGCACCCGGATCAGGACAACGGCGGCGAGAAGAACGAGCGATGTGTAGATGGCGAAGATCAGCAGATATCCAAGGCCAGGTGATTGAGGGACGTGGACGGTGAAATAGTCGGCTATGGGGCCACCGATGTAGCCTCCCACTGCTCCTGCGCCTGCCCCGGCCAGGTTGGAGATGCCCAGGTAACGACCGGCCTCCTCTTTGGGCACTACGTCTGTTCCCAGTGCCCAGTTGGTGGTGAAGAACATGCCTGTGGCGGCACCGACGATGCACCCGCCCACGTATATCACGGCCATATTGGGGGCCAGGACGAGCACCAGCGTGCCCACTGCCGCCCCGAGACCGCTGAGTGCCACCAGCCGCTTGCGCCCAATCCGGTCGGCGAGCCAGCCACTCGGCAGCGCGCACAGCAGGATCAAGATGCCAACCACCATCATCAGTTGTGAGGCTGGGCCTGCGGCGGCCTCGCCCTCCAGTCCCAGCCGGGCCTGCAGGAAATAGACCGCGAAGCCGGAGAGGTTTGCGGTTCCAACGAGGAAGGCCAGCCGGTTGATCACCCACCAGGCGAAGGACGGGTGACGTCGTGCCCCCTCGCTGCCGATGCTGATGCGCACGCTGGCCCACACGCCCACGACGACGGCGGTCGTCATCGCCGACAGTCCCGCGACCCCCATCACGACCAAGAGTGTGGTCACCGAACTTACGCCGGCCAGGAGTTTGCTTATTCCCTTGACAATCTCTCCCAGGCCTAGAATAACTACCATAAAAACCAGCGTCATCGCCACGAGGCGTCCGAATGGCTCCCAATCCAGCGGGCCGGGAGATTCGCGCAACGGCTCTTCGCGGACGAGCATGGTGATGGCCATACTCAGGAACAGGATGCCGGTTGCCACCAGGATGCCGGCCCACATCTGCCCTGCCGCGATCAGTTTACCAACGGTGAGGGCGACAATAATGACCGGCAGAAGTTCCATAATAGACTTCACGCCGGAGAAACGACCACGACGGTCTTCCGGCACCAGGTCGGGGATAAGTCCCTGCTCCGCGCCGTGGGCGATGTTGGAGGCAATCTGCGAGAGGACCACTGCTCCGAACAGGAACCAGTAACTGGGAGAGGCACCTAGGGCAATCATACATGCCATGTTCAGCAGCGTGCCAACCAGGATGAACGGGCGTCGCCGCCCCCAGCGCAGGGTGCTGCGGTCCGAAAGCATGCCCATCAACGCCTGTATCAACAGAGCAACCATCAGGGTATAGAGACGCAGGCGGCCAAAGGCGGTGCCTTGCTGTTCCGGGCCAACGAACTTTTGTACTAGCAGAGGCACGATGAGGCCGTTGCTCTGCGAGACCATCGTCAGTCCCAGCCAATAGATGTTGATCGTGATGTAGTCGTACCAGCGAATGAAACGTTTCATTGTCTGCCTTCCTTTCTGTACGCTGAGTTACCGTAGTTCGATTGCCCCTCCCGGACATTGTAACACACAGTCGCCACAGGCGATACACCGCTGCGCATCGTGAAAGGCCGCCTTGTGCCGTTCCCGGTCCGGTGTCCAGCAGCCCACTGGGCTATTCTTTGTCCTTCTTCTCTTGCCGCTCAATGAGTTCTTGGATTTCTCGCTCCAACTTCTGCCCGGCAGCGAGGATGTCGAGCAGTTGGTCTTCGGTCTCCTGATTATCCTCGGGGCGCGTCTCCCATGCTCCCTGGAGCGCCTCGTTCATCCGCGCCAGGCTGCCGGCCATAGCAGCAAAGATGTCCTCAGCCGCCATCTCGCGGGAGACCAATTTGACGCGCGGGCCGCTGTAGAAGCCCAACGCTTCCATCTCCCGCTCCATCTCGGCGGCGAACTCGGGGTCATCGTCGAACCCCTCCGTGTGATCCACGCCAGGTGTGAACTCGAAGCGCTCATCATCCATCAGCACCCGGTGGAAGTCGTCCAGTTCCAGGTCGAGGCCCAGACTTTCTCCCTGGCACATCAGCCACAGTTTCTTGACCGGCACGTAGAAGTCGGGGTCGGTCTCCAGGATCTCGATTACTCGGGTGATGACACGGTCGTTCATTACAGTTCGTAACTCTCGCCGGGCTCAAGCACGACTGGCTCGGCGGATGTCTCGGCCCGCAGTCGCTTGGCCCATGCGTGTGGATCTTGCGCGATGATGTCAAAGGTGTTGTAGTGGATGGGGATGACGACCTGGGGCTCGATCAACTTGACTGCTCGCAGTGCATCGTCTGGCCCCATGGTGAAGTTGTCGCCGATGGGCAGGGCGGCCAGGTCAATCCCCTCCTCACCGATGAGGCGCATAGTGTAGAAAAGCGCGGTGTCGCCGGCCAGGTAGATTTTTTTACTCTCGGCGGTCAGCAGCAGTCCACAGGGGGCGCCGCCACAGGAGCCATCGGGCAGGCCAGAACCGTGGTGAGCGATGGTCAATTTGAGATAACCGAAGGGGTGCTGGAAACCCCCACCGATATGCTGGGCGTGGGTGCGGCCCACGCCCTGGGCCTGGAGCCAGTTGCAGACCTCGAAATTTGAGATGACCAGTGCCCCGGTGCGTTTAGCGATGGCGACTGTGTCGCCGATGTGGTCGCCGTGACCGTGGGTGACCAAGATGTAGTTGGCCTCGGCTGCATCGGCTGAGATGGGGGCAAAGGGGTTGTCGGTGAGGAACGGGTCCACCAGGACTAGTGTGCCTCCGACGTCCAGAGCGAAAGCAGCGTGTCCGTACCAGGTCAGTTTGATGGTCATAATTCTTCCTCCTTATGTTGATTGTGTCCTAAATAGTTGGTGTTCCAGGTTTCACAAGGGGGGGGGGTAAAATCGGCTGCTGTCGTAAAAGTATAGCCGATAATGGAAGGATGTCAATATACAGATCTTAAATAGCGCGATGGGGGGGGTTGACAAGAGGCATGGAAATGTGGTATAGTAACCCTTGACGGAAGCATTTGTGCCATTGCCCGATTGTATGCGGGAGTGCATTGCCTGACCGATAGATGTCAAGCACTGTGTTCCTTAATCACTGTAATCACTGTGAGTGAGAGATGAAGTTGGGTCAAAAGGACGAACAGGTAGAAATGGAAGAAGGGATGAGCCGTGAGGAATACCTGCTGGCCAAGGCGGCTGAGCAGGGCTTCGTCACGTACGATGATGTCTTGGCTGCTTTTCCCCGGGCCGAAGAGAATTTGGAGGAACTTGAGGATATCCTGGCTGCCCTGATAGAGACCGGCGTCAAGGTAGGCGCACTGGGAGAAGTGGGAGGGGAAGAGGCGGAGGTGCGCGCGAAGCCCGGTCAGGTTGCCGCAGCAGCCGACCAGCAGGCGTACTTCGACACCATCGCGATAGATGATACGATCGGTCTCTATCTTAGGGAGGTTGGCCGGGTGCCGTTGCTCACGGCTGAAGAGGAGGTCATGCTGGCCAAGCGCATGGAGGCTGGTCGGATTGCCCAGGATGAATTGAACCAGGATGGTCTCAATCCTGAAAAACGGGCCGAAATGGAAAACGTTGTGCAAGATGGGCTGGCTGCCCGCGAGCACCTCATCCGCGCCAACTCTCGCTTGGTGATCAGCGTGGCCAAGAAGTACATTGGCCGTGGTGTGCCCTTCCTCGACCTGATCCAGGAGGGCAACATCGGGCTTATACGCGCTGCCAACAAGTTCAATTACCATCTGGGGAATAAGTTCTCGACCTACGCAACCTGGTGGATCAGGCAGGCGGTCACGCGGGCGATTGCTGATCAGAGCCGCACCATCCGCGTCCCTGTCCACATGGGTGACCAGATCAACAAACTGCTACGAACTGCTCACCAACTGACGCAGAAGTTAGGGCGCGAGCCCACCACCGAGGAGTTGGCCACCGCGCTGGAAATCCCCACACGCAAGGCGGAGGAGATGCTGAGAGTGGCACGTCGCCCTCTCTCACTGGAAATGCCCACCGATGATGAGGGGGAGAGCGAACTGGGCGATTTCATCGAAGATGGAGACATCTCTGCTCCGGATGAGGAGGTGACCTTTTCGATGTTGCGGGAATTGCTCCGAGGTATTCTACAGGATCTCCCGCCGCGTGAGGTGCGTATTCTGCAACTGCGCTACGGACTGGTGGATGGCGAGACGTACACTCTTGAGGAGGTGGGTAAGAAACTGGGTGTGACCCGTGAACGAATACGCCAGATAGAGGCTCAGGCGCTCAGCCGTCTTCGTCATCCTACACACTCCCGCAAGTTAAGGGATTTTCTGGAGAAGTAAATGCCATCATTGGTCCCTGTTCTCGCGATTATCCTGCCATTGCTGGGTGCAGGTGGGACACTTGGCTTATCCCTCGTGCCTCGTGCTCGCGCCCATGCCCGCTACATTGCCCTGATGGCGGCTGGCCTCACCACAATTCTGGTCCTGACGTTCACGTGGATGGAGCCGGTGGCGGTCGTTCTCTCCTTGTGGCAACCTTCCCTGCTGTTCGGCGCCGCGCTGACGCTGGAGACTGACGTCATTATGCAGCCGTTGGCTTTGGTACTGGCGCTGATAACTTGCAGCGCGATTCTTGTGGGCCTCGGCCGTACAGAGGGACCACACCCCCGGCTCGCGGCTACGTTGCTGGCTTTGCTCTCTGCAGGCCTTGCTGCTTTGTGGGCGGCCAATCTTCTCACTATGATTATCATCTGGGCCATGTATGATTTGCTACACGCCGCAGGGTGCATCGCGGCCGGGGGCTCAGGGCGGACGGCCATTCGCAGCCTGATCCTTGGCTGTCTGGCGACGCTGGCTCTGTGGAGTGGGGCGTTGTTGGCCGGTGGTGGAGTGGGCAGCGAGTTGTGGTCACTGATGGCTCTCAGCGGCGCACCATTGACGCTGTGGATGGTGGCTGGCGTCCTGCGACTGTGGGTGTACCCGCTTCACCTCTCTACTCCCGACGACCTGGAGGCTGCCCAATCTCTCGCTGCACCGCTTCTTCTGGGCCCCATCGTTGGCTGGGGGTTGTGGCTCCGGCTTGCCCAGGCCAACGGCGGTTCTATCCCTGGCAACACGTGGGTGCCAGTCATGGCAGCAGTCACCCTGGCTATGGGTGGCTTTCTGGCCTGGTCTTGTGAGTCCCCGCGCCGCATGTTGCCGTGGGTCGGGATGGGGATAAGCGGAGCAGTGCTGCTGGCCGCTGGGCTGGTGGGGGATAACGCCATGACCGTCCTTGCCGCTGCCAGCGTGGTCTGGGCGTTGGGATTGACAGTGCTCTTTCTGAGTGATGGCCTGCAACGAGAGGCATTATGGTGGAATATCCCTCCGCTGGTCGGGGCGCTGGCATTGGTGGGAGTGTCTCTCATGTCGGGGTTTGTGGCAGACACGGTCCTGATCGGAGGGCTCACGCAGGGAGACAGCCTGGGATGGGGGGGCGCTTTCTTCGTCGGGCATCTATTCCTAGTCCTGTCATTGGTGCGTTGGTTGCTGTTGCCACCTTACTCTCCCTTCCCTCGCAAGAAAGGTGATCGGGGGATTAGGTCCGTAGCGTGTGGAGTTGGACTGGGGTTGCCGGCGTTGCTGCTGATTGTGGCTGGTTTGCCCCCGCCGCTCCTCATCGCCGATGTCCTGGTTCCCTCGTTGAGCCCATTATTCGTGGTGCCGAGCCTGAGGGGTGGGCTGTTGTTGGCAGCCGCGCTCGCCGGCGGGGGAGTTCTTGCCTGGCAGGAGAGGAACTTGCGCCCGAAGATCCAATTGTTCCTCAGTGCGGCCCACGACCTGTTGCGCCTGGAATGGTTCTATGATGCGTTGGCAGGGGCATTGGGTCGGGGACTGAGCATACTCTGGGCGGCCGGTGAATTGGTGGGGGGAGAGGGGACGTTGTTATGGTCGTGGTTGCTGTTCTTTCTTCTCCTGCTGATATGGGGTGGTAGGTAATGCCGACACTGATAGACCTTCTGGCACGTTTGTCATTCCTGGCAGCGATGCCTGCTGTGGCTGGCATACTGATCACCGCCGGGCTCCTGGTCGTCAGCCGGGGGTGGCGGCTGAACGTGATTGCCCTCACCTTGCAGTACTTTTTCGTGGTACTGCTGCTCACCCGACTGATCCGGCCGGAGGTGGCGGCCGTCAAGGGGTTGATTGGGTGGATGATCTGCATGGTGTTCTACCTGACTGAGCGGCGAGCCAGTGCGCTTGAGCGGTCTGTGGCTGCTGAGGGCGCAGCGCCGTCTCAGCGTTGGCGCCGCTGGGTTATGTCTGCTCGGGCGTCGTTTTGCCTGCTGGCTGGGATATTGGTCTCGGTGGCGGCATATACGGCTGTGCTGCGCATCCCCCTGCCCGAAGTCCCCACCGACGTCACGCTGGCATGTTACCTGTTGGCTGGGCTTGGGTTGCTGCTGATCGGGTTGGGCGAGGCGCCGATGCAGGTAGGGCTGGGGCTGCTGACCTTTCTATCGGGTTTTGACCTTTTCTACGTTGCTTTGGAGCCAAGCCTGGCCGTGACCGGGTTGCTCGGTGCCGTTAGTTTCCTCATCGCATTGGCAACGGCCCAGTTAAGGGTTGCCCAGGTTGTCGCTGGCGGCGAGGTGAAGACAACGTGATTGCAGGCCCACTCTTGTTGCTGACCATCCCGCTGGTGATGGCGGGTATCGTGTACGTCCTGCTACGCTGGGCGTCCCTCTCGGCGCTGCTGGCCGTTGGCACGGCGTTGGCGTTGGGTATCGCAGTTGTCACGCTGCCGCTGGATCAGCCGGTGCACTTCTGGGGGGAACGCCAGATTGCTATGGGCGAGGCAGTGACCTTCCTCGGACGCGAGTTGGTTCTGGAGCAGGCCGACCGGATGGCCATGGCGTTTCTGTTCCTCACTGCCGCTGGCATCTTTTTCCTGGCGTGGCGTGTCACACCGCATTCCCTGCTCTCTCCGATGGGGTTGGGCCTGCTCAGCCTGTTGAGTGGGGCGCTGCTGATCCGGCCTCTCATCTACGCTGTTCTGCTCATCGAGATTGCCGCCGCCCTCTCCATCTTTGCGCTGCAGGCCGAGGGGCAGCCGCCCACCCGGGGAGGGCTGCGTTATCTGACGTTCACCACCATGGCCTTACCTGGTGTATTGGTCACCAACTGGCTGCTCGAGCGGTACGTGTTGACGCCGGACGAGGTAGGGTTGCTCAACGCTGCCGCCGCCCTGTTGGCTGTCTCTTTTGCGTTGCTGCTGGGTGTTGTGCCTTTCCACACCTGGGTGCCGGCCGTCGCCGGCGACAGCGTGCCCCTGGCGGGCACCTTTGTCCTTACCATCAGCAACGGAGCGGCCTGGTTTCTGCTCCTGGACTTCCTGGAAACTTATCCCTGGCTCAACACCCATCCCTACTTTGGCTCACTCTTCTCCACCGCGGGACTGGCGATGGTCGTCGTGGGGGGACTACTTGCGCCAGCTCAGCGTCGCCTGGGGGCCCTGATGGGGTACAGTGCGCTGGTAGATAGCGGCGGCGCACTCGTGGCCCTGGGGATGCACAGCAGGCTGGGATTGACGCTGGCTCTCCTGTCGCTGTTGGTGCGCCCCTTCGGTCTGGCCCTCATGGCGACTGGCCTGAGCGGCCTGCGGGCGCGCAACGGCGACGATGACAGTTTCGATGCGCTGCGCGGGCTAGGCTGGAAAGCGCCGTGGAGCACGGCGGTGCTGGTCTTCGGCGGGCTTTCGGTAGCGGGGTTGCCGGTCAGTGCTGGCTTCACCTGGCGTTGGTCTCTCTGTCGCGCACTGATGCCATCCAGCCCGGGAGCCGCGTTGCTCCTTCTCCTGGCAGGTGTCGGCGCGATGGCTGGCGTGTGGCGAGGGCTATCCGCTCTCCTGGTGCGCCCCCGACCACCCGAGGGGAACAGATTCCCCCGCGTTACTCCTGAAGGCTGGCTGACGGCTGCGGTCGCGATTGTGGCGATACTGGCTTGCGTTGGGGTTGGACTCTTTCCGCAAGTTCTCGCGCCGCTGGCAGCCCGCCTGGCGGAGACTTACACCTTCTTGGCTCCCTGATGGATCTGTTTGAGCACAGCCGGCAAGAACAAATCCGCCGCGAAGCGCCGCTGGCGGCGCGTATGCGTCCCCGCACCCTGGACGAGTTCGTTGGCCAGGAGCACATCGTCGGCCAGGGGCGGCTGCTGCGCCGTGCAATTGAGGCCGATCGGTTGTTCTCTTCTCTAACCTTCTGGGGGCCGCCGGGCACCGGCAAGACGACGCTGGCGATGATCGTCGCCAATACGACCGCCCGCCACTTCGAGACCATCAGCGCTGTGCTGGCGGGCGTGGCCGACCTGCGGCGCATCATCAAGGAGGCCAGGGAGCGGCGTGGAATGTACGGCCGGCGTACGATCCTGCTCGTAGACGAGATCCACCGTTGGAACCGGGCCCAGCAGGATGCATTGTTGCCCCACGTCGAGGATGGCACCGTCGTGCTCATCGGCGCGACGACCGAGAATCCCTACTTCGAGGTTATCGCGCCCCTGGTCTCTCGCTCCCGCGTCTTCCAGTTCAAGCCACTCACCGACGAGGAGGTGGTGACGATACTGCGCCGTGCTCTGGCCGACTCCGAGCGTGGTTACGGATCTCGCAATGCCCGACTCGACGACGATGCACTGGCCCACCTGGTGCGCGTCGCTGGCGGCGACGCCCGGGCCGCGCTCAACGCGCTGGAGTTGGCCGTGGAGAGCACGCCACCCGACGATCACGGTGTCATCCACGTCACGCTAACTGTGGCCGAGGATTCGATCCAGCGCCGTGCGTTGCGCTACGACAAGGCGGGCGACGCGCATTACGACACCATCTCCGCTTTCATCAAGTCGGTGCGCGGGAGCGACCCCGACGCGGCGCTTTACTGGCTGGCCAAGATGGTCGCCGCGGGAGAGGACGCCCGTTTCATCCTGCGCCGGCTCTACATTCTGGCGGCGGAGGACGTCGGGCTGGCCGATCCCAACGGAGTCGTGGTCGTCAACGCATGCGCTCAGGCCTTCGAGTGGGTGGGGATGCCGGAGGGGCAGTATCACCTGGCGCTAGCGACGCTCTACCTGGCTATCGCGCCCAAGTCCAACTCGGCCGGGGCCTACTGGGGGGCGTTGGCGGAGATAGAGGAGCACGGGGCCGGGCCGGTGCCGGTCTACCTGCGCGACAAGAGCGATGTCTTCCACGGCGCGCTGCGCGAGCACTACAAGCGCACGCTGGGCGAACACGAGGGGTACAAGTATCCCCACGTCTACCCTGATGGGTGGGTGGAGCAGCGCTACCTGCCGGAGGGGGTCGAGGGCGGGTGGTTCCGGCTCAAAGGGCACGGCTACGAGCAGGAGATTATTGAGCGGCTGGAGAAGTGGAAGAAACGTGAAACGTGATTCCTGCGCCTTACGTTTCACGCTTCACGTTTTACGCATCGCGTCTCCCTACCGTAGCACTCTCTCGTCTCCCACTCGTTTTGTCACCCCCACCTCGTCCAGGTGCTCCAGAAGCCCCTGCGCATACTTACGGCTGGTCCCAAGCATGTCGCGTGTCTGCGCCAGGGTGATGCTCTCTTCCTGCTTGATGTGCGCGCGGATGCGGGCCACCATCTCCTCGTAGGTCTTGGGCAGGAACAGTACCTCCGGCGAGACTTGCACCAGGTCGCCTCGGGCTACCAGCACGCCCAGCACCTCTTCTCCCACTGCGGCGACGCTTTCTTTGACCGAGGGAGTGGTGTAGGGCTGACGGTGGAAGCGGGCTAGAAGTATGTCTACCTGCTGTTGCTGCTCGGGATTGAGACGGACGGCGTGGGATGGGAGCCGGACGGTAGCCCCTTCGTCCACGATCAACCCCTCGGCGACGGCGCGGACCAGCGCCGCGTTGAACACTTTCGCCTCCAGCCGGAGTCCGCTGCGCAGGGCCTCGCGCCCCATCCCTGCCCGCAATGGAAATCTCTGATGGTAGGTGGAAAGTTCGCGGGACAACCGTTCAACCAAAGTTGACCACCAGCCGCGCGTCGCCAGCAACTGGTTGCTGGAGGCCAACTGCTTCGTGATTCGTGCTTCCTGCTTCCTGCTGACCTGCGGACCTAGAAGGATCGCCTGGCCTTCGTCCAGCAGTTGAGCGAGCGGTTCGGGGGAGGTCTCGCCCAGACCGCTGGTGGAGAGCAAGTCACGGGCGGAGATGGGACCGTGCCGTTCGAGGGCTTGCAGCAGAATCTCGGCCGGGCTGCCCTGGGCCAGCGTCTCCAGGCGGGTCAGCACCTCGGGGCGGAAGCGGCGGTGTTTGCGGCCTGGGTGGGGGTCTACGACGACACCCCCGCCCACAGTCGCGGAGGGCGAGGGGATGCGGACGATGAAGCGATCCCCTTTGACCAGCGGTATCGGTTCCTGGAGTCGCAATTGTGCCCAGCCGGATTGCCCCGGCGGCAGTCTGTCCTGGCCCAGGAGCCGCACGTGAGCCATCGTCTCAGCCGCGCCGGAGAAGAACTTGAGTTGGGTATTGTGGCGCAATGGGCGCTGCGCCTGCCCTGAGCGTTCGCCTGAGGGCTCACGCCGAAGGCCTGGCCGAAGGATGGCGGGCAGGTAACGCAACTGCACGTCTACCAGCACTGTGGACTGCAGCCATCCAGGGATGGTGACGACGTCACCGCGCTTGAGGTCGGCCTTGCTGACACCGCTGAGGTTCATCGCCACGCGGCTGCCCGGCACTGCTCGTTCGACCTTCTGCTTGTGGGTCTGCAGACCCCGCACGCGGGCCTTCAACCCCCGGGGCAGCACCTCGACTTCCTGTCCCACCTCGAAGCAGCCACCGGTGAGGGTGCCGGTGACGACGGTACCGAAGCCACTGATGGTGAAGACGCGGTCTATCGGCAGCCGGGGCCGTCCCCGGTCGGGGCGGGGTTTGGCCTGGGCAAGCACTCCCTGCAGCGCAGCCAGCAGTGCGTCAAGACCCTGCCCGGTGCGGGCGGAGACGAGGATGATAGGCGCGCTCTCCAGCACCGTCCCCTCCAGCGTCTCGGACACGTCGGCAGCGACCAACTCGACCCATTCCCCGCTTGCGTCTTCGCTCTCGGCCAGGTCCAACTTGGTCAGGGCGACGACCCCTGCACTGACCCCTAGCAGGTCGAGGATGGCCAGGTGCTCCCTGGTCTGCGGCATCACTCCCTCGTCGGCGGCGACGACGAAGAGGGCGGCGTCAATGCCTCCCATGCCCGCCAGCATATTCTCGATGAAGTCCCTGTGCCCGGGCACGTCCACGATGCCGACCGCTTCGCCGTCGGGGAGCGTGAGCCAGGCGAAGCCCAGGTCTATCGTCATCTCCCGCTCCTTCTCCTCGCGGAGCCGGTCGGGGTCAATGCCGGTGAGGGCATGAACGAGGGTGGACTTGCCGTGATCTACGTGGCCAGCGGTGCCAATGACGTGCATCGTCTCTTAGTCCTATTGTTCGCTGCGCAAGGCAGCCAGTTGCTCATCTATCGGTGCGACGAGCGTCTCGTGCACATCATGGATGGCCTTGAGCAGGCTGGTGGCTTCGGCGCGGCGGGCCTCCCAGAGGGCGTCCAGTTGAGCGCGATACAGTTCTGCGGCGGACTGGAGCGCATCCAGGCGCTTCAGTTGCTCGGCGTCGGTCCGTTCTTGTTGTCGCCAGCGCTCCTCGACCAGTATCTCTTGCTTTTTCTGCGCCTTCAACCGCGCCGTCTGCCATTCTTCCCACTGCTGCTTGACGCGCTCCTCGGCCAAACGTTGCCTTTCGGCCATCTCGTCCTGGCGCTTCTCTATGCGCACCTTAAATTTCTCCAGAGCACTGAGAGCCCGCTTGACCAGTTGCTGCTGCTCGATGAAGCCCTGTGTTTGCGTGCGTATCTGCTCCATCTCCTGGGCCACCTGCTCACCCTGATCCAGATACTGCTTCATCCTCTGTTCGCGCTGGAAGTCGGAGATACGCAGTTCTTCGATGGGCTTCTCGTACTTCTTCGTCTCCTGGATGGCCTCTTCAATTTGGGTTCTTTGCTTCTGAAGTGCCTCCTCGAGAAGAGGGAACTTCGCGATCTGGGTCTCGACCTTCTTGCGCAGGTCGGTGGTATCCTGTTCCAATTCGGCGATGCGGCGGTTATCGGTGCGGCGCTGCTCCTCGAGGAAGGTGACAGCCGGCACACGGTCGTCGGAGCGTTTGCTCAGTTCGGCCACGGCGACCTCCAGGCGCTGGAGGGCTTCACCCAATCGTTGCTCCTCAGCCTGGCGGGCGTTCAACTCCTCATCGTAGCGGGGCAGGACGCGCAATTCTTTCTCCAGCCGGCTCAGGTTGCTGGTTAACGCCTCGTGCTCAATCCGGCGCAGACGCTCTGCCTCGGCCTGTTCCTTTCGCCGCACCTCATCACGCTGGCTCATTTGGAAGATCAATACCTTTTTGTAGTTCGAGACCATCTGCTCGAACTCGGTCACTTGGGATAGGACACCCTGGACACCCGCCAATGCGGTTTGCAGTCCCCGTGTCTGAGCCGCCTGCTGGGCCAGTTGCCGTTCCTGCCCCTGTATTCGTTCCTGCAGCGCGGCGATTGTGGCCTTGTCTTTGCGGCGCTCCTCATCCAGCCACTTGAGCGTCTGCATCGCCTGGGTCATATCTAGTGCCTGAGTCACTTTCGTTGCCATCATCACACTCCCTGGGTGAGTTTAGTGGTGCTGATTATAACATCATTCCCTCTCACAGGCAACGGTTGACAGATCGCCACGAGCCGCTATAATGGCCTCAGAAACGGACGCCCAATCCTGAATCTTCAGACATGCTCTTAGCGATTGGCGTTGGAGATTTGTCATTTGGTCATTTGGTCATTTGTCATTGCTCATGCGTATTGGCATTGATACCCGCATTGTCCACTATGCCTGGGACGGAGTCTGCAACTACGTGCTGCATCTACTGGGGGCGCTGGCTGCCCTCGACGCGGACACGGACTACTACGTCCTGCATAGTCGCAAGGACCGTACCCCCCCGCGGCCAGGGCCGAACTTCCATCTCGCTGCCTGCTGGACTCCTTCGCATCACCGGCTGGAGCGGTGGGCGCTAGGGGTGGAGGTGGCACGATTGAGACTCGACCTGCTGCACAGCCCCGATTTCATCCCGCCCGCCTTCGGCTATCGCCGGTCGGTGATCACCATCCACGACGTGAACTTCCTCTATTACCCGCAGTTCCTCACCCCCGAAAGCCACCGCTACCACAACCAGCAGATCGAGTGGGCGGTACGTCGCGCCGATCACATCCTGGCCGATTCCCACGCCACCAGGTCCGACCTGACCTTGCTGCTGGATGTGCCGCCGGAGAAGGTCTCGGTTGTGCACCTGGCCGCCGACCCGGCCTTCCGCCCGCTGCCAAAGGCAGAGGCCGGGCAGGTCGCTGCGCGGTATGGCCTGGAGCCGCGCTTCTTGCTCTTCGTAGGGACGCTCGAGCCGCGCAAGAACATGCCGGGCTTGCTGCAGGCCTACCGCCTGCTGCTCAACGCGAAGGTGACAACCGCGCCGCTGGTGCTGGTCGGTGGCAAAGGGTGGCTGTACGACGAGATTTTCGAGCGCGTCAAGGTGCTGCACCTGACCGAGCGGGTGCGCTTCCTCCACGACGTGCCGGATGCTGACCTGCCGGGGCTGTACAACGCTGCCAGTGTGTTGGCGACACCATCGTTTTACGAGGGGTTTGGGCTGCCGGCGTTGGAGGCGATGGCCTGTGGCACGCCGGTCGTCGTCGCTGAGCGGGCCTCGCTGCCGGAGGTGGTGGGGGAGGCGGGGCTGCTGGTGAATCCAGACGACCCGGATGACATCGCCCGGGCGCTGGCCCGCGTACTGACGGAGGAACCTCTGCGAGCGCGGATGCGGGAAC
>Ga0114921_10000466_pt1 | contig 17109 bp, 17 predicted proteins | sample BentaG_FD_87016 | JGI IMG/M metagenome (GOLD analysis project Ga0114921, IMG submission 87016) | Deep subsurface microbial communities from South Atlantic Ocean to uncover new lineages of life (NeLLi) - Benguela_00093 metaG | ecosystem: Environmental > Aquatic > Marine > Oceanic > Sediment ...
AGCGATTTCGCCCAGCCTCAGGACAGAAATTCCAGCTGGTGTCTGGATTAGCTGGTAACTCACGCCGCTACTACATTGTCAAAGGGGAAACTCCTTCTGGCTTTCCCGCCTACTACGAATATGCCTGGAATCAAATTGCTACCGACTTATCCGAGCGCATAAAGAAGGGGGAGTTTGTTCTACCGTTATACGCTGACCTGACTAGCCTGCCGGAGACCGAGCGAAGAGGAATATTCGGCCTTATGGTGGGTAATGAAGGTAGAAGCCGTGTTCCAGTATACTATATCTATACTGAGGCCGGTTTTGACCCTGACAAGGATATGCTCCAGGCGCCGGTATATCCCCCTGATATATATAAATCACCGCATTTCCCCGGTGGAATGGGTGTTCCTCATTGGCGAAACTTCGGTGGTGGTGGTCTGGTAGCTGACTGGGATTTGAGAACTAACCTTGAGGGGCTATACGCCACAAGTAGCTCCATCGCTGGCCATGGAGCACACTCCAGCGCTGCTGCCAGTGGAAGATATGCTGGTAGAAAGGCAGCTGCTTACTCACTGACTGCCCTCGAGCCGGTTATAGAACGCAAGCATGTAGACGATGAGAAAGCTCACGTCTATGCCCCACTGAAGCAAAGTAAAAGCAGCATCGGCTGGAAAGAGTTGCATGCCGGTATCTGCAGGATTATGCAGGACTACTGTGGTCAGCACAGAAACGAAGAAGTGCTGAAGCTAGGCCTGAGATTGCTCGGGGAGCTGAGAGAATCAGAAGCATCAACATGCCACGCCGCTAATCCACACGAGCTAGGACGTACTCTAGAATGCTTTACAATGATAACAGTTGGCGAGATGGTTATGCATGCCTCCCTGGCACGAAAGGCAAGTAACGTGTTCCTCAATTTCACCAGACTTGACTACCCCAAAGTGGACCAACCTGAGTGGCATAAGTTTCTCCCTATGAAATTAGAGGATGGTAAGGTCAAGGTCAGAGAATTGCCCCTTGACTATCACCTGAAGCCACCTTATGCGTCTACTTATGAGGAAAATTACAAGCTTCATTGCGGTCTTTAAATAGAGTTGACAACTTATAACTTTGAAGGAGGTAAGCTAGTATGGGTGACAAAGTATATATGGTGCCCAATCCAGCGACACCAAATAAAGCAGTAGAGTTCGACCCTGAAATATGTGACGGGTGCAACCGGTGTATAGAAATATGCCGAACCGATGTCTTAATGCCCAATCCAGAGAAGGGGAAACCTCCTATCATACTTTACCCTGACGAATGCTGGTACTGTGGTAACTGTGTTGAAGACTGTCCCCACCCGGGAGCCATTAAGATGTTACATCCGCTGAATCAGACCATAGTGGTAAGCTGGAAGCGCAAAGAGACAGGGGAATATTTCCGACTGGGGATGAAGAACCCACCACCTCCCAACACCAGACCACCGGTCAGATAAGGCACTCGAGGCAGAAAGAGATGCTAAAATTGCTCTGGAGTTGCTCTTGTTTTAAGCTGTAATCTGTAACTTGTAGCCGACACCGGGCACAGTGATAATATACTGAGAGTTTTCTGGGTCAGGTTCAAGCTCCTTCCGCAGGCGACCAATAAAGACACGCACATACTCTCTTTCTTGCCTATATTCGGGACCCCAGACCCTGTTCAGCAGCATCTCATGGGTAAGGACCTTTCCTGCATTAAGAGCCAGTTCTTGCAGGAGCTTATATTCGGTAGGTGTCAGTTTCACCTCACGGTCAGCAACAGTTACCTGCCTTTCCACAAAGTTAACCTTGAGGTCTCTATTAATAAAGGTAGGTTGGGTAGGGAGAGCTCTAGCTGCTTTACTACGGCGAAACACTGCTTTGATTCGAGCCATCAACTCCTCTACTCCAAACGGTTTGGTAACATAGTCATCAGCACCGAGGTTCAGGCATTCCACCTTGTCTATTACATCACCCTTGGCACTAAGCATGATAATCGGGATTTGTGACCACTCACGGAGACGGCGACAGACCTCAAAGCCGTCTACCTTGGGCAGCATTATATCCAGAATGACGAGGTCAGGTAGCTCCCTTCCAACGACCTGGAGGGCTTCAGCACCATCTACTGCCATAAGTGTTTCATAACCTCGGGCTTCCAGATTAGCTTTAAGGAATCTTAGTATTGCCGGGTCGTCATCAACAATGAGAATACGAAGGTGATGCATTTAAGCCTCACTTCCCAGGGTTAGCTTGACCTGACGCATCAGTTCATCAACACCAAAAGGCTTAACCAGATAACCAGCAGCCCTCATACTTCGTGCTCTGTTCTCCTCGCCCTCTCGCCTTGAGGCAGTCATGATAATCACCGGGATTTTCTGAAGTTCTTGGTCAGCCTGAAGGGCTACCAGAACATCCCAACCTGATATGCCCGGCATCATCAGGTCAAGGAAGATTAAATCAGGGCGTTCAAGCCCTGCTCGTTCCAAGCCCTTTTCACCATCAGAGGCACCAAGCACCTGATACCCCCTGGCGGCTAGGTTTGCCTTTACCATTTTCCGAAGGTTTCGGTCGTCATCAATGACCAGAATCTTAGGCAACTTTCTCCTCTCTCTTGCTTACCGGGAGGCTGAAGCTAAACTTAGAGCCTTTACCTACCTCACTCTCTATCCAGATTTTCCCGCCAAGCGCCTCTATAATACCCCGGCAGATGGATAGCCCCAGGCCAGTCCCACCTTTCCGTCCGGTGGCAATACTTTCAGCCTGATAGAAGCGGTCAAACACCCTATCCTGAAGTCCAGGAGGGATGCCCACGCCCCTATCAGTAACACTGATAATAATCAAGTCATTAGAAGGCTGCACCTCAATAGTGATTGGGCTACCTCTACCGGAATACTTGGTTGCGTTTTCAACCAGGTTAGTCAGTACCTGCCCGATACGCGTTTCATCAACAAAAACAGAAGGTAATCCCAAAGGGACTATCACCTGTAGTTGGTGATGCTTGGTGAGATTAGCCAGCCTACCGCTAACTGAGTCTATTATCTCGGAAATCTGGTAGTTAGCCCTCTCTAGCTTAAGTGCCCCGGTTTCAAGTCGCGACATATCCAACAGGTCACTGATTAAGCGACTAAGCCGGTCAGCCTCCTGGTCAATGGCCTGAATAAAATCTTGCTGTTCTTTCTTGCTCCACTTGACATCAGGCTGAAGAAGGGTGCTGGCAAAGCCCTTGATAGAAGCCAGTGGCGTACGCAGTTCATGGGAGACATTAGCCAATAGCTCACTCCGCAGCCGGTCAAGCTCCTTTAGCGCTTCTGCCTGCAGTGCTTTCTCCTCAGCCTGCCAGCGCTGGGTGATGTCTTCCCCCGAACCAAGAGTCCCCGTGATATTGCCTGCCTCATCTATCAACACAGTATTGTGCCAGGCAATAACTTTCTCCTCGCCATTCCTGGTCAAAATGGGGTTTTCAGAGAATTCAACTGGTTCTACTTCTAAAGCCATCAACTTGTCGAACACCGTCTTTACTTCACCCTTGACTCTTTCTGGAAGGAAGGTATCAAACCAGTTTTTGCCGATAATCTCCTCTACCTCATAGCCTAAAATCTCACAACCCTTCTTATTTATGAGGGCCACTCTTTGATTTGCATCAATAGCTACGAACATAGTCCCGGCAAGGTCAAGATACCTTTGGGCTTTATCCCTCTCTTCACGCAGTGCCTGCTCCGCCTGCTCACGCTTGATTTCTGATGCTTCCAATTCAGCAATTCGCTGGTGCAGTGTTACCAATTCATTTACTAGCTGCTCTTTGGTCTTATCCTCTTTTTTCATCCGATGAATAAATCCTTTATTGTCTCACTTTTCCAGCTAAGTTCTTACCATAATTATTACCTGCACAACATTATAGGTCGTCAAATGGCATTTGTCAAGCCAAATAATGCCAATTGGCATAGCAGGCTGGTAGGATTATAGCTAATATTGCCAGCTCTTAGGTCAAAAATCTTGCTCTCAACCATAAATCTATCAGGAACTCTCGAAAGATAGGAAACAAGCGTTGGGCAAAACTTACCCCTGGGATACCATCACCAAAGCAAAAGAGCAAGAGGTCATCTGTCACTAATGCACTCGACCAATAAAAAGACTTGAAAGCACTGCTAGAAGAGTGTAGTATATTTGAGCGTAGAGCATTTTTAAGCTCTTTCACGAAATGCACAGGGTGGACGATGCCCAGATCACCTTTCCAAGAATTGTCCCCTGGGGCAAACCATAATTATGTGAGTGCAGCTCTTCATTTTGACATTCTGGTGCGGAGAGCTTCTATTTAGACTGGGGAGATAAAATGGTAACGAAATATAACCCTCAACAAATAGAAAAGAAGTGGCAGCAGAAGTGGGCAGAGGATAGGCTTTACGAAGTTAGTGAAGATGACCCCCGGCCTAAGTGGTATGCCCTGACTATGTTCCCTTATACTTCAGGCGACCTCCATATCGGGCACTGGTATGCTGAAGCTCCCGCAGATGTTCATGCCCGATTTAAGCGGATGCAGGGCTATAACGTGCTTCATCCGATGGGGTTTGATGCCTTTGGCCTGCCCGCTGAAAATACCGCTATCAAGCGGGGTATTCACCCCTATACCTGGACGATGCAGAACATAGTAAATATGCGTCGCCAGCTAAAGAGCCTGGGTGCTATCTATGACTGGAGCCGAGAGGTGGTTACCTGCTTGCCTGAGTATTACAGGTGGACACAATGGTTCTTTTTGAAGTTATATGATAATGGCCTGGCTTATCGGGGCAAGGCTCCAGTCAACTGGTGCCCTCACTGTCAGACAGTACTGGCTAACGAACAGGTAGTAGGAGAAGGCTTCTGTGAGCGCTGTGGGGCAGCAGTCAGCCAGCGAGATTTAGAGCAGTGGTTCTTCCGCATTACCAAGTATGCTGATGAGCTTATGGAGCATAAGGATATTGACTGGCCGGAGCCGATAAAGATAATGCAGAGGAACTGGGTTGGTAAGAGCCTAGGCGCCGAGATTTCTTTCGCTCTTAACCACCCTGAAGCTGAGGAAAAAGAAATCAGGGTATTTACCACCCGTACTGATACTATTTTTGGTGTTACCTTTATGGTTCTGGCTCCAGAGCACCCGCTGGTGGCCAAGCTGACCTCACCGGAGAAAAAGGCTGAAGTCGAGGCTTACATTGCTCGGTCACGGCAGCAGACGGAGATAGAGCGGTTATCAACCGAGAAAGAAAAGGATGGGGTATTTATCGGAGCTTATGTGGTAAACAGGCTGAATGGCGAAAAGGTACCTATCTGGATTGCTGACTACGTACTACTAAGCTATGGCACAGGAGCAGTAATGGGAGTGCCCGCTCACGACCAGCGAGACTTTGATTTCGCTAAGAAGTATAACCTGCCGATACAGGTGGTAATCGCCCCACCCGAGTGGCAGGGTGAGGAGCTTGAGGAGGCACATATTGAACCGGGCACCATGGTGAACTCAGGCCAGTTTAATGGACTTCCCAACCAACAGGGTATAGAGTCTATTTGCGATTTCTTAGAAGGGCAGGAATGGGGGAAACGAGCTGCAACCTACCGGCTCCGTGACTGGCTTATCTCACGCCAGCGTTACTGGGGGGCACCAATACCCATCATCTATTGTCCTAAGTGTGGCATTGTGCCTGTTGCTGAGGAAGACCTGCCTGTGTTACTGCCTAAGGATGCTGAGTTCAAGCCCACTGGTGAGTCCCCGCTGAAGTATTGTGAGTCCTTTGTCAATACTACCTGTCCGCAGTGTTCAGCTCCAGCCAAGCGTGAGACTGATACTATGGATACCTTTATGTGTTCTTCATGGTACTTCTTGCGCTACACCAGCCCTCACTATGATATGGCGGCATTTGAAGCGGAGAAGGTAAAATACTGGTTGCCAGTAGACCTTTATACCGGCGGTGCCGAGCACGCTGTGATGCACCTACTTTATGCCCGCTTCTTTAGCAAGGCGCTTCGGGATATGGGGCTGGTCAGCTTTGATGAACCGTTTAGCCGCCTCTTTAACCAGGGGACTATTATTGCTGAGAAGGAGAAGATGAGCAAATCACGGGGCAATGTAATTACTCCTGATGTCTATGTTTCTGAGCTGGGCGCAGATACCGTCCGTACCTATCTCATGTTTCTGGGACCCTGGGAGCACGGTGGTGATTGGAATGACAGCGGCATCAATGGTACCAGCCGCTGGCTTAAACGAGTGTGGAACCTAGTGCTGAAGCCTTATCAAACCAATGAGAAAGCGGCTGAAACTGAAAAAGCTCATCGGGAGTTGAAGCGCATTACCCACCAGACTATCAGAAAGGTCACTGATGACCTGGAGAGGCTACGATTCAATACTATGGTAGCTGCCATAATGGAGTTCACCAACTACCTGACCAAGGTTAAGGAAACAGGAACTGTTGCTGCCCCAAAATGGGAAGAGTCTATTAGCATCCTCCTCCTTCTTTTGGCTCCTTCGGCTCCTCACCTAGCCGAGGAATTGTGGCAGCAGACAGGCCGCCAGTATAGCATTCATAATCAGACCTGGCCCCAGTGGAGTGAAGAACTGGCTAAGGACGAAAAGATTACCCTGGTGGTTCAGGTTAATGGCAAGTTACGCCACCGTATTATGGCACCAGCATCTATCACTGAGGCTGAAGCCCGGCAGATGGCAATGGAGAGCCAGAAGATAAAGACCTACCTGAAGGATAAGGAGGTCATTAATATAGTGTATGTCCCAGGGAGGCTGGTTAATTTTGTGGTACGGTGAGGTTGGTAATGACCAATATTGAGGCTAACATTAAGGCAGTGAAGGAGCGCATTGCCTTAGCTTGCCACCGAGCCGGTAGACTACCTGATGAGATAACTATAGTAGCTGTGACCAAGACGGTGGCACCGTCAGCTATAGTTGCCGCCTATGAGCTTGGGCTGAGACACTTTGGCGAAAACAAAGTTCAGGAGGCACAAGCCAAAATAAGAGAACTATCCTGGCTTAAGCCTCAGCCTACCTGGCATATGGTTGGTCACCTCCAGACCAATAAAGCCAAGATAGCAGTGGAAATCTTTGATATAATCCACAGTATAGATTCAAACAAGTTAGCTGAAGTAATAAGCCGCCGTACTCAGCAACCCCTACCTGTTTTGCTCCAGGTTAATGTTTCCGGTGAAGCCAGCAAGAGTGGTTTTCCTGCAGCTGAGGTTGAGCCAGCCCTGGAAGCTATTTCCCGCTTATCCAACCTCGAGGTGAAAGGCTTGATGACCATAGCCCCATTGGTGAATGACGTCGAGCAGGTTCGTCCCCTGTTTCGGAGACTGCGCTCGTTGCGGGATTCCTTGGGACTTGAGCACCTGTCAATGGGTATGACCGATGACTTTGAGGTAGCTATTGAAGAAGGAGCCACCCTGGTCAGGATTGGCCGAGCTATTTTTGGGGAGCGTGAGGAGAAATGAAGATAGCCTTTATCGGTGGGGGCAACATGGGAGAGGCCATGCTGTCAGCTACCCTGGATAAGAAATTAAGTCAGCCATCGGCCATCTCAGTCAGTGATAAAGATGAGGTTCGGCGCAAATATCTGAGCCAGAAGTATGGCCTGGCTGTGATGAGCGATAATCGGCTGGCGGCAAAGAAGGGGGAGGTAATCATTCTGGCTATTGAACCCCAGAACCTAGCTGAGGTAATGGCCAACCTTAACGGTCAGCTTAAACCAGCACAACTGGTGCTATCTATCGTGGCTGGGGCAAAAATTGACGCTCTCTGTCTGGGACTAGAGCATAGTCGTGTGGTTAGAGCTATGCCCAATTCCCCAGCCCGGATTGGTGAAGGAATAACCGTCTGGACAACTACTGCTGAGGTAAATGCGCAGCAAAAGAAATGGGCTGGCTCTATTCTTGGGGTTATGGGCAAAGAGATTTATGTCAACGACGAGAAGTACCTAGATATGGTAACAGCAGTAAGCGGCAGCGGACCAGCCTATTTCTTCCTTTTCGTGGAGGCTCTGATTGATGCTGCGGTGGATATTGGGCTTCCTCGTGATATGGCCGCAGAGCTAGTTATGCAGACAATGTTAGGCTCAGGACATTTCCTCCAGAGGTCAGGTAAGACACCAGCTGAGCTGAGGAGATTGGTTACCTCTCCCGGTGGCACTACTGCTGAGGCACTCCTCAAGTTCCAAAAAGGTGAGTTTTCTGACCTGATTAGGCAAGCGGTTGTTGCTGCTTATAATAAAGCCAAAGAGTTGGGAAATTAGACGGCGTGGTATATCTACTCAACTTTATTAAACTCCTGTGTGAAGCACTCACCCTGGCTATCGTATTGCGGGCTATCCTGTCCTGGTTTTCACCAAGGCCAACAAACAGGCTGGCTATTATTTTGTATCAGATAACCGAACCTTTGCTGAAACCGTTACGCCGCATTATCCCCAGGGTTGGGCCATTTGACCTTACCCCTCTGGTAGCCATCATACTACTGCAACTAATTTACCGCCTGTTACCCTGAATCTACATTTCAAGTAGATGAGCAGCCTCGGCCTGAAAACCTTGCTACTTTAGCTGTTTTCCTTTATGATTTATCACGATGGAATTCTAGCAGAGAGGTACTGAATAGGTGAAAAGCTGGCGAATGGTAACTTTGCTACTACTGAGCCTGGTCTTAATCAGCTCTATGGCTTGTAATCTACTGGGGGCTGATAACGAGGAACCCAGCCAGCAGTTAGTTGAGGTAGTGCGGGATGATTTAGCTATTTATGTTAGTGGTAGTGGCAACATAGAGGTTTCCAATGAAGCAAAGCTAGCCTTTGGCACTAGCGGCAAAGTAGACAGGATATTTTTTGGTGAGGGCGATAAGGTTACTGAGGGGGAAGTACTAGCCACGCTTGACACTGACCCTCTGGAGCTGGCGTTAACTCAAGCACAGGTAGCGGTAACCCAGGCGGAGGTAGCTGTAACTCAGGCACAGGTAAGTCTAAAAACAGCGGAATACAATCTATCTAAAGCTCAGGAGATATATACCTGGCCAGAGCTTGAGATTGCCCAGGCTGATGTAGATGAAGCTGAGAGCTACCTGGAGTATGCTCTGTCAAATTTAGCCAAGGCAACACCTACCGAGATTGAGACTTGGATGAATGTAGTTGCCCGTGCCCAGGTAAGCCTGGCAGCAGCTGAGGCCAGATTAAATGCTATACTAGGCGGCTACGACACCGAAGAAGTAGCCATAAAGAAGCTACAGGTAGAGTTAGCCAAGGAGTCTCTAGAGTTAGCCAAGGAGTCTCTAGAGTTAGCTCGGCAGTCTGTAGAGCTAGCCCAGAAGCAATTAGACGAGGCAACCATCACCGCTCCTTTTGATGGAATAGTAACCAATATTGGCGTTGATGAAGGTGACACTGTCACTACTAAGACTACGATTGTCCATTTAGTTGACCTCACCAGTATGGAACTGAAGGCAGGAGTGGACGAGATAGACATACCCGAAGTAAGGCCAGGGCAAAGAGTCATTATTAGTGTTGATGCCTTGCCTGCTCTTCAACCCGAGGGTGAGGTTGTCTCTATTGATTCTCTACCTGCCTTGCAAGCCGGTCTGGTATTGTATGATGTTACCATTAGCTTTGATAATCCAGAGGGATCTGACCTTAAGGTTGGTATGAGCGCTACTGCTGACATCATAATTGAGGAACGGAGTAATGTTCTACTGGTGCCCAACCGGGCTATTCAAGAGGATAGCCAGGGCAAGCCAATAGTTAGAGTTTTAGTTAATGAGCAAATTCAGGAAAGAGCTGTGATTCTCGGTATAAGTGACGGTTTAGAGACTGAGGTTGTTAGTGGGCTTCAGGAAGGGGAGATAGTGGTAATAGAAACTCGACCTAAAACGAGTCCTCCAGGAGGGTTCTTTTTCCAAGACTAAACTGGAAAGATATAAATATCGGTGGGTTAGTGACATGATTCAGCTAGAAAATATGACCAAGGTTTATCGAATGGGCAAGGTGGATGTTCATGCCCTCAGGGGGCTAACCCTATCCATAGAAGAAGGGGAGATGGTGGCCATTATCGGAGCCTCAGGCTCAGGCAAGTCTACCCTGCTAAACATCATAGGCTGCCTGGATAGACCCACATCAGGTAGGTATTTCCTTGATGGGACTGATGTCAGCCGTCTTAGCGATAACAGGTTGGCTGAGATGAGAAGTAAGAAATTTGGTTTTGTCTTTCAAGAGTTTAACCTTTTACCCCGAGCTAGTGCCTTGTCTAATGTGGAGCTTCCCCTCATCTATAGTGGTAGCTATCAGAAACGGAAACTGGCTATGGGAGCGCTGGAGCGGGTGGGACTGGCAGCAAGAGCTAGGCATAAACCTACTGAGCTATCAGGCGGTGAACAACAGCGGGTGGCTATAGCCAGAGCACTGGTTAACAATCCAGCTCTCATTCTAGCTGATGAACCCACTGGTGAGCTTGATAGTGCCTCTAGTGCTGAGATTCTGTCTATTTTTCGACAACTTAACCAAGAGGGCATCACCATAGCCATAGTTACTCACGAAAAGGATATAGCCTCCCAGTGCCAGCGCATTGTTCGCCTTCATGACGGGGAGATTGTCAGTCAGGAGCAGGTCACCTAGACATTCACTGTTACTTCTGGCTGCTGAGGAGATTATAAGTGAAATTTATAGACTCTTTAGTTATGGCTATAAGGTCACTATTTGCTAATAAGTTGCGCTCCTCATTAACCATGTTGGGTATCATAATTGGGGTTGGGGCGGTAATTACCCTGATGTCAGTGGGAGAGGGAGCACAGGCAATGATTCTCTCTACCTATGAGGAACTGGGCACGAATGTACTACATGTGGTGCCTAGCTCGCCTGAAGTAGCCGGATTAGCCGGATTAGCCCCAGCATTCTCTACTCCCAGTCTCACCCTAGATGATGCCAAGGCTCTGGAGCGTATTCGCTCAGCACAGGCAGTAGCCCCAGTAAATGAGAACTTTGTTGAAGTAACCACTGGTAGTGAAAAGAAGGTAGCCATAATCCACGGGGCTACTCCTGAATATCAGGAGGCATACAATTATGCTATAGCTTCAGGTCAGTTTATTTCCAATAGGAACGTAGCTTCAAGGGATATGGTGATTGTATTGGGGAACGAGGTAGCTGAAGACCTATTCGGTTGGGATGACCCCATCGGGCAGAGGGTTAAAATAAAAGGGCAGCGCTTTACCATTATTGGTACTCTTGAGGGTAAGGGTGGAGCAATTATGGGGGTTAGTCTAGATGCTGTCGTGGTGACACCAATAACTACTTTTCAGACCAAGCTATTTACCCAGCGCACTACCAGGGGGGAAGACGCCGTTCAGTCAATCAGTATTAAAGTAGCCAGTGCTGAAGCAATAGATGGGGTAAGGGAAGAGGTTGAAACCATCCTGAGGAAGCGCCACCGAATAGCACCTGATGAGAAGAATGATTTCGCTATCATTAGCCAGGAGCAGATGGTGGGTATAGTAACTCAGATAACCGGGATATTCACTATATTCCTGGGCTCAATTGCTGGCATTTCTCTGCTGGTCGGTGGCATTGGCATTATGAACATTATGCTGGTTTCGGTAACTGAGCGCACCAGAGAGATAGGCATTCGTAAGGCGGTCGGAGCTAAGCGGAGGGATATTTTACTCCAGTTCCTGTTTGAGGCAGCCATGCTCAGCTTGGTTGGTGGTGGCATAGGCATCACTGGCGGCTGGTTATTATCACAGTTGATTTCTCGAATAAATATTGGGGGGATTATGCTCCAAGCGGTAGTTTCGCCAGATATTGTGGTTCTGGCAGTCTCTGTCTCAATTATTATTGGGCTTGTCTCCGGCATATACCCGGCAATGAGGGCAGCCCGCCTGAATCCTATTGACGCCTTGCGCTATGGATAATAAATAAAATTAATGATTGGAGGCAGGTAAATGAACTGGCTTGATATTGTCATTATGGTACTTATAGTAGTACCTACCTTTCTTGGGCTTAGGCTAGGGATTATAAAAGCCGCTTTATCCCTGGCTGGGGTAATTGTTGGTGTCATCCTGGCTGGAAACTTCTATATTCCCCTTTCTGAGCAATTGGCCTTCATTCCCCACGATGGTGCCGCTAAAATTGTGGCTTTCGCCATCATACTAATTGGAATAATGGTAATTGCTAATGTACTGGCTGGGTTGTTGAAGCGGCTTACTTCATTGGTGATGTTGGGCTGGCTCAATCGTATTGGTGGTGCTGTCTTTGGTCTGGCACTAGGGACTATATTCTGTGGTGCTGCTTTAGCCACCTGGGTTAAGTTTTTGGGCATAGGTGAGACTATTGCCGGGTCAAACTTAACTGCTACATTACTGGATTATTTCCCTATGGTGCTTGCCTTGCTCCCTGCTGAGTTTGATTCCATACGCTCTTTCTTTCAATAACTAATTCAGCAATGCTCACAGGAAAAATAAAGAAAGGGAACAAAGAGAAAGAGAAAGCAAAAGGGGAGGGGCAAAGGCAGGCAAAGAGGTTTATGACTATACTAAATAATGGCTACTATTACTTAACAGTCTAGCCTCAGCAGAGCAATTAGGCATACTAAGATTGGCTCTTGGTGTTTGCAATAGTTAATATCTTCCTCAGCCAAACAAGGGAAACAAAACCTAATCTGCGGCAGAAACTTTGCTGAGGCTGCCGTAAGCTTATTCAGTTATTACTAACTCTTAATAATTGCTTTTAATGCAGGAGCAGCTTTAGGTAGTGGCTGGAGTTTCGCCAGGGTGAAATCCCTTCCACTTTTCCAGTAGTTGCTCTCGACTTTCTTCATGGTCTGGGTCAAGTACACAGCAATCCACCGGACAAATCTCAACACACTTTGATGACTCAAAAGCACCGACGCACTCAGTGCACTTCTCCGGGTCGACAACATACAGGGTCTCGCTCTCACTAATTGCCTGGTTGGGACACTCAGGCTCACAAGCCCCACAGCTAATACATTCGTCCGTAATCTTGTATGCCATCCACTATACCTCCTCTTTTATTCCTTAAGTAATTGTTTTCTGGGCAGTCTCTACATTTTGGCTGAATTTCTTTTTGAGAGCCACAGCCACACACTCAGGGACAAGGTCATTAATACTACCTCCCAGGCTGGCTACCTCCTTAAGCAGGCTGGAGCTAACAAACTGGTATTGCTGGTTGGTCATTAAACAAACCAGCTCCAGTTCGGGAAACAAATTCTTGTTCATCAGGGCCATATCAAATTCGCGTTCAAAGTCAGCATTTATCCTCAGCCCCCGCACCATTACCTGCGCTTTCACCTTTCTAGCAAACTCACCGGTAAGACTGGAATAAGATACCACCTCAACATTGGGTAGACCGACTATGGCCTGCCTCACCAATTCTACTCTTTCTTCAGTGGTAAATAGAAGGGACTTATCTGGAATACTATAGACACCAATAATTAGTTTGTCAAAGAGCTTAGCGGCTCTAGTGGCGATATCAAGATGTCCGTTGGTCATTGGGTCAAAACCGCCCGGGTAAATAGCAATAGTCAAAGATTAGCCTCCTTTTTGGTATATTGCGATGCAGCTATCACCATGGCGCCGCTCTTTAACAAGATTCAGTGTGGCATAGGCCGGCTCCAGCTGAAGATGGGAAGAATGTGTCACTACTACTGTTGAGTTTGCCCCTACCAGGTTAGAGGTTGCCAGTTGTTCCACAAGGTTGCCTATAGATGAATCAGAATAGGGTGGGTCTATCAGTATTATATCATACTCCTTTTCCAGGAAGGAAACAGCTTTAGCTACATCACAACAATAGATATGAGCCTGGTCTATAAGTTTTGTTTTTTCTAAATTCTGCCTGATTATAGCACAGCAGCGTGGCTTATGCTCAACAAAGTCAACCCAATCGGCACCCCGACTTAAGGCTTCAATACCTAAGGCTCCACTACCGGCAAACAGGTCAAGTACTTGCTCCCAATTACTTACAGTAGTTTCCAAGATAGAGAAAATTGCTCCTCGGACTAAATCTGTAGCCGGACGGGTGCCTGTTCCTTTGGGTACTTTGAGGCGGTGTCCTTTTGCCTTGCCAGCAATAATACGCATTCGTTATACGAAGGAGCCATCTATTAAAAGTTGCCTTCGCTCTTCTTGCTAACACACTATATTATAATAGAGTGTTCTTTTCGTCAAGTTACCTCATACTACTATCATTAGTTTGGCAATATTAACCTTGCTCGTAGTTATCTGGTAAACATATTGATTTGTAGTCTGCAATGGAGTAAGGTAGTTACAGGCTAAGGGGATTCGGGGGTAATCATGGAAATTGTGATAATTATCCTTCTAGCTATTCTACTTGGTTTCTTGCTCTGGGACCGGCTACGAGGACGGCAGAGGTGGAAAGAGCAGGGTGATACCTTGTCCAAGATAGTGGGTGAGAAAATCGAAGGCAGTGTGGGGGTTTTTGGTGATGTGCGGGAACGGTTAGGTGAATTAACCAAGAGGGCACAGGATATTGAAGAAGTTGGCAAGAATATCTCTACTCTGCAAGAGCTTCTACGTGCCCCAAAATTTAGAGGCGGTTTTGGTGAACTTCTACTGGAGAGGTTGCTGGCTGATATTCTGCCACAAGATTCTTTCTCCCTGCAACATAGATTTCGCAATGGTGAAGTTGTAGATGCGGTGGTGCGAATTGGTGGCAATTTAGTCCCTATTGATTCTAAATTCCCCATTGAAGATTTCCAGCGAATAATTAAAGCAGAATCCGAAGAAGAGCAAAAAACCTTACGGCGCCAATTCCTCCGCAATATCAAGAAGCATATAGATGATGTAACCAAGTACATTTTACCTGACGAAAACACATTTGACTTCGCCCTTATGTATATTCCCGCAGAAAACATTTATTACGAGACAATAATCAGAGGAACTGAACAAAGCGACCTATATGCTTACTCCCTCGAAAAGAAGGTAGTTCCCGTGTCACCAAATAGTTTCTATGCCTATTTACAGGTCATCGTACAGGGATTAAAAGGGCTACATTTTGAGAAAGCCGCTGGTGAAATCCTTAGCTATGTGAGTCGTCTGCAAAATGACCTCAGCGATTTTCAACATGATTATGAGACATTAGGAGGACATATCAGTCACGCCGCTAATAAGTATGATGAGGCAGGTAGGAAACTGGCTCGGTTTGGGGACAAGTTACAGCTTGCCGGGGAGACTCCTATAGAGAAATTACCAGAGGGTGACAGGGAAACACCTGAGCAGGAGGATTAGTAGCCAGTGAACAGAACCAGGGGTTTTGTAAATCTGAATCGTTTCAAGTCAGGTAGAGCCATAAAAAGGCTCAAGAATACCTGGAACAAGTATAAGCTGAAAAGGCGAAAAGGAGGTAAGTAATGGGCTGGATTGGTGAGAAAATGGAAAAGTTTAGGCAGGTGCCAAACCCTTACTTCAGCCTAGCCATCACCGGCAGGTTTCTCCTTGGTCTAGGGTTAGGCCTGTTATTGGCTACCTGGTTGCCATTATGGACTGGCTGGATATTTATTGGTGTGGGTATCGTGATAGCTATACCCGGTCGTCTAATGGTTCTCAAGAGTAAAACTTAGAAGTGTGGTTTACAGAGGATTTCCTTAACCTTTAGGTCAAAGAAGTCCGTAGAAGTAACTGGTGTAAGTACCACTGCCATGTCTGCTCCCTTGCTGCTGCCAGCAATAACAATGACGTCTTCATCGGTGCGCACCAGACCGGCATCAGCCGCCATTACGATGATTTCACAGACAACCTTCATGCCTTGCCCCAAGACCCGTAGCGTGCTGGCCACTACATCTCCAATAACACGCATGTCAAACTTCTTACGCATGGCAGCACTCAGCCCGGAGAAAGCGTGGGTTGTGGTAAGCACCACTCCACCCTTACTCTCTACCTTTTGCCTGTTTTCTTGGGTGAACTCTTGAAAATTTGGCTCTTTTCTACCAGTGGAATGACTCACAGCAACCACCTTAGCCCCATCAAAGACCTCTACTGCCCTAGCTGCAGTCTCCCCCCGAGTGGAAGCTACCACAATTGTCTTGATGCCTAATTCATCTGCCCGGAGTTTGGCAATACGGAGCGCTTCCTCTGTGTTCTCCGGACCAGGATTAGAAAAGTAAACTATCTTTCCTTCCATTGTTTTCTACACCCTCCTTCAATAAGCTTGCTCTCTATCTAGCTTGATAGGATAACACCAAATGAGAGCGACGTCAAGAATGGTGTTGCCTTGACACTCAGAAGAGCCCAATGTTACACTTTCTTTGCCTCTCACAAATACCGCAAGTATTGTTGTTTCCAAGAAGAGGTTTTTTGATTGTGAACAAGGTCGGTATTGTCTATCATCCCATGAAAAAGCCCGCCTACACTCTGGCTAATAAGCTGGAGACGCTTTTAGCCGCCAGAGGCGTTTCAGTGTGGCTATGCTCGGCGTGGGAGGGAGAAAAGGCCAGGACTCAGATAGATGGGACGGATTTGGTTCTGAGTATTGGTGGGGATGGTACCATTCTGCGGACAGCTCAGATTGTGGTTCCTGGTTCAACCCCAATCACTGGAATAAATCTTGGCAAGTTAGGCTTTATGACTGAACTCAGCGCTGATGAAGCTGTAGATAGACTGCCTGCCTTACTGGCTGGAGAGGGTTGGATTGATGAACGAGCAATGCTTGAGGTGGAGTTTCCTCCCACCGGTAAGGAGGACAAATTACCCCAGGTATTTTACGCCTTAAACGATGTGGTAGTGGCCCGGGGAGCCATAGCTCGAATGATGCATATAGATGCCAGCATTGATGGTGAGCGACTAACAACTTATCGGGCTGATGGAGTAATTATAGCTACCGCTACCGGCAGCACCGGCTATTCGCTGGCGGCTGGCGGCCCTATTCTTTATCCCCAGTCCCAGGATTTTCTGCTGTTACCGACACTGCCTCACCTTTGCCTAGCTTACCCTTTGGTGTTGCCGTCAACCGCAGTAGTTAAGCTACATGTCAGTACTACGCATGAGGCAACATTGAGCGTTGATGGCCATGTAAACTTACTATTGCCAGATGATGCGGTTGTTCTGGTAAAGCATAGTTCTAATACCGCTCGATTCTTGAGAATTCATCCCCAAGATTCATACTACAGC
>Ga0114921_10000467_pt1 | contig 17049 bp, 15 predicted proteins | sample BentaG_FD_87016 | JGI IMG/M metagenome (GOLD analysis project Ga0114921, IMG submission 87016) | Deep subsurface microbial communities from South Atlantic Ocean to uncover new lineages of life (NeLLi) - Benguela_00093 metaG | ecosystem: Environmental > Aquatic > Marine > Oceanic > Sediment ...
AGGGGCGTAACCGCCGCTTTCAGGCGATACTACCCTTAAGAGGCAAGATACTCAATGTGGAGAAGGCCCCGGCAGATAAGATGCTGGCCCATGAAGAAATCCGCGCCATTATTACTGCCCTGGGAACTAGCATTGATGATGAATTTGACCTCTCTAAACTGCGATACCACCGGGTTATCCTGATGACTGACGCTGATGTTGATGGCTCCCACATCCGCACCCTGCTGCTTACCTTCTTCTACCGCCATATGACCCAGCTAATAAATAACCGGCACCTTTTTATTGCCCAGCCACCCCTTTACCGCATTAAAACAAGTAAGCTTGAGCAGTGGGTCTACTCAGACCAGGAAAAGGAAGAGCTACTGCGTAAGCTCAAAAATTCTAAAAAGGTGCAAATTCAGCGCTATAAGGGTCTGGGGGAGATGAGCGCCGAGCAGTTGTGGCAGACAACAATGGACCCAGCCTCGAGAACCTTACTTACGATAACTGTAGAGGATGCCGCCAAGGCTGACCATATCTTCCATACCCTGATGGGTGAAGAGGTCCCACCCCGCAAAGCCTTTATCCAGGCCCATGCCAAGAGCGTCAGGAACCTTGATATATAGGGCTACGTTTTTACTGTATAGAGTTCATGCTGCTTTATATATCTCTCTACTGCTTGAGGAACTAATTGGCTAATAGATAGCCCTTGAGATACACGCCCTCTTATATCTGAGGCACTCACATCAATCCTAGGCTTATCCATAAGTATGAGGCGACCAGAAAGTCCCGGAATTTTGCTTTCCAGAGCTTTAAGGTCAGGGAGTTTATAACCGGGACGGGGGACAGCCACCAAGTAACACAGCTTGATTATCCGAGACGGCTCTTTCCATTGGGGTAGCTCGGTTAAGCTACCCCAGCCCAGAATAAAGAAGATCTCATCAGCCTGAAGCAAATCCTTAAGTCCAGCTAGGGTCTCCACGGTATAGGAAGGGCCAGGCCGTTCTATCTCCAGGGTGGAGAGTTCAAAGTAAGGTTTATCTGAAATGGCAAGTTTTACCATCTCCAACCGGTGCTTGGCTAACGAAACAGGACTAGCCTGCTTAAAGTAAGGTTGTCCGGCAGGGACAAAAATAACCTTCACCAAATTTAGCCGCTTTCTTACTTCTGCTGCCACCAGGAGGTGTCCGTTATGAATCGGGTCAAAAGTTCCCCCCAATACCCCAATATTCATCTAATTCCACTCCCATTCAAGATTACCCCAGCGTACCCTGTCCCCAGGCTTAACCCCAGCCTTCTCCAACGCCTGGCTTAACCCCAGTCTTCGGAGGCGCCGTTTAAGCTGCCACTTAAGCTCGAGATTTAATACATCCCCCTGGGCTAAAAGGAAATCTGGTCCCGGCACTTTAATGACAAAGATATCCCCCTGCCGTTCCACGCTGGCACCAGCATCCTTGGGCTGAGGATGAAAGACCTTGCGGGCAATTTTCTCAACCCCAGCCTTGGCATTAACTTCACTTAGTATCTTTACTGTTTCCAGCATCAGTTGAGGGACACCTTCCCCAGTTTCAGCCGAAATAAAATGGGCTTTAATGCCAAGGCCAGAAAAGGCATCCCTTAGCTCATCTAACCGAGTCTTAACCTCAGCTAAATCAATCTTATTTACCACCACCAGCTGTGGCTTTTGCCCAAGAGCCGAATCAAACAAGCTCAGTTCATTATTCACCTTTATCATCGCCTCTACTGGAGACGCAGAGCTACCATCTATCAAGTGAATGAGTATTTTGGTGCGTAAAATATGGCGCAGAAAATCATATCCCAGGCCTTTGCCAAGGTGAGCCCCGTCTATTAGCCCTGGGATCTCAGCCAGTAGCAAGCTCTGTCCGTTTATTTCAGCCACACCTAGAATAGGCTCTAGGGTAGTGAAGGGGTAACTGGCTATTTTAGGCCTAGCTCGTGAAGCCATAGCAAGTAGAGTGGATTTACCGGCGTTAGGATAACCAATAACACCAACATCGGCAATAAGCCGCATTTCCAATATGATAGAATTTTCCTCCCCGGGCTCTCCTTTAAGTGCAATCTGAGGGGCTTGATTAGTAGACGAGGCAAAATGAGGATTCCCCAGTCCCCCTTTACCACCCTTAGTTGCCACTACCTGCTGTCCTGCCTCTGCTAAATCAGCGGTGATGATATTATCCCCGATCTGGGTCTTATTTAGGACTACCGTCCCTACCGGGACTCTCAATATGAGACTCTTACCTTTCTTGCCATGCTTGCGTTTACTCTTACCATTCTCACCACTAGTTGCTTTAAAGAATCGCTTTCCAACAAATCCACGGAGGTCAGTAATACTGGAGAAAGCTCTTATAATCACATCTCCCCCATTGCCTCCATCACCCCCGTCCGGACCACCAAAGGGAACGAATTTCTCCCGACGAAAGCTCACCATACCATCCCCGCCATTACCCGCTTTAACCTCTATCTCCACCCTGTCTAACATAACCTTCAACACCCTGGTGATTTAAGATTAATACAATCTTTAATAATCTTATTAATATAAATACTTTTAGTAATATATTTAATACTTATTATAATAATATCATAAGATGGCTCAAGACTAGGTTAAACTTTAGGCTAGATTTTGGGCTAGTGTAAAGGTAAAATTTCTTTAAGCTTATTAACAAATTTCAGGGCTTTTCCACAGGGTGAGAGCAGGCTTATTAACACTATCTTTTAGCTCAAGCTTTGGCTGACTGTTGAAATATGGGGATTGAAGGGTGGATAATAAAAGATTATCGAAATTTATTTACCTTTCGCTTGGAGTATAAGTTGTGCTGGATATCAAGTATTTTGCGTCTAAGAGAGTGGTCGTAGTCAATATTGTTGGCAATCTTTTCACAAGCGTGGATAACGGTGGAATGGTCTCTACCCCCTATTTCTTTACCAATTTGAGTCAGTTTTAAGTTGGTTTCCTGTTTTAAAAGGTACATTGCAATCTGTCGGGCAAGAGCCGTTGCTCGGTTTCTTTTTTGGCTTTTGATGTCTTCGGAAGTCAGGTTAAAACTGAAGGCTACAATGTCTATCACCAGTTTTGGTGTGATTAAAGTACCATCCGGGGCTTTACTAGCTATATTTTCCAGTGCCTGTGCTGCTAGCTCAGGGGTAATTAGAGCTTTAAGCAGCCTTGAGTAAGCGATAACCCGATTCAGACTACCTTCCAGCTCTCTTATGTTCTGCTTAATCTGCAGGGCGATAAACTCCAGTACATCCGGGGTAATCTCGACCCTGCTTTGCTCAGCCTTAACTCTTAGGATAGCCAGGCGCGTCTCCAAATCAGGCGGCTCGATGTCAGCAATTAGCCCCCATTCAAAGCGGGAACGCAGTCTCTCTTCTAGGAGCGGCATTGCTTTAGGCGGGCAGTCGCTGGTGACGACAATTTGGTGACTAGCGTTGTGTAAATCATTAAAGGTGTGGAAGAAGTTTTCTTGAGTCTGTTCCTTACCGGCGATGAAATGGATATCATCAATCAGTAACATATCAACATTTCGATACTTACTACGGAATTCTGTTGTCTTTCTTTCTCGGATAGCGTTGATAAACTCATTGGCAAATTGCTCGGCACTAACATAAAGCAAGTTTAAGTTACTTGCTTGGGCCATATGCCCTATGGCATGAAGCAGGTGTGTCTTACCCAGACCTGGCCCCCCATAGATAAATAGTGGATTGAAACTTGTTCCCGGCTTTTCGGCGACCCCTAAAGCAGCCGCATAGGCTAAGCGGTTAGAGTTGCCCACCACAAAAGTGTCAAAGGTATATTTAGGGTTGAACCTGGGGGTATCTGCTTTCGTCAAAGAGGCGGGTTTTTCTCTGGCACTCACGCTACCGGTTGAGTCTTGAGGCTGGGCAATAACGCAGAATTTGACCTTTACCTTCTGGTGAGTAATACCAATCAGGGTCTTTTCAATCAAAGAGCGTTGGTTCTTATCTAGGTATTCGGCAACAAAGGTGTTGGGTGCCCCGATAACAAACTCGTTATCTTCATAGTCAAGGCCTTCGGTTTTCTCAAACCAAGTGCGGTAATTTGGTTTACTGACTTGAATCTCTAGTTCCCCTAAGGTAGCTCTCCAGATTTCTTGTGCCGACCCATCCAGCATTTACTCTCTCCTTACCGCTTGACCTGATTTTTAGATGGCTGGCGCCGATAGAGGACTTGGTTGAGGTTTGAGGGAGGTTTAAGAGGTGGCTCCTCTTAGGATAATACCATTGTTTTTTAAAAGCAAGGTTTTTGATGTTCGTTGATGGCAGGTTTTGACTTAGACCTTCCCTTGCAAACTCTTCAGCGCTTTTTCTTTTGCTGATTATTTATTTCACAGATACAAAGTGGTCAGTTGTTGACAAAATTTTTTGGTGTTACAATTTAAGGGCAGGAGAAAAAATTGCGCATTGTTTTTATGGGCACCCCCGAGTTTGCTGTTTTACCCCTTAATTACCTGGTGCTGAATCAATACCAGGTGGTGGCGGTTTATACCCAGCCGGACAAACCAGCCGGGCGGGGACGTGACTTAAGCTTTTCTCCTCTAAAGCGGGCAGCTTTAAGTTTAAAGCTGCCGGTGGTGCAGCCAGCGAGTTTAAAAGGGGCTGAGGCGGCAAAGGAACTTGAAAGTTTTAATCCTGATCTTGTCGTGGTGGCTGCCTTCGGTCAGCTCCTGCCCGGCACCATCCTGGATATTCCACGATGCGGGTGTCTTAATCTTCACCCCTCACTATTACCCAGATTTCGTGGTGCTTCACCAGTTACAGCGGCTATTCTGGCTGGTGATGAGTTTAGCGGGGTAAGCATTATGCTGATGGACGAAGGTCTGGATACTGGTCCAGTACTCTCTAGGGCACAAGTTCCAATTTCTTCAAGTGATACTACCGGCTCGCTTAGCGCTAAATTATCCCTCATTGCCGCTTCGTTGCTACAAGAAGTTTTACCCCATTGGGTGAGGGGTGAGCTTAGCCCCCAAGTTCAGGATGAAACCCAGGCGAGCTATTCTGTTTTAATCTCTTCTAAGCAAGGTGAGATTGACTGGCAGCACTCGGCACAAGATATCTGGCGGCGGGTGCGTGCTTTTCAGCCTTGGCCAGGGTGTTACACCCGATGGCAAGGTAAGCAGCTTAAGGTTATTGAAGCTAGACCTCTAGTCGCAGGGGGGAAACTCAAGGTCGGGCAAGTAGTGGCCCTACCTGAAGGAGTATTTGGCGTCGGCACCGGGGACGGGGTTTTAGAGGTGTTAACGGTGCAGTTGGAGGGCAAGCGTGCCCTACCTGCCGGCGAGTTTTTGCGGGGACAGCGGCAGTTCATCGGTGCTATATTGCCCTCGGTTTAAATAGAACAAAAAGGAGGTTTCTTGTCCGAACCCAAAGACTTAAGCCAGTTTGACTTACTGGTTAGTATTGTCCGAAAGTTGCGAGCCCCAGATGGCTGTCCCTGGGACAGAGAGCAGACCCATGCCTCCTTAAGGGAAAACCTGCTTCAGGAATGCTACGAGGCGCTTGAGACTGTGGATAAGGGGGACATGCCGAAACTTTGCGAGGAGTTAGGTGACCTCTTAATGCAGGTGGTACTGCATGCCCAGATTGCTCAGGAAGCCGGGGAATTTAAATTAGCCGATGTCATAAGCAGTATTACCGATAAACTAATCCGCCGCCATCCCCATGTCTTTGGCGAAGTAGAGGTAAAGGATACCGAAGAGGTACTGCGTAACTGGGAAGCTTTGAAGAAGGAGGAGAGGGATAAGAGTAGCTCAATGCTGGATAGTGTGCCCAAAAAGCTCCCCGCCCTTAGTTATAGTCAGGAGATTCAGCATCGGGCAGCCCGGGTCGGCTTTGACTGGGAGGATACCGGTGGCATCATCGAAAAGTTAGCTGAGGAGGTTAGAGAGCTTAAGGAGGTGTCAAATAAGGCAGAGCGAGCTAGGGAGTTCGGCGATTTGCTCTTTACCTTGGTTAATATTGCCAGTCATCTTGGGGTTGAGGTGGAAACGGCACTGAGGGAGGCAAATGAGCGTTTTTATCGCCGCTTTGCCTATATGGAGGAGGTCTGTCGCCAGCGCGGGATAAACTTGAGTGAGCTCTCCTTTGAGGAACAAAATGCCCTCTGGGAAGAAGCCAAGAAAAAATAAGGCCAAAGAAAGCTTTGGCTCACTCGGAGGCTTGTTGACTGGGGAAACTGGACGCTATATACTACTGGAAGCTATTAGCCTTTATTTAAGCTAAGGAGGGATATTTAATGCTCTACACATTTCATTTACCGACAAAAATTATCTTTGCTGCCGGGGCTATTTCTCAGGCGGGGGTGGAGGTAAAAGGAATAGGTAAAAAGGCGCTGGTGGTTACCTATCCCGATATGCGCAAGCTTGGCTACCTTGACCGTGTTTTAGCTGACCTTAAAGAAAATGGGGTTGAGGCGGTAGTTTTTGAAGAGGTGGAACCTAACCCTCGTCGCACCACAGTAGAGGAGGCAATAAACTTTGCCAAGGAAAAGCAGGTTGATGTGATTATTGGTCTGGGTGGGGGTAGTGCCATGGATGCAGCCAAGGTGATTGCGGTGGGTGCCTTAACTAGCGAGCCAATCTGGCGGTATATGACTCGTGAGCTTGAGGTAACTGCTGCCCTGCCCACACTGATGATACCAACCCTAGCCGCTACCGGCTCTGAAGCCGACCACATTGCGGTAGTTACTGACTGGAAAACTCATGAAAAAGTGGCCTTGAGGACACCTTATATTTTCCCCAAGGTGGCCGTAATGGACCCGGAGCTTACCCTTACCCTGCCGGCAAAGATAACGGCGCAGGGAGGGGCAGATATGTTCAGCCATGCTGTGGAGCGTTACCTTACCACCAAAGCCCCCTTTGCCCTCACTGACGGCATTCTGGAGACGGTGCTCAAGATGATCGTCAATTCCTTACCCAAGGTACTGGCTAAACTGGATGATATTGAAGCTCGGACTCAGCTGGTATGGGCAAGCACGGTAGCCATGTCACAGTTTGGTAATCTGGGCGGCGGCGCCGGTCTGATGCCACTTCATGCCATAGGGCATGCCTTAAGTGCCTTTACTGACATGGCTCATGGTACTAGCCTGGCAGTACTGCTCCCGGCCTGGATGCGCAGTATCCAGACGGTCAGGCAGGAAAGGCTGGCTTTACTGGGCAGGAATATCTTCGGTGAGGCAGACGGCTTAAGAGCCACAGAAAAATGGCTAGAAAAAGTAGGGATGAGGCTACACTTGCAAGACCTGGGTATCAAGCCGGGGCAGTTTGAGGATATCGCTGACAACGCCATCAGGACGGCTCTCCCCGGGCAGCTTGACTCAAATCCCACCACGCTGGACAAAAAAGCCATTGTCCAGATTCTGAAGGACTGCTATTAGCTTTGATATCGTTGTGTGTCTGGGGTCCGGGTGCTATCATAGGGCTTGATGCAAGCCGACACTAACTCCCCAGCGGCCGAAAAGATTGGATTACCTCGGATTAGGATTCTTTTTCCGCTAAACTTCGCTATCACCTTCCTTGGTTTTCTGGACACCCATCTGCTCATTCCAATAATGGCACTCTATGCCTCAGAACTTGGTGTTGGTGTGGGGATGGTGGGGTTAATTGTGGGGCTTTACTCGGTGACCAACACCCCGGCCAATATCTTCTTCGGGCGGGTAATTGACAGATTCGGTTACAAAAGACCGCTTATTTTAGGGCTACTGGGGGATGCCTTGGCAATGTTTAGTTACTCCCTATGTCGCTTACCCCTTCACCTTATCTTGGTGCGTCTATTTCATGGGGTAAGTGGTGGGCTGGTGGGTCCAGCCACAATGTCAATTACCGCTGTAGACGCAACCGGAGCACGAAAAGGTAGGGTCATGGGCTTCTATGGAATGTCGTTAGGCACCGCTACCCTCATTGGCTATGGCTTAAGCGGGGTTATCGCCTCCCGTTTCGGTTACGAGTTTGTATTCTACCTCGGTGCAGCGTTTTTGATTTTAGGTGTAATCTTGGCGGTGGTAATGCCTAAGGATAAAGCTGGGGTGAGAGTGGTAAGAAAGCCTGCTGCCGATGTCAGTGGGAGGAGAAGGAAACTGGTAAGAAAAGGGCTCCTGACCTCATATTGCTGTGTATTTGCTCAGTACTTCATCTTTGGCTCTCTGGTAACACTGCTCCCGTTATATCTCAGAAACCTGGGCATGGAGGCATTTCATGTAGGGATGTTGCTTTCTATCTTTGTTATTAGCTTTATTTTACTTCAATTTCCAAGTGGCAGCCTCTCTGACAAAGTGGGGCGGTGGATGCCGGTATTTATTGGCCTGTGCCTTATCGTAGTTACTCTAAGTGTAGTGCCTAACCTCAAAACCTTCCCCTCGCTGGCGATGGCAATGACTCTCTTGGGGGCAGCCTATGCGCTTTTATTCCCCTCAATATCTGCTTTACTTGTGGATTACTCGGCACCTGAGGAGTTGGGCAGGGTAACCGGGGTATTTCACGCCCTTCTTACCGCTGGTGTTGCCATCGGGGCACCGCTAATGGGCTTTGTTGCTCAATTTGCTGGGGTTGAACTGGGTTTGACTTTGAGTGTTGGTGTTGCCTTGCTGGCTTTAATTGTAGTTTGGCTGGACCGTAGGCAGAAAAGTCCTTTGCCGATTTCCTGAAAGTGACTTTTAACTTGACAAATACTTAAAGCACCTTTACCCTAGCTATCATGATAAGAATCAAAGAGAACATTTGCGGAGTAATTGATAGCCTCTAGAAGGGAAAGCGGTGAGCGGAAGCACAATTGAAAAACACTCTGACCAGATAGGAATGCCCAAGTGGGATATTGACACCCCGGCTTTACTTGTTGATGTCTCTGCCATGGAGCAAAACATCAGCAAAATGGCCAAATTCGCCAGCGCTGAGGGAGTAAGTCTTCGTCCTTATATTAAAACTCATAAGTCAACTATTTTGGCTCAGAAACAATTGGCAGCTGGAGCCGTTGGTATCGGTTGCGCCAAACTAGGTGAGGCTGAAGTCATGGCCGCCGCTGGTATTAACGATATCCTTATCGGCAATCAGATAATTGGCGTAGCGAAAATAGAGCGGCTGATAAACCTAGCACGAAATACTGATGTTATAGTAGCGGTAGATAATCGTCAAAACGTGGACCAGTTATCTACTACCGCTGCGGCGAAAGGGGTCAAGATAAGAATTATAGTCGAACTTGATGTCGGCTTACACCGCTGTGGGGTTAAGCCTGGAGAAGCTGCCTTGTCACTGGCTAAATATGTAGACACTGCCCCGGGTCTTAAATTTTGCGGTTTTATGGGATATGAGGGGCACCTGCAGCATGTTGCTGAGCCTGAGGAACGAGCCGCCCGAGTAAAAGAGGATGTTGGTTTGCTGGTCAAGACGGCCGAGATGGCTAAATTAGCTGGTTTGAGGGTTGATATAGTCAGTGCCTCAGGCACGGTAACCTACAAAGAAACGGGTAAATTACCCGGGATAATTGAGATTCAACCCGGCACTTACATCTTTATGGATAGTAACTACTACCCGATAATGCCCGATTTTGAGCGTGCCTTAACAGTTTTAGCCACGGTTGTCAGTCACCCTGAAGAAGACTATGTGGTAATTGATGCTGGCAGTAAGGCTTTATCTACAGAGTCTGGGATGCCTGAAATAAAGGATATCGCTGGCGCCAAGCTGACAAGAGTATGGGAGGAGCATGGTAAGGTAGAACTTGGAGAGCCTTCCTTAAGACTTAAGATAGGCGATAAAATAGAAATCTACCCCAGCCATGTCTGCACTACGGTGAATCTTTATGACCAGTATTTTGCTATCAGCAATGACCGTGTTGAAGCAGTTTGGGAGATTGATGCTAGAGGTAAACTCACCTAAAAATCATCGCCTGCTGACCGTGCAGTTGACCGTTGGAACTGATGCTATGGTGGGCAGTAAAGGACTCGAACCTTCGACCTCTCGGATGTGAACCGAGCGCTCTAGCCACTGAGCTAACCGCCCAAAATCATATCTATTTTAGCCTCGAAAATCAGCGTTGTAAAGAAAGACCTCTTGCTTCGTCATGACCTGATTCAGCCTTTTATCAACTAACCTGGGACAAAATCTGGTTCTGAGGCGAGTTTTCCTGCCTTTGCCCAGTTATGCTTGGCGTAATCACGAATGAGGACCCGAACATGGTCTGGGGGAACATCCACCGCTACTATTACTGCATCAGTTATACCCTTAACGAGCTTCTTCTTCTGTTCAATGGTGCGTCCTTCCCACATCTCGACGAAAATTATCGGCATTGTTACCTCCTTTTTATCATTTACTAGAATGCATATTGATGAATAGTTGATAACCTATTCACCCCATGCGCCCACAACCTCCTTAAGACGGCGATCCTTGAAGGCCGCAATCGGAATGGTTATGCCCATTCTCTCCGCCGCCCCAGGATTGGCTACCAGCTTTAACGCTTCCCAAGGGCACCATACGACTGGAATATCACCGGCGGATTCTCCCTTTAGTATCCGAGCAGCATAGCTTCCTGCCTTCCCACCTATCCAATTGTAGTCGGCAAACTGAGCGGCAATGCAACCCCTCTCAACCACATCCCACGTAGAGCCAAAGGTGGGTATCTTATTCTCTTCAGCGACACTAATTATGGCCTCAAGCCCGGATGTGGCAGTACTGTCGGTGGGAATGTAGATTGCATCAACCCTACCAATGAGGGCAACAGCTGCGGTTGCCACTTCAGCCCTTGTCGAGCAGGTTTCCTCTACCAGCTCTTCAATGCCAACATCCGCCATAATATCCTTTATCAGCTCTATCTGCACAACAGAGTTCGCTTCGCTGGCGTTGTAAATCACCCCAAGTGCCTTGACTCCAGGGTAAATCAGCTTAATCTCCTCCATCTGGGCCTTCATGTCGGCGATATTGCTGACGCCTGTTACATTGTCAGGGCGAGGCGCATCCCAGGTGGACACAATCCCAGCCGCAGCTGGAGCAGTAACACTGCTGAAAACTACAGGAATCCCTGTTCCTTTAGCTGCAGCCACACAGACTTGAGCGATTGGGGTAGTGATAGCATGAATTAAATCCACCTTTTCCGAGACAAATTGGTCGGCAATTGTCTTGGCTAAAGTTATATCACCCTCGGCGGACAGGGAAATATACTCGACATTCACTCCCTCAACAAAGCCTGCTTCAGCCATCACCCGATGAAATGCAAGCCGCTCAGCAAAGCCCGGTTGATACATCGCCTGGCGCACTGCCAGCGGGTCAGGCTGCTCAACTATCGTCAACTCACCAATCAGATAAACCTTTTCCTCCGGAGCTACCTCTTCAGCAGCGCAACCTGCCATTAAAGGTAACGCTGCTATAGCCAAAGCCAGACATAAGCTACCAGTGACTATAAAGACTTTTCTTCTTTTCATGTGAATCCTCCTGACAACATCTTGGCCTGCTTAAATTTATCATCCCCTTGGTCAGAACTCACCACCCCCTTTGCCGATTAACTCGACAAATCTCATTAAATTATGAAAAGGGCACCAACCACCGCCATAATTCGGCGATTCCAGTGCCCTTACCTCATCCGCTCATCTTACCTGACCCAATTCTTATTGTTCCCAGTTATTGTCTTACAGTTGGGACTTTAATTTTACTCCTCTTTACACGATTGTCAATACGTCCATATTAGAGATGAACCCTTGGCTGTCTGGAATCTAGAGCCATTTTAGTCCAGGAATCCCTATTTGTAAACTAGGGGCGCTTGCTTTAAGTTACCAGCACTAAAGTTAAAGGGGGTTACTCACGCCACATTTGGGATTTGTGGTGAGTAACCCCTCTCCAAGAGGGTGATTTACTCCGCTATTTGACCCCGAGTGCTTCCTTTTCCAGTTTGTCTATCTCTTGATTAATTCCGATGCGCAGTTCTTGTAACGTCTTTATTCTCTCTTTGACTCTGGTTTTATTTACCTGCAGGAACTCCAAAATAGCTTCCCGGCCCTTCGGGGTAAGTTGATATCCTCTGACCATATTCCCCCTTAGATAGCCGCGTATAACCAGTGAATTGTATAAATAGCCAATGTATTCACCGGTAATATCCATCGGGCGGGTTAGCAGTTTTTTACCTAAACCCCCGGTTTCCGCAATCGCCATCAAGATCACCATTTCGCTGGGGAACATTAGGTGTTTCTCCTCTTTTTTGCCATAGCTTCAATTGAATGTTTTCGTGATTAAAGTATCATCCAAGGGAGGGTGCTGGACAGGAATTAAGCCCGAAGCCAGGCATATCCTACGGTGAGGTCTCAGGGTGAAAAACCTTATGGGTTGGACATCCATAAGTTAAAAAACCCCGCTTCTGCTGCTAGCAGCTTTACCGCAGCACCCCCCCCAGTTAGTGCCATCAGGCAACATTATAGCACCTGAAATGCCTACTGTCAATAAGATTATTGGATTTAGGTGTTATTTTACTGGGTTAAATAAAGACTCAAGTTGCCAATTGGGGATGACTTTGTGGACAGGCAAGTGGGCTGTAAAACTTTGATGGAATACAGCCGGACGTAACTTGAAAATGAGCAAAAAGCTCAGTAGGAATTAAAGGAGGCGATTTTGTCTAATGGCTCCCGGCTATGTTCTGAAGGCCCCTTCTCCCAATCGGGGTAGCCCAGAGCGATTAAGATGTCTATCTTTTTATTTTTGGGGACAGTTAATATTGATTTTACCGCCTCTTCGTTAAACCAGCCTATCCAGCAAGTTCCAAGGCCTAACTCTTCAGCCTCGAGGACAAAATGCTCACAGGTTACCCCGATATCGATAAGGTAGTATTTGGTACCACGAAACATGCCGCCAATCCTGGCTAAGAACTTGGACTTTTCGGAGATGACGGCAACTATAACCGGTGCCGTTTTACAAAAGGAATTCATCGAATATATGCCACTTAGGGCGGCCTTGCATAGCTTATTCTTTAGCTTCTTGTCATCGACGACGATGAATTTCCACGGTTGTGAATTGCAGGCGGAGGGAGCCAGCCTTGCTGCCTCAAGGCACATCATTATCTTCTCCCGTTCCACAGGTCTATTAGTAAAACCCCGGATGCTTTTTCGGTGTTTTATTAGCTCTAGTAGCGTCATAATGTTGCTTCTCTAGACTAAATTTGCCAGTTATACCCTGATAACCAATCCTAATTCCGACAAGCCTCTTTGTCAATTAGGCTTTAAGCCTAACTCTCAAGCAAAATATCCCTGATATTTCCAGCTAAAGCTTCGCTCTCCGGGTCATCAGTGATGAGCTTTATCTGCTGCGGTGACCTAATCCCCAAACCTAGCTCTACTGCTCGGGCGATCTGTTCTTGCTCAAAGACAGCTCCTCGACTGACTTCAGGGGTAGTGCCCAGCAATCGCAAAATAGTTACCCCGACCGCATCAATTGCCGCTCGGTCATTGCCAGCTAATATCACCCCAGCCTCCACTCGCCTACCATAAGACGGGCCACCATCAACAAAGGCTGCCACCCCATCCAACAAAACCAGGTCTGGCGAATAAGCAGTATTAACCTCGGCGATCATCTGTCTCATGTAAGCTGATGTATGCAACTCACTCATATAGGGGTAACCTATTCTGGGCACCATACCCACCGAGTTTTTCAAAGAAAGGGTGAAGTGAGCGCCAAAGGCATGTGTCTTAAGACAGCAAGTCTGGACAATGGATTCTGCCTCGGCGTAGACTCGTGGAAAATGAAAACCGTTTTCCCAGTGGCTATCCTTGGGATGCAGGTGAATCCATCCCTCGGGCCCCAACTCTTCAAGGTTGACTATATCAAAGCCTAACTCCTCAGCTAAATTGAAGATACCCTTATTTTTCATTACTTGGCGGGTAGTACCCCCTGGTCCACTTCGCTCCGCCAATGTGATCCCGGTAGCACCCATTTCCTGTAGGGTTAGGATAAGGCTACGTAAGGTGTCGTTGTGGGTGGAACCGGGAGCAGGATCAGCAGAATTGAAATTGGGCTTGAGGACAACGGCTTTGCCTTGAACCGGATTAGACTGAAGCAAGGTAATGGCTCTAGGTACGCCTTCAGTTCGTTCAAAGGTCTTCACTAGACTTATCTTAGTCATTGCTTTCTCGCCTGTGTGTAGCTTATTAGTTCCACGCCACCTTGTCAATAACGGTCTAGATTGCACTGGTGTTGACAGTTAACTTCCAGTTATGCTAGACTTAAAGATTAGTTTCTGAAATTCTAGCTTTTAGTGGATAGATTGAAAATAGGGTTTCAATCTTCACTGAGGCCACGAATGGATGAGCTTTGGCTCATCCATTTGAATTGTGGGAATTAGGAGGGATAACTTGCCTACAGTAAATCAACTTATCCGTAAAGGGCGCAAGAAGCTTTCAAAGAAAACTGGGGCGCCAGCATTGCGCTTAAGTTATAATGCCCTAAAGAACACCCTGACGCAGGGGAAGGGCTCACCACAAAAACGGGGGGTCTGTATTCAAGTCAGGACTATTACCCCAAAGAAGCCCAATTCGGCGCTACGTAAGATAGCCAGAGTGCGCCTCACCAATGGGATTGAGGTAACAGCTTACATCCCAGGTGAGGGGCATGAACTTCAGGAACACTCGGTGGTGCTGATTCGCGGCGGTCGGGTCAGGGATTTGCCCGGCGTTCGTTATCATATCGTTCGTGGTACCTTGGATACTAGCGGTGTGGCTGGCCGCCGTCAAGGTCGCAGTAAGTATGGGACAAAACAGGCTAAAAGCTCGGCCGAGAGTGCCGAAGAGGCTTAAGTAGAGGAGATTAAAATGCCAAGAAGGGCCCGGGCTAGAAAAATAGAAATACCAGCTGATGCTAAGCATCAAAATGTGGTTGTAGCCAAGTTCATCAATAAAGTAATGAAGGATGGTAAAAAAGCCACTGCGGAGAGGATAGTATATTCAGCTTTAGAGAGCTTGGAAAAACGGGAGAAAAAGGACCCGGTGACTGTCCTGGAACAAGCGGTAAAGAATGCCACCCCCCTTCTTGAGGTGAAACCGCGCCGTGTTGGGGGTGCCACCTATCAGGTACCAGTGGAGGTTGCTCCTGAGCGTGGTCTTTCTTTAGCTATGCGCTGGCTGGTAAACTCAGCCAGGGCTAGGGTAGGCAAATCCATGGTAGAGAAGCTGGTGGCGGAGCTTAGCGACGCCTTTAAGGAACAGGGGACAACGATTAAGAAGCGTGAGGATACCCATAAAATGGCGGAGGCCAACCGGGCTTTTGCCCACTATAGATGGTGAGGAGTGAATTATTATTAATCCTGGTGTTATACTCAAAAATCCAAAATCAGTAAAGCTTGAGGTAGGGGATAGGGTCATGCCCAGAAGTTATCCACTAGAGAGCATCAGAAATATAGCTATTATTGCTCACATCGATGCCGGTAAGACCACCGTCACCGAAAGGATACTCTATTATACCGGCCGCACCTACAAGATTGGTCAGGTGGATGAAGGCACGGCGGTGATGGATTGGATGGAGCAGGAGAAGGAGCGTGGTATTACCATTACCGCGGCAGCAACTACCTGTTACTGGCAGGACCACCGTATTAATATAATTGATACCCCGGGGCACGTTGATTTTACCGCTGAAGTGGAGCGAAGCCTGAGGGTACTGGATGGAGGGGTGGTGGTCTTTGACGGTGTTGCCGGGGTTGAGGCTCAGTCAGAGATGGTATGGCGCCAAGCTGATAGGTATAATGTACCCCGCATCTGCTTCATTAATAAAATGGACAGAATTGGCGCCAGTTTTGACCGAACGGTGTCAATGATTAAGGAACGCCTCTATGCCAAGCCTTTGCCCATACAACTGCCTTTAGGTAGTGGTGATGAGCATGAGGGCATCATTGACCTAGTGGAGCAAAAGGCGTGGCGTTTTGATAGTGACCCTAATATAGAACCAGTAGCGGTGGCTATCCCTGACAAAGAAAAGCTCAAAGAGGCTCGTCAAGCCTTAATTGAAAGGCTGGCTGAAAGTGATGACCAGATTTTAGCCTCCTACCTTGAGGGTGAGGAGGTTACCCCGGCCCAGCTAAAAAAGGCTTTGAGAAGGGTAACTATTGCCGGTAAGGGGGTACCGATTCTGGTCGGCAGCGCCCTCAAGAATAAAGGTATTCTTCCCCTGCTTGATGCTGTTTTGTACTATCTACCTTCTCCCTTGGATATGCCCCCGATACGGGCGATTGATACCAGAATTGAGGCTGAGGTTACCCGTCCTGCCAAGGATGAGGCTCCCTTTTCAGCGCTGGCCTTTAAGGTGGTTTCTGACCCTTTTGTGGGTAGGTTAGTCTATTTAAGGGTCTATTCGGGTAAGGTGAAGGCAGGGGCCCAGGTATTTAATTCAGGTCGAGGCAAAAAGGAGCGCATTGGCCGGCTGCTGGTAATGCACGCCAATAATCGTGAAGAGGTTAATGCGGCTGACACCGGGGCTATTGTCGCCACCTTGGGTCTTAAAAATACCTTTACCGGTGATACTTTATGTGAAGCCACACAGCCGGTGGTACTTGAATCCATCCGTTTCCCTGAGCCGGTGGCCTCAATTGCTATTGAGCCGAAAACCAGGGCTGACCAGGACCGGATGGGGGGCGCCCTGCAGAAATTGAGCGAGGAGGACCCGACCTTCAAGGTGAAATTTAATGAGGAGACGGGGCAAACGATTATCTCAGGTATGGGTGAGCTTCACCTAGAGGTATTAGTCAATAGGCTAATCAGTGAGTTTAGGGTTGGGGCCAAGATAGGTAAACCACAGGTTGCTTACAAGGAGACGATTACGGTGCCGGTAAAGTCTGAGGGAAGGTTTGTTCGGCAGACCGGGGGACGTGGACAGTATGGCCACGTCTTACTTGAGCTTGAACCCTCAGAGCGCGGTAGTGGCTTTCAGTTTATTGAGCATATCAGGAGTGGGACTATCCCCAAGCAATATATTCCCGCCGTGGAGGCTGGGATTAAAGAGGCTATAGAAACTGGTGTGCTGGCTGGGTATGTGGTAGTTGATATTAAGGCAACCCTCTACGAGGGTAGCTATCAGGTGGTTG
>Ga0114921_10000468_pt1 | contig 17026 bp, 12 predicted proteins | sample BentaG_FD_87016 | JGI IMG/M metagenome (GOLD analysis project Ga0114921, IMG submission 87016) | Deep subsurface microbial communities from South Atlantic Ocean to uncover new lineages of life (NeLLi) - Benguela_00093 metaG | ecosystem: Environmental > Aquatic > Marine > Oceanic > Sediment ...
ATGCATATGCCCCACGTCGGCGCCCTGGAGACGACTGTCGTGGCCGAGAACTGGTCGGGGAGCATCGAATTTCGCTCGACCCTGGACGGCAGCGTGACGAACTCGCTGGTCGAACGTTACCGCGACCTGGACAGTCAGCACCTTGGTCCGGTCGACACGCGGGATATCGGCGACGGCTCGGTGCTGCTGACGACGCAGACCACCCAGTCACGTATCCCCATCGCCATGGCGGCCCGCAACGCGGTGTGGCGTGACGGCGAGCCGGTCCCGGCCACCTTCCACCTCTACGATCAGCCTGCCGAAATCGGTCACGACATCATCGTGCGGCTGTCTGCTGGTGAACGAGTCACGGTGGAGAAGGTGGTGACCGTCTACACCGGGCGCGACGTCGCGACGTCCGAACCTGCCGTCGACGCCGCACGCTGGGTAACCCGGCTGGGCCGGTTCGACGAACTGCTCGCTGGACATCGAACCAGCTGGATGCACCTGTGGGAGCGGCTGTCCATCGAATTCGACGACTTCGGCGACGAATTGCGGATCGTGCGTCTGCATCTGCTGCATCTGCTGCAGACGGTATCACCGAACAACGAAGACCTCGACGCCGGGGTGCCGGCGCGCGGACTGCACGGTGAGGCCAACCGCGGACACCTCTTCTGGGACGAGTTGTTCATCTTCCCGGTTCTCAACCTGAGGCTGCCGATGGTCACCCGGTCCCTACTGGCCTACCGTTACCGCCGCCTGCCCGAGGCCAGGCAGGCCGCCCTCGCAGCCGGCCATTCGGGCGCGATGTACCCGTGGCAGTCCGGCAGCGACGGGCGCGAGGAAAGCCCACTGCTGCACCTCAACCCGCGCAGCGGGCGCTGGAATCCCGACGCCAGCTCCCGCGCGCACCACATCGGCATCGCCGTCGCCTACAACGCGTGGAAGTTCTATGAGGCCACCGGAGACCTCGCGTACCTGATCGACTACGGCGCGGAGACGCTGGCCGAGATCGCCCGCTTCTTCGCCAGCCTGGCCACCTACGACGAAGAGCGCGAACGCTTCGTCATCCGCGGTGTGATCGGGCCCGACGAGTTCCACTCCGGTTACCCCGACGCCCCCTACGACGGTATCGACAACAATGCGTACACGAACGTGATGGCCGTCTGGGTGATCATGCGGGCCTTCGAGGCGCTCAATCTGCTGCCACTGCCCAACCGCCTGGACCTGCGCGAAACGCTCGGACTGACCAGTGCCGAACTGGCCCAGTGGGACGACGTCAGCCGGCGGATGTACGTCCCGTTCCACGATGGCGTCATCAGCCAGTTCGAGGGCTACGGCGATCTGGCGGAACTGGATTGGGACCGCCTTCGCCGGCAGTACGGCAACATCCAGCGGCTGGACCGCATCCTGGAGGCCGAGAACGACGACGTGAACCGATACAAAGCCTCCAAGCAGGCCGACGCGCTCATGTTGCTCTACCTGCTGTCGGCAGATGAGCTGCGCGAGATACTCGACCGGCTCGGTTACCGCCTCCTGCGCGAGCAGGTGCCCGAGATGGTGGACTACTACCTGGCCCGTACCTCGCACGGGTCCACGCTCAGCGGCGTCGTGCACACCTGGGTACTGGCCAGGGCCAACCGCGAGCGTGCCCTGGAGTTCTTCCGGCATGCACTGAAATCCGACGTCTCCGATATTCAGGGTGGCACCACGTCCGAAGGGGTTCACCTGGCGGCCATGGCGGGCACCGTCGACCTCATGCAGCGGTGCTTCACCGGGCTGGAGACCCGTTCCGACCGCCTCATCCTCTCTCCGCACTGGCCGGAATCGCTTGGTGTGCTGGCGATACCGATCCACTACCGTGGGCTGCACCTGCACCTTCGGGTCAGCGGGAAGGGCGTGATCATCAGCGTGGATCCACGAGACGCCGCTGGTATCGAGGTCGAGTGTCGCGGTCAGGTCGTTCAACTGATGCCGGGAACCACCGTCCGATTCCCGGGTTGACGATGACCGGATCCGACGACGTCGCACCACTCGCCGATCTTGTCCATGGGCGCTCTCGAGCCGGCCCGGTGCGCGCACGCCGACCGGTGTACGTGGATCTGCTGCCGCCTTGCAATGCCGGTTGCCCGGCCGGAGAGAACATCCAGGCCTGGCTGGCACATGCTACTGCCGGGCGGCACGAAGCCGCATGGCGTCAGCTCGTCGCAGACAACCCCTTTGCCGCCATCCACGGTCGGGTCTGCTATCACCCGTGTGAAACCGCCTGCAACCGAGCCCATCTCGATTCCGCGGTGGCGATCCATTCGGTGGAGCGCTTCCTCGGCGACCTGGCCCGCGAGCGTGGCTGGGTGTTCGAAGCAGCGTCCCACCCCACAGGCAAGCGCGTCTTGGTCATCGGGGCAGGCCCCAGTGGCCTGTCCGCCGCCTACCATCTCAGGCGCCTCGGCCACGACGTCGAGGTCCGTGACGCGGAGGCCGCCCCCGGCGGGATGATGCGGTACGGCATTCCGAGCTACCGCCTGCCCCGGGACGTGTTGGATGCCGAACTGCACCGAATCGCGGCGATGGGCGTGCGGTTGACCTGCGATCATCGAGTCGAGGATCTGGCGGCCGAGCGCGACGAGGGCGACTTCGACGCGGTGTTCGTCGCGGTCGGCGCACATCTGGCGGAACGCGTCGATATCCCGGCGCGCGACGCCGGCACGATGGTCGATGCGGTGTCGTTCCTGCACGACGTCGCCTCCGGCGAGGAGCCGGCCGTCGGCCGTCACGTCACGGTTTACGGGGGCGGCAACACCGCAATGGACGCCGCGCGGGTAGCCCGCCGCCTCGGCGCCGAGGACGCGGTCATCGTCTACCGCCGCACCCGCGATCAGATGCCCGCCCACACCGAGGAAGCCGAAGACGCCGAGCGCGAGGGTATCCAGATCCACTGGCTGCGCACCATCACCGCCTTCGACGGACCCGAAATCCAGGTCGAGGTGATGGAACTCGACGACTCCGGGCATCCTCGGCCGACCGGACGGATGGAGACCCTGGCTACCGACACGCTGATCATGGCGGTCGGGCAGGAGACGGAGTCGGCATTCATGCGGACCCTGCCGGGAGTGGAGTTCGAAGCCGACGGCAGCGTGCGGGTCTCGGCAACCCTGATGACCGGCTGTCCGGGTGTGTTCGCCGGTGGCGACATGGTGCCCAGCGAGCGCACCGTGACCGTCGGCGTAGGCCACGGGAAGAAGGCCGCTCATCACATCGACGCCTGGCTGCGCGGATCGCCGGCGGAGCGGCCGGCCAAACATCCGACCGCGACGTTCGACGCACTGCACCTCTGGTACTTCGGTGACGCCGCGCAACGTCGGCAGCCCGAGCTCGGGACCAGGACGCGGGTGCAGGGTTTCCAGGAGGTTGTCGGCGGTCTGTCAGCAGACGCGGCGACTTTCGAGGCCGGGCGGTGCCTGTCGTGTGGCAACTGCTTCGAGTGCGATGGCTGTCTGGTGCCTGCCCCGAGGATGCGGTGATCAAACTCGGCGCAGGGCAACGTTATCGGTTCGACTACGACAAGTGCACGGGCTGCGCAATCTGCGCCGATCAGTGTCCGGTGCACGCCATCGACATGTTCGGGGAACCGACATGACGGGCGCCACGGTGGACGGCAACGAGGCCGCCGTCTCGGTCGCCTACCGGCTCAACGAGGTGTGCTGCATCTATCCGATCACGCCGTCGTCGCCCATGGCCGAACTGGCCGACCAATGGTCCAGCGCTCAGCGGACGAATGTGTGGGGCAGTGTGCCCACCGTGATCGAAATGCAAAGCGAGGGGGGTGCGGCGGGCGCTCTGCACGGATCCCTCCAGAGCGGCGCGCTGACCACGACCTTCACCTCATCGCAGGGTCTGTTGCTGATGATCCCGAACATGTACAAGATCGCCGGCGAACTGACCTCGGCTGTGATCAACGTCGCCGCTAGATCAATTGCAGCGCAGGGTTTGTCGATATTCGGCGACCACTCGGACGTGATGGCGGTACGGCAGACGGGGTTCGCGCTGCTGGCGTCCGCCTCGGTGCAGGAGGCACACGATCTGGCGCTCGTCGCTCAGGCGGCGACGCTCGCGACCCGGGTACCGTTCGTGCACTTCTTCGACGGTTTCCGAACCTCCCACGAAATCAACACCATTGACACGCTGTCCGACGACGATCTCAGATCGCTGGTTCCCGAGGAGCTGATCCGGGCCCATCGCGGCCGGGCGCTGTCCCCCGAGCGCCCGTTCATCCGCGGCACGGCGCAGAATCCGGACGTCTACTTTCAGGCACGAGAGACGGTCAACCCGTTCTACGCGCGGGTCCCGGGGGTAGTCGAGGACCTGATGGCTCGCCTTAGCCAACGTACCGGACGGGCCATGCATATCGTCGACTACACCGGTCACCCAAAGGCGGAACGGGTTGTGGTGGTGATGGGCTCGGGAGCCGAGACTGCGCAGCAGACCGCCGCCGCGCTCGTCGACAGTGGCGAGCGGGTCGGCGTGGTCCAGGTCCGGTTGTACCGGCCATTCCCCCTTGCGGCATTCCTGGAGGTGCTCCCGGCGACCGTACGCACGGTCGGCGTGCTGGACCGGACCAAGGAACCCGGTTCCCTCGGCGAGCCGTTATATCTGGACGTGGTCGCCGCACTCGCCGGCGCATGCGCCGAGGGCGGACGGACGGTCATGCCGCGGGTGATCGGCGGGCGCTACGGCCTGTCCTCGAAAGAGTTCACCCCCGCGATGGTGGCCGGGGTCTTCGCCGAACTCGCGCGCGACCAGCCGCGCGGGCGGTTCACTGTCGGAATAGACGACGACGTCTCCCAGACCAGTGTCGACTTCGACCTGTCGTTCAACATCGAGTCACCCGACACTGTCCGGGCGGTGTTCTTCGGACTGGGGTCCGACGGCACGGTCAGCGCGAACAAACACACGATCAAGATCCTCGGGTCCGAGGAAGGTCTGCACGCCCAGGCCTACTTCGTCTACGACTCGAAGAAGTCGGGTTCACAGACCGAGTCCCACCTGCGCTTCGGACCCCACCCGATCCGGGCGCCCTACCTGGTTACCGGGGCTAATTTCGTTGGTTGCCACCAATTCCGGTTCCTCGACAAGGTCGACGTGCTCGGCCGGGCGGCCCCCGGCGCAACACTGCTGCTGAATTGCCGGTTGCCCGCTGCCAAGGTGTGGGATGCGCTTCCGCGGATCGTTCAGGAACAGATCCTGGAGAAGCAGATCACGCTCTACATAGTCGATGCCGACCGGATCGCGCGCACGGCCGGATTGCCCGGCCGCATCAACATCGTTCTGCAGACGTGTTTCTTCGTGATCTCAGGCGTGCTGCCACGCGAGCGGGCGATCACCCGAGTCAAGGAATCGGTGCAGGTGATGTACGGCAACCGCGGCGCTGAGGTACTCGCCAAGGAACTGGCTGCCGTCGACGGCGCCGTGGCAGGGTTGCAGCGGGTTACGTTGCCGGCGTGCATTTCCGGGGCTACTTCTCACCGCGTGTCGGCACCGCCAGTTCCGGATTCGGCGCCGGATTTCGTCCGTCACGTGACCGCGGAGATGATGGCCGGCCGCGGCGACGCGCTGCCGGTCAGCGCACTTCCGGTGGACGGTACCTATCCCAGTGGGACGACGGCCTACGAGAAGCGCAATATCTCAGACCTGGTCGCGGTGTGGGATCCCGACACCTGCATCCAGTGCGGTAACTGCGGTTTCGTCTGCCCACACAGCGTGATTCGCTCGAAGTTCTACGACCAGTCGCAGCTCGAGGATGCGCCGGAGAGTTTCGACTCCGCCCCGCTGGCGGCCGTCGGTTTGCCCAACTCCAAGTTCTCGCTGCAGGTGTACATCGAGGACTGCACGGGGTGCGGCCTGTGCGTCGAAGCCTGCCCCGTCGTCACCCCCGGCTCGGGCGTCACCAAGGCGATCAACCTGGCTCCCGCCGAACCCAGGATCGTCGCCGAGCGAACCAACATCGGATTCTTCGAGTCGCTGCCGGTCAATGATCGGTCCAGGGTGGACTTCGGCACCGTGCGGGGCACCCAGTTCCTGGAGCCGCTCTTCGAGTTCTCCGGCGCCTGCGCGGGCTGCGGCGAGACGCCCTACCTCAAACTGCTGTCACAGCTGTTCGGGGACCGACTGTTGGTGGCCAACGCCACCGGTTGCTCATCGATCTACGGCGGTAACCTGCCCACCACACCGTGGACCACCGACGCCCAAGGGCGCGGCCCAGGATGGTCGAACTCCCTGTTCGAGGACAATGCCGAGTTCGGGCTGGGCCTGCGATTGGCCAGCGATGTGCACGTTGCGCTCGCCCGGCGGCGGCTGACCGAGCTGCGCGATCAGCTCGGGGGCGAGTTCGTCGACGCGATTCTGGGGGCGCCGCAGCTGCGCGAGTCGGAGCTGGCGGCACAGCGCCAACGAGTAGCCGAGTTGAGAGACCGCCTGAGTGGACTTGATCCAGTCGCCACCGCGGACCTGCTCAGCGTGGTGGACCAGCTGGTCCGGCGCAGCGTGTGGATCGTGGGCGGCGACGGCTGGGCCTACGACATCGGGTCCGGCGGGCTGGACCATGTGTTGGCCAGCGGCCGAAACGTGAACGTGCTGGTGCTCGACACCGAGGTCTACTCGAACACCGGGGGTCAGATGTCCAAGTCGACCCCGCTGGCCGCGGTCGCGAAGTTCGCCGCCGCCGGGAAGACGGTACCGAAGAAAGACCCTGCGCTGCAGGCGATCGCCTACGGAAACGTCTACGTCGCGAAAGTCGCGATGGGTTCCGATCCCCAGCAGACCCTGCAGGCCTTCCGGGAGGCGGAGGCCTATGACGGTCCGTCCCTGGTGATCGCCTACAGCCAGTGCATCGCCCATGGCATCGACATGCGCCTCGGGATGGATCAGCAGTACCGGGCCGTCGCAAGCGGGCACTGGCCGCTGCTGCGGTACGACCCGGTGCTGCGCGGCGCCGGGAAGAACCCGTTCCTGCTCGATTCCCATCGTCCGCGAATCCCATTGGCCGACTATGTCTACCGCGAGCTTCGCTACCGAACACTGGCCAATTCCGATCCGGTCGAGGCCGAAAGGCTGCTCGCGATGGCAGAGCAGGCGATCGATCAGCGCTGGAATGTCTATGAGGAGATGGCCTCTCGCGGACCCGAACACTTTCACCCCGACGCCCGCAGGGAGCAGTGATGGATCTGTCCACCCGCTATCTCGGCCTGCAGCTGGCCAATCCGCTGGTCGCGTCAGCGTCCCCGATGTCGCAGACCGTCGACGGCGTCCGACAGCTGGCCGACGCCGGGATCGGCGCCGTGGTGCTCTATTCACTGTTCGAGGAGCAGCTTCGGCGCGAAGCCGAGCAGGATGCGCAACGGGCAGAGGCAGGGTCGGAGAGCTTCGCCGAGTCGCTGACGTACTTCCCTGAGGCCGCAAGCACCGACCACGGACCACGCCGATACCTGAGCCTGCTGGAACGCGCAGTCGAGGCCGTCTCGATTCCGGTGATCGGCAGCATCAACGCCAGTGCGCCCGGCAGTTGGGCCCGATACGCGCGGTCGATGCAGGACTGCGGCGCGGCCGCAGTCGAATTGAACATCTACTCGCTGCCTGGCGATTCCCACATTTCCGGCCGTGACCTCGAAGAACGACATGTCGAGATTCTGGCGCAGGTCAAGGATGCGGTCAGCGTGCCGGTAGCGGTGAAACTCAGCCCCTATTTCAGCGCGACCGCTGAGATGGCGCGACGGCTGGATCTGGCCGGGGCCGACGCGTTGGTGCTGTTCAACCGATTCTTTCAGCCCGACATCGACCCCGAGACGCTGGCTGTTACGCGCGGAACGTCTTTGTCGCGCGCTGCGGAGTCTCGGCTACCTTTGACCTGGATTACCCTGCTGCACGGGCGGATCAACGCTTCGCTCGCTGCGACCACCGGTGTCGAGGGCTCGACGGAAGTGGTCAAGTATCTGCTCGCCGGCGCGGACGTGGTGATGACGGCGTCTGCGCTGCTGCGCCATGGCCCGGCGTATACCGCGGTGTTGCTGACTGGATTGCGGGACTGGATGGGCCGCAAGGGCTATTCCGCCATCAACGAGTTTCGTGGCCTGCTCGCGGTCCCGATCGGCACCGATGAGGCCGCACATGAACGGGAGGACTACGTCAGCGCACTGCGGCAGGCCAACAGTGCCGCCTACGGCCCCTGGTAAGTCACTCGGGGCCCGTCAAACCGAACGGATACTTCGGTTCCGAAGCCGCGATTTCGAGAAGGCGGTTGTATTTCGCGACGCGCTCTCCCCGTGCCGGCGCACCGGACTTGATCTGGCCGCATCCCGAACCGACGGCAAGATCAGCGATGAACGTGTCGTCGGTCTCCCCCGAACGATGCGAGATCATCGCCGCATATCCTGATTCACGGCAAACGCTCAGCGCCTCTAGGGTTTCCGATACCGTACCGACTTGATTGACCTTGATCAGCGCGGCATTGCCGATGCCGGCGGTGACCGCTGCGGCGATCAAGTCCGGGTTGGTGACGTAGTTGTCATCACCGACCAGTTGCACGCGTTCACCGAGCGTGTCGGTGAGCTTCTTCCAGCCTGCCGTGTCGGCTTCACCGAGGCCATCCTCGATGCTCCAGACAGGGAACCTGTCGATGATCTTCGCGTATCGCTCGATCAGATCCTCACTGGATAACGACTCGCCGCCCACCGAGTACCGGCCGTCGCGGTGGAACTCGCTTGCGGCCGGATCGAGGGCGATCGCGACGCCGTCCTTACCGGGGGTATAGCCGGCGTCGCTGATCGCCTGCACCAGTAGCGCCAAGACTTCTTCCGGTTGGGCGATCTCGGGTGCGAAGCCACCCTCATCCCCAAGCCCTGTCTCGAAGCCACCGTCGGCCAAGAGCGCCCGCAGCTTCTGATACACCTCAGCTCCGGCCCGGACCGCTTCAGGTAGCGACGGCGCCCCGATCGGCGCGATCATGAACTCCTGAAAGTCCAGCTCATTGGCCGCGTGCACTCCCCCGTTGACAACGTTGAAGTGGGGTACCGGCAGGCGCGGAGGCACTCCGTCCGGAGTCAGCCACCGCCACAGCGGCTTTCCCGACTCGAGCGCAAACGCCCGGGCAGCAACTATCGACGCACCCACAATCGCGTTTGCGCCCAACCGCGACTTGTCGGCGGTACCGTCCAACGCTCGCAGGGTGTCATCCACCTGGCCGAGGGAGGCGAAGGTGCGACCAGTCAAGGCGTCCGCAATCGGTCCATTGACGTGCCCGACGGACTGCTGGACGCCCTGGCCTGAGTACCGGCGCGCGTCGTGGTCGCGCAGTTCCACCGCTTCCTGGCTACCCGTCGAGGCACCTGAGGGCACCCCCGATCGCACGGTCCGACCGTCCGGCAGGGCCGCCTGCACCCGCAGGGTGGGCCGACCACGCGAGTCGAGAATCTCAATCGCCGACATCGACGACATGGTCATGGTCATCTGCACTCCTTTGATTCATGTCCGACCGGGATACAGCCGATGCTCCCAGAAAGAAGGTCGGCCGTCGCGTCGTTCAAATTGCTTTGCGCCCCGGGCGTCAAACCCATTTCGAGTTCGAACTCGAATCCTCTGATCGCTAGGACGTGCACCTCGGGAACACGCTCAAAGCACTGCTCACAGGTCGCCATGATGGCGGGTATCGAGATGGCGTGTGAGGTGAACGTGAAGTCTATCTTCGGCGCCGCGCGCGCCCAGGTGAACGACGTCACCGTCTCGTCCTTGGTGGCATCGATGAACAGCACGCGTTCCTTGGTGCTGATCAGTTCGGCGTCCTCGAGCAGCAGTTGATAGTTACGCTGCAACTGGGCGTTCGGGCAGCGGCCCTGCGCCTCCAGCCAATCGATGAAGGCCCAGCCCAAGCCGTCGTCTTGACGCCCCACGTTGCCGATCCCGTAGATCAGGCAGGCGTCATCGTCAAAGTCGGCGAGCCGCACCGGCGGCATGTCAACGCACGCGTTCGTTGAGCACGTTTCCCGCCGAATCAAGCACCGTCACGATCAGCGGCATCTGCCCAAAGGCGTGGGTCGCGCAACTCAGGCATGGATCGAACGCGCGAATCCCCACCTCGATGGCGTTCATCATCGCTTCGGTGATCTCACCGTGGCCCACCAGATAGTCTTCGGCCACCGAACGCACTGTCCGGTTGAGGATTTGATTGTTCTGGGTCGTGGCCACAATCAGATTGGCGAAGGTGATGTCGCCTTCGGCGCTGGCGCGGTAGTGATGAAGCAACGTGCCGCGCGGGGCTTCGACGACACCGACACCTTCACCCACCCACGCTTCGGGCGCGGCAGTGACGACAAGATCTTGTTTCTGCAAGTCCGGATCTCGCAGCAACTCTTCGATCAGTTCCGCAGCATGGAGAACCTCGATGGCCCGCGCCCAGTTGGTATGCAGCGTCATGTTGTTCGGTGCACCGTCGGTGTAGGCGTGGAACCGCTCCAACGCCTCTTGAGCGAGCGGTGTCGACAGCGATTTCGTGACGTTCATCCGCGCGAGCGGGCCCACCCGAACCGAGCCCCTGTCCCGTCCCAGATCCTTCAGAAAGGGGAACTTCATGTAGCTCCACAGTTCGACGGCTTCAGAAAAGTGGTCGAGATAGTCGTGATAGTCGAATTCGCGAACAACCTTCTTGTCCTCGTCGACGATCCGCAACGCGCCGTGGTAGTAGTCCACGTTGCCCTCGGCATCGGCCAGCGACATGCTCAGGACCGGAACGTTGGCAAAGCCATCCACCTGACTTCGGTTCTTGGCGTGGAATTCGTGGAACAGGCGCAGTCCGTCTTGCGCGTAGTCGATGACTTCGCTGATCGACGGGAGCCCCTCCTCGCCATTGAGCAGACGATCGCGTTCGGCGACGCTCACATTCTTGTCGACGCCTCCCGGCACCGAACTGATGCCATGCATCCTCTTACCGAAGACCGTCTTGATCACCTCCTGACCCCATTTGCGCAGCATGATCACTCTGCGCATCAATTCGGGGTCCGCCTGGATCAGACCCAGCAGATTGCGCTGCTCGGGTGCGGCATCCATCCCCAACATCATCTCGGGGACAACCAAGTAGAAATAGGCCGTCACATGGGACTGCAACATCTGCGCGTAGTGGCCGAGACGGCGGATCTTCTCCGCGGTGACCGTCACCCCGGTTCCTGAGCCGGCACCGACGCCGATCATGTCGTCGAGCACTTTGGCGCCGCCCAGATGGTGACTGACGAAGCAGATACCGCAGATGCGTTGCATCAACATCGGCGCCTCCCAGAACGGGTGGCCCTGAACGAATTTCTCGTAGCCGCGGAACTCGACGACATGCAGCCTGGCGTCGAGGACGTTGCCGTCGTCATCGAGATGCACGGTCACCTTTCCGTGGCCCTCGATGCGGGTGACGGGGTCGATGACGAGTTTTCTGCTCACGCGAAACCTCCGGGTTCAGTCATAGTGATTCAGCGAGCGGGGCAACGCGACCGGTCGACCGTTGATCAGATCATCGAGCACGGTCAGGATCGCATCCGCCTCGGGTGGACAACCGGGCAGGAAGTAGTCCATGTGAACCACCTCATGGCAGGGGTGCACCTTGGTGGTGAGTACCGGGATATCGGGATGCAGCGGAATGACCGGCTTGGCACCCGGAACCGCGGTGGGCGAGTCGAGGTAGGCCTCTTTCAGACAGTCATCAACGTCGTAGACGTTGCGCATCGCAGGAATGCCGCCCCAAACGGCGCACGCTCCGACGGAGATGAGGACGTCGCAGTTTTCCCGAAAGTGACGGAGCGTCTCGATGTTGTCCTCATTGGCAACGCCGCCTTCGATGAAGCCGATGGCGCATCGCTGCGTGATCCGCTTGATGTCGGTGAGCGAGGAGCGACGAATGGTGATCTTGTTCAGGAGCGGCAGGATTCGCTCGTCGATATCGAGAAACGACAATGTGCATCCCCAGCAGCCGCACAGACTGATCATCGCCACGTTGATCTTGCCGTCCTGGGACGCTGAGAACGCCGGGTCGGTAGCCGACGCCGGTAGTTCGTGCGAAGCGATTTCGTCCGTCACGGTGTGCCCGCCTCATCTGTGGTGCCGAGAGCCCGGTCCCGGACGGACTCGATTTCGTACTTGCGGTGACCGATCGGGACGTCGAAGCCGACCCCCTTCTCGAGGATGGCGCCGACGGGGCAGATCTCCACGGCGTAGCGGACCTGCTCGGCCGGCATGGCGTTCGCGCGTTCGGCGTCGATGTCGATCCGTGACTCGGTCCCGCGCGCACTGATGCTGAAGATCTTCTGTCCGGTCGTCTCGTCGCGGACGAACTCCACACAGCGTTGGCAGAAGATACAGCGATCCCGCTCCAGCCAGATCCGTTCGGAGGCGTGGTCCCGTTCTCGGACCGGGAACCGGTACGGGAAGCGCGAGACGTGCATATCCACTTCGTAGCCGACCGCCTGCAAGGTACAACGACCGCTCTTCTCACAACTCGGACAGTTGTGATTGCCTTCGGCGAAAAGCAGTTCTACCAACGCTTTCCGCAGATCAGCCGTCTCGGGTTCATCGACCTCGACCGTCATCCCCGCGGAGACGCGGACCGTGCAGGCCGCGACCACCGCACCGTCGACCTTCACCGTGCACACCCGGCAGGTCCCCAGACACGGCTTACCTTTCAGGTAGCACAGCGTCGGGATATACACACCCGCTTCTGCGGCAACCTCGACAAGGATTCGGTTCTCCTGGGTCGACACCGAAATCCCATCGATCTCGATCTGGATGCTCATTTCGTCCCGTCCGTCTCGAACTTGTTTTCTACCTTGCCGTATTCCGCCAGGGCCGCGTCCGCATCGAACGAGGGCAGCAGGGCGTACTCCTGAGTGCACAACCTGTCCCGATACAACTCGGGAAATTTCTCCCACGTGGTCAGCAGGGGATTAGCTGCCGTGGCCCCGAGACCGCACCTGCTGGTGTCGCGCACCAGAGCACCCCAACCGGCCGCGTCGTCGAGATCCTGCTGGACCCCGTTGCCGGCGCGGATGCGTTCCACCTTGTCGTGCAGGTCGATGGTGCCGGCCCGGCAGGGAACACATATGCCGCAGGATTCGTCGGCGAAGAACTTGGTGTAATCCTTCACGCAGTCCAGCAGGTCACGAGTGTTATCGAAGATGGTGACCGAGCCGTTGCACGGGATGTCCTCGTAGGCGATCCGGCGTCGGCCGTCCCGCTGCACCGACAGGCACTCCCCCGATGGGCCGCTGACCTGGACGGCCTGCGCATTCTGCGCGTCGACCATTTCCAGCACTTCGTCGAGGGTGATGCCCCTCTGCACCTCGTAGACGCCCGGTCGGCGGCAATCTCCAGCGACACTCACCAGGCGGGTCCCTGCCGAGTCCGATGTGCCCATGCTCCTGAACCATTCAGCGCCTTCGGCCATTACCCGTGTCGCCGCGGCGAAGGTTTCGACGTTGTTGACGCAGGTGGGATTGCCGAGGTAGCCCTGCTGGATCGGGTAGGGCGGCTTCAGCCGGGGTGTGCCTCGGTTACCTTCGCACGACTCGATCAGCGCGGACTCTTCGCCGCACACATAAGACCCGGCTCCCATCTGGATACGGATGTCGAAAGCGAATCCGGGTAGGCCACCGATATCGGATCCGAGCAGCCCGTCGCGCCGGAGTTCCTGGAGTTGACTCTCCAGATAGCTCTCGAGGTAGGCGTATTCTGCTCGGAGATAGACGATCCCGTGCCTGCTGCCGATCGCGTATGCCGCAATGACCATTCCCAGGAGAACGTCCTTGGGCGAGTGCGTCAGTAGAGCGCGATCCTTGAACGTACCGGGCTCCCCCTCATCGGCGTTGCAGATGACGTACTTGTCATCGCCGGATGCTTCCCTGCCCAGCCGCCACTTCAGCCCGGTGGGAAACCCGGCGCCACCGAATCCGCGCAGACCAGCCTCGGTGATCGTGGCGATCGTCTGCGCGGGCGTACCCGCGAGGCAGCGCTCGAGCAAGCCCCGGTGATCCACTTCGTCACAGAAGAACACCGGCCCTCGGGTACGCATACTGGGTTCCACCAGGTTGTCGATATAGGCGATGCCGTCCCGCGGGAGCCCCGCCGGATTCGCGATGTCGGCGCCGACTTTCCCGGCCTTGAGTTGCGCGACGATGTCTGCGACGGTATCGGGCGTGAGTCGGGTGAACGCCACACCGTCGAGCAGCATCGCCGGTTCCTGATCACTGAGTCCGATGCACGGGGTCTCGAACAGTCCGAACATTCCCCCGGGGTCCGTCTCTCCGAACCTGACCCCGGTTTCTCGCTCCAGCGCGTCGTACACCGCCTGGTATCCGTTCATCTTGGCAATTACCGTGTTGCTCAAATAAATCCGGTGCCGGCCTGAGGGCTTGGAATGGAAGAAGTGATAGAACGAGGCGGTCTCCACGATGTCGGGCACGGACCGGTCCAGAGCGCTCGCCAGCTGCGGGAGGTGCTCGTCGGGAATGTGGCCGAACAGATTCTGGACGTCCCACAGGATGTCGATCAACCGGGTTCCGTCGTAGCGATGCCGCCGGAGGACCGTCTCAATGTCTGCGTTCAACCAGGTGCTCCCGTCAATCATCAATCGCCTGCTCCCCCGCTCCTGGACCATTATCCTCCATTGGCGCGGTCCAACCAGGGCAGTTAGTCACCATTGCCGACCGATCGGCGATGACCGGGAAACCGTGGCTGTTTTTCAGCCCGGGTCACTGCTGAGGCAGGCCTGGCGGAGCGGCGTAACGTTGCTGACGCTGGACACGCACCGGGTACGACGAAGGAGTTTCGATGAACAAGATCTCGCTGACGGCACTGGCTCGCGAGCAGTTGGCAGGCGCTGAACGTGCATCCAGCGGCCGCAGCGCGCGCACGGTGTACGGAGGTCACGAACACGTACTGCGTCAGACGGTGATCGCGTTGGTGGCCGGCCAGACGCTCGACGAACACGAGAACCCCGGCGAAGCGACGGTCCACGTTCTGCGCGGACGCGTTCGGCTAATCGCAGGCAGCGACAGCTGGGAGGGCTCAGCCGGTGATCTCATCAGCGTGCCGGATGTGCGCCACTCGCTTGAAGCCCTGGAAGCCTCGGCAATCCTGCTCACCGTCGCCAAAACCGCCACTAGACAGAATGGTTCTTAGCCCGGCCGCACCAATCGAGCTGACCACCATGAGAATCGTGATCGCACTCGGGGGAAACGCGCTGTTGCGTCGAGGTCAGCCCATGACCGCAGAGAATCAGCGGGCGAACATCCGCATCGCGGCTGAGCGTATCTCCGCCATCACCCCCGGCAACGAGATCGTCATCGCGCATGGCAATGGCCCCCAGGTGGGTCTGCTGGCGCTGCAGTCGGCGGCCTACCACGACCTGGCTGAAGGGGTAGATCCCTACCCCCTGGACGTGCTCGGCGCCCAGACCGACGCGATGATCGGCTATGTCATCGAGCAGGAACTGGGCAATCTGCTGCCGGCCGACCAGCCGCTGGCCACACTGCTGACGATGATCGAAGTCGACCGCAACGATCCCGCGTTCGACCACCCCACCAAACCGATCGGACCGGTCTATGACCGGGAAACCGCAGAACGGCTCAAGACGCAGAGTGGCTGGACCATCGCACCCGACGGTGACAAGTTCCGCCGCGTCGTCGCTAGCCCAAAGCCCAAGCGGGTGTTCGAAATTCGGCCAATCCGTAGCTTGGTCGAACAGGGTGTGATCGTGATCTGCGCCGGCGGAGGCGGAATCCCCACGCTGTGGGGCGAACACGGCGACCTGCGCGGCGTCGAGGCGGTCATCGACAAGGACCTTGCATCGGCCCTGCTGGCCGAGCAACTTGACGCCGACCTGCTGGTCATCGCCACCGACGTCGACGGTGTCTACGCCGACTGGGGCACCCCCCAGCAGGTCCGCCTGGGCCGAGTCACTCCCGACGAGTTGGCCGGTCTCGACCTCCCCGCGGGGTCGATGGGCCCCAAAGGTCAGGCCGCCTGCGACTTCACCCGCAACACCGGAAACGAAGCCGTCATCGGAGCCCTCGCCGATATCACCGAAATTGTCGACGGCACAGCGGGGACGCGGGTCCGAGCGCTCTAGCGAACGCGAGAACACTCAAAGGCCCATCGGCGCGGGAACTCGGGCCTGGCAACCCCATCAGCCTGGGCTGACCACGGAATTCCGCGATGCCGGAATCCTCTGTGTCGGGACGATCGGGATCGGGCACCACATTCCGGTGGACGACCGTCCCCGGACGTGGTGACTTTCGTCTCTAGTCTTGCCTGCCCTGTTCGCGAACGATGAGCTTGGAGTGATCGAAGGGATCGGGATGACGCCGACCAGCTTGATGGACACGGATTTCTTGATGGACACGGATTTGGAGTCGATGTCCTGGGACATCGGCACCGCCCTTCATCGCGGAATCTTGCCGACGCCCAAGCGCGAGGACCGGTCGTGACCGTTATCCACAAGTCATCCACCGACTGGCGCCTACCACCCAATTTCACCGACTACGAGCAGACCCGGGCGGACTTCACCTGGACCGCGGTTCCCGAACTGTGCGCCGGTATGCCGACGGGTGGGGGCAACATCGCCTACGCGGCCGTCGACCGGCACGCTGCGGGCCCCGCCGCGACGCGAACCGCGCTGCGATTCGTCACTCAGTCGGATCGGGACGGCGCGCTGGCCACGCGCGACCTGAGCTACGGCGAACTCGGTCGCCTCACCGCGCGTTTCACCAATGTGCTGCGATCGTTGGGTATCGGCAAGGGCGATCGGGTCTTCACCATGATGGACCGCATTCCCGAGCTTTACATCACCATTCTCGGCGCGCTGCGCAACGGCAGTGTGGTGTCCCCCTTGTTTTCCGCCTTCGGCCCCGAGCCGATCGCCACCAGGATCGACATCGGTCAGGCTGACGTACTCGTGACCACAAGGGCCCTCTAGACGCGCAAAATCGCCAAGATCCGGGATCGATTGAACTCAGTTCGATACGTCATC
>Ga0114921_10000469_pt1 | contig 17013 bp, 13 predicted proteins | sample BentaG_FD_87016 | JGI IMG/M metagenome (GOLD analysis project Ga0114921, IMG submission 87016) | Deep subsurface microbial communities from South Atlantic Ocean to uncover new lineages of life (NeLLi) - Benguela_00093 metaG | ecosystem: Environmental > Aquatic > Marine > Oceanic > Sediment ...
ATCAACACAAAGACCACAACCAGTACATTTATCGGCTATAACATATTGAGGTTTTTTCTTTATCTTTACCTTAAAATTCCCAACAAAACCACTTACTTCTCCTACCTCACTATATGGGAGAACTTTAATCTTCGGGTGACGCCCCGCGTCAACCATCTTTGGGGCTAAAATTCATATGGAGCAGTCCATAGTAGGGAATGTTTTATCAAGTTGTGCCATTCTCCCACCAATTGACGGTTCTTTTTCTATAAGATAGGTTTCATATCCCATGTCACCAAGATCTAAAGCAGCACTGATTCCCGCAATACCTGCCCCAATTACTAAAGCTTTATTTGTTACAGGAACTTTTATTGCTTCTAATGGAGAGAGATATCTTGCCTTGGCTACAGCAGAACGAATTAAATCAAATGCTTTTTTAAAGGCATCTTCTGGATAGTCGGGATGAACCCACGTACAGTGTTCTCTGATATTCGCCATTTCCATTAAATATGAATTTAATCCTGCTTCATAGACACAAACTCTAAATGTAGGCTCATGTAATCTTGGAGAACAAGCAGCAACAACAATTCTATTAAGGTTATATTCCTTTATACTCTCCTTTATCAATGTTTGACCAGGGTCTGAACAAGCATATCCATGATCTTTAGCTAATACAACACCAGGAAGCTCTAAAGTCATCTCAGCCAATTTTTTCGGATCTACCACTCCAGCAATATTAGAACCACAATGGCATACAAAGACTCCTATTCTTAAATCCTCTTTCACATCTCCCTCTTTTAAAAAATTATTTTTTTTCATAATCTCTATTAAATAATTTTAATTCTATTTTTTATAAAATTTATTTTATTTATTTTATTATTTAATGAGATTGCTTCGGGACCTTGTCCCTCGAAATGACGAGTAAGAAAGCCCATCATTTGCAATGAAAAATAAGTAATCTCGCTACTCGCAATGATACAATGCTAGATATACAAGAGAGTTATTCTTTTGCTAATTCCTCCAGAAGTTTTCCAACAACTTCTCTTCTCATTTTTTGTGCAACTTCTTCTGGAGTTGATAATGTGAGAGCTTCTTTTGGACAAAATTCAACACATTTTGGCTTTTCTAAGTCTTTACATAGATCACATATTCTAACTGTTTTCTCTGCTGAATCTAAAGTAATAGCTCCAAATTCACATGCCTCTATACACCAACCGCATCCATCACACTTTTCATCATCAATAATAATTAGTCCAGTATCATCACTTTGGGTGAGTGCTTTATGAGGACATGATGCGACACATGGTGGGTCCTCACAAAGTCTACATGCAACTGACATTGTTAAGATTGGTTCTATCCTGACATTGCGTATTCTTGATTTAAGTGGATTAAACGCTTTTGTTTTTTCAAGTGAACAAATAAATTCACACCATTGACATCCAACACATTTATCCGGATCACAAACTATATATCTATGTTTTCCTAGGTGCTCCATTAGACTCCCACCTCCTCTGCTATGTCATCTAAGCCTAATTCAATCAACTTCTCCTTTGGTATCATACCATCCTTTGCCCATCCTCTTGCTTTATAGTAAGCATCCTTTAAGAATTCTAAGTTTTTCTTTTCTATTAAGTGTCCCTTTGCAACTCCCTCTGGAATAGGGTCTTTCATAATCCTTGGAGGGAGAGTATCATCTTTTCTTGTCCAACCCTCTCTTATATTAAATGCTTTTTTAAGATTCCATATTCTTTCTCCAGTCTTCTCCAACTCATCTGGTGTCATCTTTATTCCTGTTGTAAGAGTATATAAATCGCTTGCTTCCTTATAATAATCCTCGAAGCATCCTCTTATGAATTTACAGAGTACAAGTGAATCAAAAGTAGCTGCATAATTTTCTCTTTCAGCAGCATATTTCCCTTTTTCTTTATCATATGTGAATCTATCTGTCCATCCTTTTATATCAGCTTCATAAGCTCCAGATCTATTATGACATGGACCTCTTGTACCTACTGCACATCCTAAAGCAAAAGTTTTAAGCCCTCTTGGGTCATATCCTGCACATTCCAAACCTTTCACATGCATTGCAAAATGTTTGGAACCTTTACCAACTTTTTCTGAGGCTCTCTTTGTCCCTTCTGCCAGAAGATCACCAATCCCCTCTCTCTTAGCGATTTTCTCAATTAATTTTATATATGCTTCATGATTTCCAAACTTAATATCTAATCCATCAGTATCTTTTTTAGTAAATATTCCCTTCTCATAACATTCCATAGCCCATGCAACTGTCACACCAGTACTCATAGTATCCATTCCATAAGAGTCACATAATTCACATGCTTTGATAATTGCTGGCATATAATCGATACCACAGCATGGTCCTAAAGCAAAAAGAGATTCATATTCCATTTTAGTTCTTGCACCTTTATAAGGTCCATCCTCAACCTTGGCGATATGTTCACAAGCTATGGGACATCCAGAACATGCCACAGTTTTTTCTACATAATGTTCATGTAGATATTCACCACTTACCAACTCTGCTTTTTCAAAGGTTGCTGACTGGAAATTTCTAGTAGGTAAAGTTGCCAATCTATTCATAACAAGTACATTTGCGGGAGTACCAAGAATTCTATATTTTTCAGTTGGAGTTCCCTGTGCTATTTTCATGAGATCAAAACACTTTTTAGATAGTTCTTCTGGATTAGCTACATTTATAGGTTTTGACCCTCTTATTGCAATAGCTTTTAAATTCTTTGACCCCATTACTGCTCCCTGACCTGTTCTTCCAGCTTTTCTTCCTCTATCATTAGAGATACAAGCAAACATAACGAGATTTTCTCCTGCTAATCCAATGGAACTTACTCGTACATTTTGATCTCCTATTTCAGCTCTTATTCTTTCCTCTGTTTCAAAGCAACCTAATCCAGCAAGATACTTAGCATTTTTAAAGTGAACATCATCATCATCAATGAAAAGGTATACTGGCTCTTTGCTTTTTCCTTTTATAACAATTCCATCATATCCAGCTCTTTTTATTACTTGAGACCAATAACTTGATGACAAAGAATCTCCAAGGAATCCTGTAAGTGGTGATTTTGAAGCTATTCCATGTTTTGTACCAACAGGAACTATTGTTCCACCAAAAGAACTTGCAGAAAAAACTAAAACATTCTCAGGGCTTAAAGGATCAACACCTGGTTTAATGTTGTCATAAAGCAATTTTGAAGCTAAGCCTACACCACCAAGATATTTTTTTAAAAATTCTTCACTAACGGTTTGAACGGATGTTTCTTTAGTGGAAAGATCAATATGCAGAATCCTCCCAGTGTAAGAATACATTATTTACCTCCTCGCATGTTAAAATGATTAAGTTATTTAAGGTTACTTAGAAATAATTAATAATCTATTTAATTATAAGCCTTTAATTATTTGTAGATGTTATCACCTAACTTAATATTTGTATCTTTAAAAATTAATAATTATTGACAAATTTTAAAAATGAATATTAAATATAATATCTTATCCACCAATAGTAACAAACAATAAAAGTAATTTATCATCTTCTTTTAATTTGACGTTTAAATCAGTTATGGTGTGTTTTCCATCTAAATTAAACATATAAGGGGGAATAGTTTTAAAGGTTTTTTCTTTAATTACTGTCTTTAAAAGTTTTGGGTATTTTTTAACTAATTCTTGGGTTAGATCTTTGAGGGTTTTTTTATTTTGTAGGTCTATTTTAACCTCTTTCTCTCCAACAATTTGTTTTGCAAGTCCAAAGAGCTCAACGCTTATTTTCACTCCGTTATATCTCCTTTCATAGAATTCATAATACAATGCTTACCATTACAAAATTTTAGACAATTTCTCTCTGTGGTAAGCATCATTTTTAATCAAGCAAGATTTATTTTAATAAATTATAACAGATAATAAAAAATAGTCTGCAAAAAACAAGAATTATGCAGATTTAAGATATAATAAGCTAATTATTTTATCAAAAACTTTTTAAGTTTTAAAGACTAAAATTAGGAGATCAAATGTATATATCTGTGATAGGAGCAAGTAAGTGTGGTAAAGAACTATATGAACTGGCTTATGAAGTAGGAAGAGAAATTGCAAAGAAAAAAGCAATACTTATTTGTGGAGGATTAAGTGGAGTTATGGATGCAGCTGCAAAAGGAGCAAAAGAAGCAGGAGGAGTAACAGTTGGTATATTACCAGGTGATACCAGGATAGGTGCAAGCAAGTACCTCGATGTGTCTCTTCCAACTGGAATGGGTGAAGCAAGGAATGTATTAGTTGTAAAAGTAGCTAATGCTGTCATTGCAATTGGTGGAGAATATGGAACACTTTCTGAAATTGCCCATTCTCTTAAGATGGGCACTACCGTAATAGGGTTAAAAACATGGGATATTGGTAAAGATGAGTTTGGTGTATCAAGAATAATAAAAGTAGATAACCCAATATCTGCTATAGAAAAAGCATACGAATTAGCGAAAGAGTGAACAGTGAATGGAATTGTCATTCGTAAACGGGATTGTCATTACTTCACTTCGTTCAGGACAGCGTCTGAACAGGTCCTGGTTGTCATTGCGAGTGAGGTCCTTCGCTGATGCTCAGAGCTTACCCTTGAGTGAAACGAAGGGATAAACTTAGCAATCTCTCTCAGGTCATGCTCTGAAATGAGATCCTTCGCTATTGCTCAGGACAGGCTTAGCGGAATGAAGAATCTTATGATTAAAAAATAATTTAATAGAGTGAATAATATTGAATAAGACTTTAATCTTACTAGTGATATTAGCTGTTTTTATCTAATCAAGCATTCTTGCACATAATTCTCTAGTATCTTTTTAAATTTCAGCATCTGGTCATCAGAGAATTGTTCTTCTTTTAAAAAATCTAAATTTAATGTTTTTGAAGGATAAAATTTTTGTAGAATAAATAATTTAGCTCCATTAACGAGTTTACCTATTTTGTGGATTTCATTATCACTATGAAACTTTTGTAAGACTGTTGTCCTGAACTCATACTTAATTTCTGTATTAGTATTGGTCTTTGTATTGTAATTAACTTCTGTATCTATATCTTTACCTTTATTAACCTTTATGTCAGCATTAAATCTTTTACTTATATTAACTTTTTTTTCAATATTAATTTTAGCATCAAGAGATTTATAATCAGTTTTTTCATTTAGAATATCTTTTGTCTTACTACTCTTATCTAAATTGAGTATTATATTAATGCTGTCTTTTATATTCTCTAAATTAACTTTAGTTGCAACTACATCTTCATATCTATCCAGTGACCCTTTAATATCCATTGCTATATAGTTTAAAAGATTATCTTTAATTAATCTATTCAGTATATTTGGATACGTTCCATTTGTGTCTAATTTAACCAGGAAATCCATAGATTTTATCTTTGAAATGAATTGATAGAGTTCTTTATGTAGTGTAGGTTCACCACCAGTTATTACAACAGCATCAAGTTTTTCTTTTCTATTTTTTAAAAAATTAAAAACTTCCTCTTCTGCGATTTTTTCTGGGTATAGTTTTGGGTTTACTAATTCTGGATTATGACAAAATGGACATTTAAAATTGCAACCAATAGTGAAAATTATGGCACTAATTTTATGGGGATAATCAATAAGTGAAAACTTCTGTAGTCCACCAATAACCATTTCATTTAAACAATCTTAATTTGATAGAATAATTTTGATATTTTTAAGGAATTAATCTAATTTTTACAAAAGAAATTTTATATTTCAAGAACTGATCCCTATAGTTTACATCTATAATTTAAAGGTTTTACGATCTCTAAACTCTGACTTCTTCCCTCTATTCCATTGGCTAACAGGTCTTATATATCCAACTACTCTGGAATAAACTTCACAAGTACTTCCACATTTTGGACAAGTTTTATACTCACCAGATAAATAACCATCTTGTGAACAGATACTAAAAGTAGGAGTAATAGTAAAATAAGGAAGTCTATAATTTTCCGAAATCTTTTTTATCAACATCTTTGAGCTCTCACCATCAGGCAATTTTTCTCCAATAAAGCCATGAAAAACAGTACCACCAGTATATTTTGTTTGAAGTTCATCTTGCAGATCTAAAGCTTCAAAGATATCGTCAGTATATCCAACAGGAAGCTGTGTAGAATTTGTATAATAAGGAGCTGCCCCATTTTTAAAAGCTTCTTCATTTGCGCATATAATCTCTGAGAATTTTTTTTTATCAGTTTTTGCGAGTCTAAATGTTGCACCTTCCCCAGGAGTTGCCTCAAGATTATAAATATTGTTAGTTTCATTTTGATAATTCATAAGTTTTTCTCTCATAAAATCCAAAACTCTAATGGAAAAATCTCTACCTTCCTGAGTTGTAATATCTTTTCCCAAAAAGTTTATACATGCCTCATTCATTCCAATTAAACCAATTGTTGAAAAATGATTTCGCCAGTAATCTCCAAATCTTTTTTTAATTGAGTTAAGATAATATTTTGCGAATGGATATAGATTATTTTCTGTAAATTTTTCAAGTATCTTCCTTTTAATCTCTAAACTTTTTTTTGCTAAACCCATTTTTTCTGAAAGTCTATAGAAGAATTCTTTTTCTGTCTTTGAGAAATAACCAATTCTTGGCATATTAATAGTTACAACTCCAATACTTCCAGTTAGGGGGTTAGCCCCAAAAAATCCACCACCTCTCTTTCTCAACTCTCTCTGATCAATCCTTAATCTACAGCACATTGAGCGGGCATCTTCGGGTTTCATATCAGAATTTATAAAATTAGCAAAATATGGTGTGCCATATTTAGAAGTCATATTCCATATAGGTTCAAGTACTGGATTATCCCAATTAAAATCTTTAGTGATATTGTATGTGGGAATTGGAAAAGTAAATACTCTTCCTTTAGCATCACCTTCAGACATAACTTCAGCAAATGCTTTGTTGAAAAGGTCTATTTCTTTTTGAAACTCACCATACTGTGATTCTTGCATTTTTCCACTAATAATAATGTGCTCATCTGCAATTATGTCTGGTGGCACTAAATCCATTGTTACATTAGTAAACGGGGTATTGTGAAAAAGAAGAAGTCCAGTACCGCCAGAAAAATTCTCCTGGGGCAAATCAACAGAAAGGTCATACTCAAATTCTTTCTCATATTTAAACTCCTCCAACCGACTGCAAATCCTGGCAGTAAAATCACCAACAGAGTAAGCCTCTCTTCTATTTTTGTCTTTGTAAATCCTCAAAGTATATTGATTGTTCCATTCTTTTTTTCTTGCTTCTTCTTCGTAAACACTAAATTTATAACCATTCATACTCAAAAGTAAAGAAAGCCCGGCTGAAAGATTTTTTGAAGTCGTTGTCATATCCCAGTATTTTTCATATTCTGATCCGTCACCTGATAGGACGCTTTTAATAAAAGCTTCTTGAAGTTTAGGCTCCAGTTGATAAACAAACCATGGAACCTCTTTTCGTGTACTATAAATACCACAAACTGCAACCGTCAAAGTAGCTAAAAGACCATTACCAGAGATTTTATAAACTGGCTTGGTTTCAGTTCCTTTTGGAGAATAACCCTTTGATTTTTCTATTCTTCCGAGGATTCCCAAACTTTTTAAAATTCTCTTAATCTCCCCCAGCTCACTCTGGGAAATAAAAAATGAGTTACTGATATTAGCATGACCCTCAGTTACATACCAAGCACAAATCTTAACAAAATTTAGGAGGTCTTTTCCTTGTAAAAATCTTGAAGTTTTAATCTTACTATTTCTAAGGTAAAATCCTAAAGCATCATTTTCTTTTAAAAACTTCAAAAAGATATCAAATCTGACAATTTTTTTTCTCTTCCAATCTTTCCAGATGCCCCGGTCATGGAGATTAAATTGAATATAAAATGGAGTTATTCCCCCATAATACTCTTTTACTTTTTCTTTTAATTTATCAATTGTTCCCCATGGAACATTCACATAAACCTTTTGCCAGAGATATGGAAACTCCTGAAGAATTTCTAAAAGATCGAGTTTCTTCTTATTTCCTTCATTCTTTACTGATTTTATGGCTATAAAGTGGTTATTTGGCTTTAATTTACTATTGAAATGCTCATTTCTTACCTCTTTGGTAGAAAAAGGTTTAACGATAAATTCTCCATTTAGTTTTTCAAATCTGAAAAGTGAATGGGCTGGAGAAACAGAAGCAGTTCCTTTACTTGTCCTAATTTTTACAAACCCACTTCCTTTAGGAACTTTATGTCTTATAAAAGCCTTAACATTTACCCAAACCGCTTCACCCTTTTGATTAAAGGACAAAACCTTAAGATCATCATCATTCTCAATAGCAAAACTACCAGGATTATCTTCTAAAACCCTGTGGGATTTTTTTTCAAATTGTGAATCAACTATCTCACCAATTTTTTTCATCTTGATTTTTCCATTCTCTCTAATCACCACCAGCTCATCCCAGGCTAAACTTTGAAAACCAACTCGAGTAGGGATGTTTATATTAAATAGAAATTCTTGTATAGCTTGCTTGATTTCTCTATATGACAATTTGTCATGACTAATAAAAGGTGCTAAATATGTATCGATTGAATTGAATGCTTCTGCACCTGCTGTTTCACCTTGTAATGTATAGAAAAAATTTACTATCTGACCTAAAGCAGCACGGAAATGTTTTGCTGGCTTACTCTCAATTTTTCCTGGAACACCACCAAATCCACGAATTAACAGGTCTTTTAAATCCCAACCAACACAGTACGGGGCAATGATTGATAAGTCATGTATATGAAAATCTCCACAAGTATGAGCTTTTCTGGCATCTTTAGGATAAATTTTATATAACCAATAGTGGGCAGAAATTACTGAGGCAATATGATTATTTAATCCCTGAAGAGAATAGGTCATGTTACTGTTCTCATTGACTCTCCAATCTTCATTATTAATATATTCATCTACTAAATCAAGGCTTATAGTCTTTTTTAGATCACGAATTCTGGCGTGTTGATCCCTGTAGATAATATATGCCTTTGCTGTTTTTGTATAACGGGATTCAATCAGAACTGTTTCTACTATATCTTGAATCTGCTCAACAGTTGGAATATCTTCTTTAATAATCCCTTTTGCTCTTTTCAAGACTGTGTCGGAGAGTTTTTGGGAGATATCTAACCCAAATTCTCTTGTTTCTTGACCTGCTTTAAAAATTGCATCAGTAATTTTTCTTTTATTAAACTTGACAATTCTTCCATCTCTTTTTTTGATTTTTTTAAACATTATTACGACCTTTCTACGTTCAAAGCTATATTTCTTAATATATTTCTAGAAAAGCAAGTAGTATATAGATGTCTAAGAGAACTTCTTTTCAAATTAAAATATTTAGGTTAAATATATGTATTTAGAAAGTAATCTAAATGAAAATTATAATTATAAAGGTAGTCTTTATATACAAAATATTGTGTGTTAAAAATACTAATATACAATATATTGTATGTCAACGGATTTTTTAAAAAATTATAAAAACTTTTTATTGAAGCATTTTTTATGTGGTATTTTGTGTTAAAAAATTTTAATTAAGGTTTAACTTGTTGTTAATGTTGTTAAATTTATTTTTATTAAAAGTTTATAGAGTATTTTTAAAAGCCTCTTTAATCGAGAAAAATTTTCAAAGCTTTAAGTAGTTTTTAATTTTAAAAATATAATAGACTTCTATATGTTTTTAAGATATATTTTCTAAAAACTCTTAAAATCAAAAATTATTATCTAAAGAAGTTTAATAATGTTCTCTATTTTATATTTTATTGTTGGTCTAACTGGGATAGCGATAAGACCTTTAATTCCTATAGTGTCTGAGGATTTAAAGATTGGTTTGGATATGATTGGATTTGTGTTGTCAGCCATGTCTTTTGGATTTTTTATTTCTGTGATTTTAGGTGGTTATTTATCAGATAGATATGGGACTAAACTTATTATACTTATAGGTCTTGTGATATCAACTATGAGTTCTTTGAGTTTAGGTTCATCTTACATATATTTTATATTGTTGTTAAGTGGATTACTTATTGGAATTGGGAGGGGCATGTTATTTGCAGGGATGAATACTCATATAATTAATACTTACCCGGAGAGACGAGGGGCGATGCTTCTAAAACTGAATCAGTTTTTTTGTTTAGGAATGGCAGTTGGTCCTGTCATAATTTCGATAAATTTGTTTTTGAAATTAGACTGGAGAGTGCCATTTATCATCTTCTTTTTTATTTATTTAATAATCACACCAATCTTTTTAAGAAATAAAGTAATTGAGGATAGAACAAATTTCAAAAAGAAGTCTATTAAGAATTTTTATAAAAAGAATACAAAAAAAGCAAGTAGTCTGTCAGAGAAAATTTATCTGAAGGAGTACTTTCATCTTTTCAAAAATCCGGTTATTGTTCTTTCTGGGCTGCTTCTAATTTTTTTTGGTGGGTCTGTGGTTCCCTTTTCAACATGGTTTACAACATACTTTTCATCTTTAGGTGTTGAAGTAAAAGTTAGTTCGTTAGGACTTTCATTATATTGGTTATCAGTAACAGCAGGTGTTAAGATTAAACAAATTGTATTGAATTTTCTAAAAGAACATAAAATTGTTCTTTTAGGATGCCTACTCAATACAATTTTTATGATTATTATTACTTTCTCAGCAAATGTAATTGTTAAGATAACTGCATCTGTAATAATGGGTCTTTCTTTAGGAGGTTTTACTGCTATTATGACTTCCTTAGCCACAAGTCAGAAACCTAAGCTGTCCGGCTTTATTTCAGGTTATATTTTAGGAATGTTATCGTTAGGTAATATGATTTTCCAACCTTTTATTGGATATATTTCTGAAAGATTTGGCAGAGGATCAGAGATATATATTGAGTTGATGGGTTCACTTTTGCTTTTGATAACAGCGTTTATACTTGCAAATTTCTACAAAAATAGGAAATCGAATGTTGAAACAGTATGATTTTTTAAACTAATTTAATGGCAGGTGTTTTCAAGAGTAATTTCCTCGACTACCTTCCCAAACTTGTTTTCAGCAGTTGCAATTAGGGTAAATTGTTTTTCTTCTTTTGTCAGGTTTATTTGAGCTATTTTATCATTTACTGGTAGACCATCATCCCTGTTAAAATAGAATTCTGGAGATGGATCTCCTTCAACATAAGCTCTGACCCTATATACACAGAAATCTGTTTCAAGAAAAGGTCCTTCAATTATCTCAAATGTAATTGCAGGCTTACTTATAGATTCTAAAACTATAAGTGTAAATGAATCTTTTGATTCTACATGCCGATCCGAGGCTGTTAAAGTTATAAGATACTCACCAGGATTTGAATATTGCACTTGAACTATTATACCTTCAGCTATTCTCTCATCTCCCAAATCCCACATATAGGTTAAGTCATCCCCATCTGGATCAGTTGTTCTATATGCTGATAATGTAATTGTGGAACCTGCTTCTATTGTTCTATCTTCACCTGCTCTTACTACGGGAGGTGAGTTTTTAATACTTATCTCTTCTTTAGTTTCTTCTGTTTTTTCTTTCTGTTTTTCAATTCTGGATTCAAGTTCAGATTCTTGTTTTTGGCGATCCCAAATGCTTTCATTTATAGAATTAATGATTGCATATATCAAAAGCACAATTACAATTATTGTAATAATGGTTCTTCCGATATTTTTTTTCTTCATTTTTCGAGTATTTTTAATTTGACTGTATATTTTAGTAAGAAAAAGGTAATTATTATTCTTATTTATTATCACTTATTCATTACTATTTACCCGGAGTACATTCTCTTCAGGTGGGTGTATTATTAGGTCTAATATCTTATATATTTTAGCATAAAATAATAGTATCTATGTATGGTATAATAAAATGAAGTCATTGAAAGATTTGTGACAGGGAAACGAAGAAAAAAACATTATGAAAAAAATTTTTAATCACAAATACACACTCTACCTGATTAAAACCTCAAAAGAACTTCTTTTTCAAACACTTAGAATTTTGCAATCTTATAATAATTTAAAATATCTCAATTTCTTTGAAATAAAACACTTCTTTTGACAAAGTTATTTTAGATAAAAAAATGTTTTTACTTATTAAAATCGGAGGTTGAATGGAAAAGAGACTTGATCTAAAAAAACTTTCCCAAATAAGAACTAAAAAATATCCCCTGATAACATTTTATTTTACAGCCCCCTCGCCTTTTGAATGGAAGGAGAAAGCAAATATTTTTATCAAATCAATGGCATCAAAACATGAGAAAAAACTTTCAAGAGAACTATTAAGTGGTTTTAAAGCCGATATAGAAGAAATAAAAAATTATATAAATTATAAGCTTGGAAAGACAGTTAAAAGCTTTGCATTTTTTGTATGTGGGAAGGAGAATTTATTTGAATTTTATCAAGTTCCTTTTCCTATAACCAATCTATTTTATTCAGGGATCACTCCATATTTAAAGCCATTAGCTAAAACATTGGATGATTATGGAAAGTATATCCTGGTTATTCTACATGTTAATTATTCTTGTATTTATGTAATAGATAGAATTGAGATTATCGAAGGAGTTTGTAAGGAAGATAAAATTCCCGTAAAAACAAGAAAAGCTGGTTGGAAGAATCTCGAAAAACCAAGAGCTGAAAGAAGAAGAGGAGAACATATTAAAAAACATTATAAGGATGTAGTTGAGATTGTGAGAAATAGTATGGATAAACGGATCAGTAGAATAATAATTGCAGGTACAAAGAAAAATTCTAATATGTTTTTGAATTATCTTCCAAACTATCTTAAAAATATAGTTTCTGCTACATTTCAATATGATGCTCATTATAATGATTTTAAAATTATTGAGAAGTCGCTTGAAGTGGAGATTGAAAGTGAAGTGAATGCCGATAAAAAATTAGTAAAACAATTAATGGAAGAATTTGGAAAAGAAAAAGTAGCCGCAGGACTTTATCAGGTTCTTATGGCATTACAGAGAGGACAGATTATTAAATTAATTATTCATCATAAATTTGGTGAACCTGGATGGCTTTGTGACAAATGTGGTTATTTAGGGAGTGGAAGGTCAGGAACCTGTCCTATTTGTAAAGGTAAAATGATTGAAATAGAAGATATAGTTGATGAGGTGATAAATAAAGCAATAAATTATGATATTGATGTTGATTTTGTTTTAGAAAAGGTATTTGTTGATAATTTTGGAGGAATTGCAGCAATTTTAAGGTATTAAAAAATAAAAAATATTGTTATGAGAAAATGATTAAGAAAGAAAGCAGAAGGTATCAACAGGATTTTAATTATTAGGAATTTAAGTTATTAAAAAAATTTTGTTATCTTGTCATTCTGAGCCATCGAAGATGGCGAAGAATCTCTACTATAAAAATAGATGAAAATATTAATAGCTCCAGATAAATTTAGAGAAAGTCTCTCTTCTATAGAAGCAGCAAAATCTATTGAGAAGGGTATAAAAAAAGTTAACAAAAACATTGAAACGGTTCTATGTCCGATTGCAGATGGTGGTGAAGGAACAGTAGATGCATTAGTAGCTGCAACATCTGGCAGATATGTCATTTGCGATGCAACGGGACCATTAGGAGAAAAGATAAGTGCACAATATGGAATCTTAGGTGATAATAAAACAGCTGTAGTTGAGATGGCAGCCGCATCTGGGTTGTGGTTAGTTCCTGAGAGTAAAAGAAATCCATTATATACAACAACATATGGGACAGGGGATATGATAAAAAGTGCTTTGGATTTTGGTATCGAGAAGGTAATAGTTGGTATAGGAGGGAGTTCGACTACCGATGGGGGAATGGGGATGGCCCAGTCCCTTGGAATTAAATTCTATGATAAAAAGGGAAAAGAGTTAGGGTATGGTGGAGTTCAATTAGAAAAGCTATTTAGAATTGATATTAAAAATAGAGATCCAAGGGTAGCTGACACTATCTTTGAGGTTGCTTGTGATGTGGATAATCCTCTTACAGGGCCAAAAGGTGCCGCATATGTTTATAGTCCACAAAAGGGAGCTAATTCTGATGAAGTAAAAAAGTTAGACGATGGTTTAAAAAACTATGCTGAAGTAATAAAAAGAGACCTGAAAAAGGATATTGAAAATTTAAAGGGAGCTGGAGCAGCTGGAGGACTTGGAGCAGGTCTTGTTGCATTTTTAGATGCAGAACTTAGACCTGGAATAGATATAGTTATTGAAACTATAAATCTGAAAAAGAAGATGGAAAATGTTGATCTGGCAATTACAGGTGAGGGTTCAACCGATGTTCAGACCTTAATGGGTAAGGCTCCAACTGGAGTTATTAATGTTGCTAAAGAATTAAGAATCCCGGTTGTTATTATTTCTGGTTCTGTGGCTGATGACAGGTCAAAGTTACATAAGAGTGGAGTTGATGCAATATTCTCAATTATACCTAGACCAATTAGTCTAAATGATTCCTTAAAGAATGCGTCATTATTTTTAGAAAAAGCTGCTGAGGAAATAATGAGATTATTCATCACTGCCAAAGGAAAATAGAGTTAAATAATAAAATTTATGTAAAATTATTGAATTAATAATAAATTTATAGGAATAAATTTATTTAAGTAGAATTATAAATTATATATAAATTAATAACTTTTTTAAAAGACAAAATAATATTAAAAATATTTTCATATTAAGGGACTAAAGTATGAAAAAGAAGATAAGAGTTGCAATTCTTATGGGAGGAACTTCAGCGGAAAGAGAAGTTTCTCTCAGTACAGGAGCAAGTGTTATAGAGCATTTCGATAGGAATAAGTATGAGGTAATTCCTGTAGAAATTGATGAGGAAGGAAGGTGGATAGCTCTTCCAGATCCAAAGAAACAGTTACCCTTAAAAAAACAGAGATTAATTAAGAACCAGAAATTGGATAAAAATCATAATGAAATTTTAAAAGAAAAGATTGATTTAAAAGAAAGTGAGAGAATTAGGGATAAATACTTAAGCAGTGAATTCAGATTATCTGAAAAAGAAAATCCAATATTAGCCTTGAACTATGAGGATAAAAAAATTATCAGAGATTTCAAACCAGCAATAGATGTAGTATTTATTGCTCTTCATGGTCCTCAGGGAGAGGATGGTAAATTTCAAGCCCTTTTTGATTTGTTGGATATTCCATATACTGGATCTGGTGTGATGGCAAGTGCTTTAGGAATGAATAAACTATTAAGTAAGAGACTTTTTAATCAAGCTGGAATTTTAGCATCTAAATATATAGATATTAATTTAAAAGACTGGCAGGAAAATAGAAAAAAACAAATTAATAGAATTAAAAATGAAATAGGTTTTCCAGCAGTTATAAAACCCGTTGGTCAGGGTTCAAGCATTGGTGTGACTATTGTTAAAGAAGAAAAAAACCTTGAAGAAGCTATTGAGCTTGCTTTTGAGTACGACCCTATAGTTCTGGTTGAGAAATATATTGAGGGGACTGAAGTTGCCTGTGGAATATTGGGAAATGAAAATCCAATAGCCCTTCCACCAATAGAGATAGTACCAAAAAGGGAATTTTTTGATTATACTGCAAAATATACTCCATCTGAATGTGATGAAATATGCCCAGCCAGAATATCTAAAGAGATGACTAAAAAAGTACAAAAATACGCTCTAAAAGCTCACAATGCATTAGGTTGTATTGGATTTTCAAGAGTGGACATGTTTATAAGTGGTAAAGATGTATATGTTTCTGAGGTAAATACAATTCCTGGTCTAACATATGCTTCACTTTATCCAAAAGAAGCAAAAGTAGCAGGCATTAGTTTTACAGAACTTTTAGATAGATTAATCACTTTAGCATTAGAAAATCCCATAAAATTTTAGAATTAAAGATATTTTTCATTTTAAGAAATAAAGTACATTCATATATCTTTTATTCAGATATATATAGTTCACATATTACATTTATCAACATAAGTAGAGCCCTCAATTACTTTTTGAAACCATGTTATTCCTTCTTGAACAGCTTCTATTTGAAGAAAATACCAACCTATAACCTCAGGAGCATTCACTTTAACCACTACTGTTACCGATTCACCAGGAACAACATCAGATGATAATGTGGTTCTACCACCATCATCCCATTTAGGCTCTGGTTGCTCTCCTTTTGGAAACCAGTGGTAACCGACTCTTACTGGGAATTTTCCGGTACTTGGCCAGGTAAAAGAACTGGTGTTTTTAAGAGTGAATTTTATGTAATTTTCTTCTCCAGAGCAAAGAAATGTAGGTATATAACCTTCATATTCAATATCATGTGTTTCTTTTGAATAATCTATAGATGGTCTTTCTGGTTCTGTCTCTTCTTTCTTTTTTTCTTCTACTACCGTAGTTTCTTCTGGCATTTTCTCCGTCTTTTCTGAAGGAGCTATTGTTTCTGTTGAACACGATGTTACAAGTAACAAAATTGAGATTATTGATAATAAAGCTATATAAATAATATTTTTTTTCATCTTAAATATCTCCTTTTTCATAAGCTATTCTAACTTAATAATTTCCAATATACAATGTATTTTTTATGAAGGATTATTTCATATAATATTAAAACTTTAAATATGAATTAATTTATATTTATTGTAATTCTGACCCTGACCCTTGAGCGTAGCGAAGGGGAAGGGGAAGAATCTCCTTTAAAAAAGATAAATATAATGAGATTCTTCGCAGAGCCTGTACTAGGTTCATTCGCTTCGCTCAGAGCTTGCCCTGAAAGGAGATCCTTCGCTAACGCTCAGGACAAACTTAGCGAATGTGCCCAGACGTCGTTCCTTCACAATGTTCAGGATAGGCTCTAAACGAAGTGAAGGGATGACAAGGTTATTTATTTTTTAATGTATAAAAACATGTGTTTGTAAACACATCTCTTAAATAGTTCAAATTAGGTATAAAAAATTATTATTTTTAATAAAATATTATTGACAAACATTATTATTTTTAATAATATTTCTAAGGTAATTAATATAAAAATTTATTCTGCAAATAATTTAAATTAATTTAAAAATCTA
>Ga0114921_10000470_pt1 | contig 17012 bp, 14 predicted proteins | sample BentaG_FD_87016 | JGI IMG/M metagenome (GOLD analysis project Ga0114921, IMG submission 87016) | Deep subsurface microbial communities from South Atlantic Ocean to uncover new lineages of life (NeLLi) - Benguela_00093 metaG | ecosystem: Environmental > Aquatic > Marine > Oceanic > Sediment ...
CCCTTTTTGAATTTCTTCAAAAGTGGTCTGCAGCTGATTTAGAGGGCGAATGTCGGAAATGAGCCGATCGAGGGGAAGTGTCTTGGACGCTACCAGTTGTATCGCGGCCTCAAAGTCTTGAGGGGCGTAGTTCCTGGCGCCGCAAACTCTTACCTCTCGCCACAGAATCCGGCGAAGGTCCACCAGGGCCGGCTCAGCAAAAATGCCCACGATCACGATCCGGCCTTTGGTTCTGACCAGCCGGGTCATCATTTCGGCGCCAGCCGGCGACCCTGTAACTTCAAAGACGACGTCGGCACCCGCTGTACGCGTTTGCTCCTCTACATATTCGGGAACATCAGTTTCCAAAGGATTTACAGCATCCATGCCCAACTCGCGGGCGAGATCTAGGCGGAACCTGTTTATTTCCAGAGCGAGGACCCTGGCCCCTTTGGATTTTGCCACCAAAGCTACCAGTGTGCCTATAGGGCCTGCCCCTTCCACCACTACGTAATCCTTATCTGTGACCTTCGCATAACGCACGTCGTGAGCCGCTACCGCTATCGGCTCGACCATAGCGGCATGCCTCATGTCAATGGATTCCGGCAAACGATGCAAGGTGTGTGCCGGAACTGTCCACCAGCCCTGAAACGCGCCGGGGGAATCTATACCAATGAAATTAAGTTTGGGGCAGATATTATAGTGACCCAGTTCGCACGCGGGGCAGTTGCGGCAGGGGTCTAATGGGCGCACCACGACGGTGTCGCCAACTTTAAAGCCCTCGACGCCCTCGCCGAGTTCGACAATCTCACCAGACATTTCATGACCAACAACCTGCGGCAACTTAACCCGCTTGTCCATATGCCCCAGATAGATATGGTTGTCGGTGCCACAGATGCCAGCGTAAGCCACCTTAAGCCTCACCTCCCCTGGCCCGGGAGCCTGCGGCCGAGATTCACCCACACTAAATGTTTTGTTCCCTTCGTAATAAGCTGCTTTCATGTACCCTCCCTCCAATACGTTGTTGCTGCGGTAAGAGGCTAATCTAGAACCTTCTCCTCAGCATTTTGGGCTTAAGTATACCATAATTAAAAGCCAAATTTTGTTCCATGTACTCATTCAGGCTATTAGTAATATCCCATGTCCTTTCTTCGTCTGTCTCCTCGGGTGGTTCCACCCTTTCTCATCTGCCCTACAATGAGACGTATATTTTGCCCTTGTGTCTGATTGGTTAGGCACTGATATGCCTTCCGCACTGGCGTCATTCTACTCTATTTTGCCATAGGTTTAAATCACGTCTGCAACAAGATCGAAACCAGCAACCCTTGGCTAGTGGGAAGATAGTCTGCCGGCCATGGCGCACTGCCTGAAGCAGGCTCTAGGCTTTGCCTCGCAGACTAGCTGCATTTCTAGGTGCTGCAATCCAGAAGGCTATACCGGCTAAGCCAAAGCACACCATACAGAAAACAAAGGCAGTACTATAGCTGCCTGAGATGTCATATATATAGCCCCCTAGCCAGGGGCCAATACCACCACCTATTCCCATCCCTGTAAGCAACAAGCCTGCTATGGCACCGAAGTGCCTGCCGTGGAATATGTCAGCGACACCAGCAACGGCTGCAGGTGCATAAACTCCGGCTCCGTAGCCAAAGCAGGTGGCATAGACATACAGGAGCCAGGGCTGGGAGGTATCCCTAACCGAAAGTAGCGCCACCAGGGCACCAATGGCCAAAGTGCTTGCAAGCGTAACAGTCAGCTCCCGACCGATGGAATCAGATATAGCTGAAGAGAGCTGACCGGCCACCATGAAGATGCCGCAGAGTGCGAAGACGGAGGCAGCGAAAGTACTACTGTAGCCCGCGTCCTCAGCGAATTTTACCTGATGGGCCAGTACTAAATAGCTTCCTAGACCCCAATAGAGAAAGTAAGATAACACCAGGAGCCATAGTCGATAGGTCCTCACAGCGCGGCCCAGAGTCCAATCGCCAGGCTCGGGATTCCCAACGGCTCTGGCCTCTGCTGTTAAGTCTCTAGTTGCTGGTTCGGCAGCACCGTAGGCTCTCAGGCCCTTACTCTCAGGGCGGTAGTGGAACAAGCGATAGAGAGGCAACAATGCCAAAAGCAGTATGCCAGCCAGGACAAGATAGGCGTGATGCCAGCCCACCCGGGAGATGGCGAATTCGGCCAGCAGGCCGTAGGCGAAACTAAGACCGCCTCCCATTAGCCCCAGGCCCATTACTAGCCCACGTCTCTTGACAAACCAGTTTGACAGTGCCGGAGCCAGGAGAGGCCAACCGCTGAAGGCAGTTCCGATGGGCATCAGAATGCCGAAAAGCAGGTAAAAATGCCACAACTCATGGGCAAAGGCACAACCGGCAGTAGCCAGAGCAAGAATGGCTACGCCTATCGGCATGATCCTCGTTGGCTTCCAGCGGTCGCCGAGGCTACCGGCTACAGGTGCCAAGAAGCCATAGATGAGTACGTTTAGGGACAGCATTAGGGCGGTGCTGCCTCGGGTCCAACCAAACTCGTCCAGAATAGAGGGAAAGAAGATAGAAAAGGAATGCCTGATGCCGTAGATTAGAGTCAAGCTGACGACAGTGATGCCGACAATAACCCAGCCATAAAAAAGATGCGATTGCCTGACGATTATCAAACCTTTGTACTTAGTTTTGGCCAATGGAGGATAACTTAGTTGACATCTGAAGCTGAGTCTATTCTACAAGTCTGCTTGTGTCAAGGGTTATGACACCAACATGGTACGATGCATGCCCCCCGAAACTGGAGGTAAAAACACCGAGCCAGCCAGATAGCGTCAGAAAGACGAGGAAGCCATCAATCTTGGCAGGAAGACAAATAAAAACTATGGTGGGCAGTACTGGACTTGAACCAGTGACCTCTTGCGTGTGAAGCAAGCGCTCTCACCACTGAGCTAACCGCCCTCAATTGCATTTATTTTAGCTCTAAAGATAAGCTTTGTAAAGTAATTGTACTCGTTCATATAATTAGTGAGACCTTGCTTGGCACGGGCGCATCAATGCGAGCCGGACTTCCTCTTCTATCAAGGGCGAGGATTAAGCTGCGGGTGACAAACATAAGCGCTTGATGATTATGGCTAATATAGCTATAGTAGTAGTATGGGTTATCAAGCGATTGATTCCGTCCCTAAGCATATTGCTATTATCATGGATGGCAATGGCCGGTGGGCTGAGCAGCATGGCTTGCCTCGTCTAGCTGGCCATCGGGAGGGGATAGCTAATGCTCACCGCATAGTGGAAATTCTTTTCGACTATGGAATCAAGTATGTCACTTTGTATGTCTTTTCCACCGAGAACTGGAAGCGACCGAAAGAAGAGGTGGATGGGATTTTCCAGATTTTAACGGACGTGGCTGATGCGGAAATTGAGTTTGCCCAGAGAAAAGGAATAAGAATTTGCCATCTGGGGAAGCTTGATGGGCTTCCGTCAGGATTAAAGAGCAAGATAGAGCAAGCAGTGGACTTGACCAAGGGCAATAAAGCGATGGCCTTTAGCCTTGCCTTGAACTATGGTGGTAGAAGCGAAATAGTAGAAGCGATACGTCAGCTTAGACGAACTGGCATCCCCGCTGAGGATATAGATGAAGCTCTGTTTAGTCGCTATCTTTATAACGCAGATATCCCTGATCCCGATCTTGTTATTCGCCCAGGCGGAGAAATAAGGCTGAGCAATTTTCTGTTGTGGCAAATAGCCTATGCCGAGTTTTATTTCACCCCGGTCTTGTGGCCTGATTTTGATCATGAGGAAATCGATAGGGCTCTCATGGCTTATAAAGAGCGCCAGCGCCGCTTCGGCTCTTCAGCACCATCTGATTAGAGAGCTTGATTTACCTTTTATCACTAAAAGCTGTTAAAATTACTTCATAAGGGGGGAAGATAGGGTAATGGGTGACATTTTAGAGGAGGCTGGGGCGGTCGTCAGTTGCAGGCAGTGTCCCTGGTATAAGAACTGTGTAACTCCGATGCATGTCAGCGCTGAAGATATTGCGCAGTTCAGATTGATGATGCAGGGGTCAAACCTTCCCGACTCGGCCAGAAGCCAGATGGAGGATGTTCTGGAGAACATAGCATCTATGAGCCAGAACATGATTTTACAAAGCTGCCCGATATTTACGCAGCGCCTCAAGGATGATCCCAGGCTTGCCCAGCGAATCAAAGAGATGATGCAAGCCTGGAGGAAGGAAGAGGAAGAATCAGGCGAGTAAAAATGGCGGAGCAACTAGGCAAAATCGAGAAACCATTTGCAGAACCTTTCAAGCAGGGTAAGAAGCTTTACCTTGTCCCTCTTATATACTTAAATGAGGATTCTCCATCGGAATATAAGGAGAGGTGCAAGCGCTACTGGCAGCAGGTAGCAGAGCAGCTAGGCAATTTAGAGGCAAAGATTGGGAAGGTGAGTCGGATTTACCATGAGTCAATATCTCAGTCTGGTGAAGATGGCACGAAAGTTGTGGAGAGGGCAAATCTAGGCAGCTATCAGATTGTCAAAAGCAAGTGTGACCGCGGAGCTATCCTTGAGGCGCTTGAGGGAAAGGAATTGCTTGAGGAGGTCATGGATTGGGAGAGGTGTTTTTTGTTCGGCTTTGTAAGTGAGAAGGTGGCAAGCAAGGTTTCTGAATTTTACCTTGAAGCGGCAAAGAAGAGATATGGATTTATGGCTAAGAGGATAAACGAGACGCTTAAGGGTGATGAGGCTGGGCTTTTATTTATTAGGGAAGGTCACCAGTTGCAATTTCCCGGTGATATAGAGGTATTCAGTGTTTTCCCGCCAGCGCTGGATGAGATTCACCGCTGGTTGCGTGATCAGGCAAAGGCAAAGCGAGAAGAGGTAGAGGAGAAACGGGAGGAAGCTGAGAAAGTTGAGGAGAAGGGAGAAGGAGCTGGAGAGGAACGGGAAGAGGCTAAGAGGAAGCGTAAAGGGACTGAGGAGAAGCGAGAAAAAGTGGAGGATTAGTCTCATGAAGGCGAGAAGACCTGCTGTTGCTGGCATGTTTTATGCCGGCACCCCTGGAGAGCTCAAACAGCAAATAGAGTGGTGCTATAAACATGAGCTTGGTCCTGGAGTTTTGCCGCAGGTAAATGATAACGGCCCCAGAGACATCCTCGCTCTTGTTGTCCCCCATGCTGGTTATATTTACTCTGGACCGGTGGCAGCTCATGCTTATAAGGAGTTGGCCGATGATGGGATATTCGATACCGCGGTGATACTCGGTCCTAACCATACTGGCTATGGCCCCCCGCTCTCTTTGTGGGCGGACAGTGATTGGGAGACGCCTTTAGGGAAGGCGGAGGTAGATAGAGAGCTTGCCCATAAGCTTTTAGGGGGGATAATTGAGGCGGATGAGACAGCTCATATATATGAGCATAGCATAGAGGTGCAATTGCCCTGGCTTCAGTATCTCTATGGGGCAGTAAAAATTGTGCCCATAGGCATGAGGACTCAGGATTTACAAACGGCTAAAGAAGTGGGCAAGGCCATTTCCAAGTGTGGCAATAATATCATAATCATAGCTAGCACTGATTTTACTCACTATGAGCCTCACTCTGTAGCCGCAGAGAAAGACCACTCTATGATAGCGGCCATAGTTAATCTCGATGAGGAAGAGCTCTATAGACAGCGTGAGTCCCTCAACTGCACCATGTGCGGCTATGGACCAGTAGCTTCAGCGATTGTGGCAGCTAAAGAAATGGGGGCCGAGAGAGCAAGTTTACTGAAATACGCCACCAGCGGCGACACGACTGGCGACTTCTCTAGAGTGGTCGGCTATGGCTCTATCGTGATAAGGCGGTGGGGCAAGTAGACCTATAAGCCGAGTTCTGTACCCTAAGGTAGGGAGGAGACCCTCCCAGCACCTCCCCTTATTTGTCAAGGGACGGGTGGTGACCATCCATCTAGCCCTGATGTTACCATCAGGGTCAAGCGACCAACCCAAGGACTTTGGCCGAGCACCTCAAACGTCCTCTTATTCGGTCTTGCTCCAGGTGGGGTTTGTCCAGCCAGCCAGTCACCTGGCTGCTGGTGAGCTCTTACCTCACCATTTCACCCTTACTCCCCCCTTGCTTGGGGGGGATGGGAGAAGGGGGAAGCCCTCCTCTCATCACCCCTTATTTGGCAAGGGGCGGGCGGTATGTTTCTGTGGCACTTTCCGTAGGATTGCTCCTCCTGGGTGTTGCCCAGCACCCTGCTCGGTGGAGCTCGGACTTTCCTCCCTATGCCTTAAACATAGGGCGATCACCCGGTCTGCTTGCCCCAAGTTTAGTTTATAGCTAAATGGTCTAGAAATCAAATCCTATTCTACATACAATATTCTGTTACAGCTACTACATTGAACTAGTTCACCTGATCTAGCTCTTTGCCATTGACTTGTGGGTAAGGTGATGTAGCATCCCTGGCATCTTCCCTGCTCTACCTTAGCTATGGCTTGCCCCTTGGTTAACTTAATTTGTTCATAAAGATTGAGAACTTCTGAGCTGATTTGTTGTGCTAACTCTCGACGGGTTTCGCTGAGCCTGGCGAGTTCAGTTCCAGTTCCAGTTTTCTTTTCATTAAGAATCTTCTGCTTTTGCTGCCATTCTTGCCTCATCTCTTGAAGCTCTTTAGTGCTAGCCTCTACCTTAGTTTCAAGGTCTTCTATCTGACTCATCAATTCCAACAATTCGTCTTCTTTCCCCCTGGTTTTCTTCTTGAGAATTCCCGATTCATTTTCGAGATTGACCAGTTCCTTAGGATTCTTAACTGTGCCACTGTAAAGTTTGTTTTTGAGGTGCTTGCTCTTTTCTTGTAGGTCTTCTAGCTCCCATTCAAAGTCCTTTTGCCTCTTGTTTGCCTCGGTTAGCTGTTGTTTTTGTGAGGCGAGTTGAGATTCGGCTGCGACTATAGCCTTGTTTTCACTGAGCTGACGAGTGACCTCATCGATGACCTGTCGTCTGTCTTGAAGTTTGATATCGAGCTGCTGCAGTTGGTGAAGTTCCCCAGGCAAACTCATGTTGGGGCTTATTGTAGAGGTGGTCTGTAAGCCTTGTCAAAGGCTTCCACTGTAATCAAGAATAATAATCTGTGTGCTGGCAGGCAGGGTTGATGGGGTAATTGAAAGTTTTGGTTGTGGCACTGCTTCCTGGATGCCCATCTTTTTGAGAAATTTACTTACCGGCTCAAATTCTCTAGGTATTACATCAGTTTTGTAGTGCATAGGAATTACTATGCGGGCTTCTAGCTGCCTTAATATTTCCGTGGCTGTATCAATGGTGATGGTAGACACTTCCCCAACAGGCAAAAATAGGATATCAACACCCCCTATTTCCTCTACCAATTGTGAAGTCGGCGCATGCCCTAAATCTCCCAGGTGGCACAGGGTTAAGCCATCCGTCTCTATAAGGTAAACGGTATTCTTACCTCTTAATTTACCCTTCTCGTTATCGTGGAAGGTGGCCATCCCAGTGATGAATGTTCCTCCTAGCTCATATTCCCCTGGTCCTCTTACGTATTTGGGGTTATTGGTGATGCCTTCGATGTAACTATGACCGGGGTGGAAGTGGCTGATAGTCACTATATCTGCTGCAGATTCGCTCAAAGAGTAGCCCAGATTAGGATGACATGGGTCAGTGATGAGGGTCTTTTCTTTTCCTTTGATAGTAAAGCAGGAATGTCCTGTCCAATTGATTTGCATAGTCTAATAAGGATAGACCTTTTTCTTAGCTTTGTCTACCAGTGTTTTACCTTATCATCGTCTTGTGGAGCTACAAGCAGGGTCAATCCTTCTACGCCGACGACAACAACCTCTCTACCTTTATCCATATCTGCACTTGTTGATGCGGCTTTCCATAACTCACTGCCAACTTTAACGTAACCTCTGGAGGCGAGCTGAGTCGTTGTTATGCCCCTGCTGCCGATATCAGGCCAAACTATTGGCTTTTTCTCCAGTGTATTCTTGCCAATCCGGTAGCTTACATATTCACATGCTCCGAGAGCAAGCATCATGAGGATAAGACCCCAGAGGGGGATGTTTATCCCGAGTCTCGGTAGCACCCAGAGCACAACTGCTGCCAGAGCTGCTTCTTCGAGGAGGGATGTTATGATGCAAAATGCCACGTATTTCTTATGTTTCATTTTGCTGGTGAGACAAGAGGCTGGCGTCGAGATTGGAGCATCCTTTAGATTTAAGTAGCCGCTACCCTGCCATTGAGTCTCCTCAGGCCATCAGCGAGGACAGGTGCTGTATCCTCTTCAGCATATTAGGGTGAGTGCTGAGAATCTCCATCATCTTGTCGGCAGAGCTGAGCTTAATGGTCTTGCTTCGTAGCTCCATCAATTCATAACTATCGATAGTGCCGCTCATATCGAGATCGATCTGAGTTAGCTCCCTAATCTCATTCCAGGCACGGGTGGGGTCATTGACAAAGAAGGCCTTGACTCCTTCCATCTGTTTTAACTCCGGGCGCCCCTTAAATCGAGCATTGCTATAGACCAGTTTGTACAGGGCGGAAGCCAGATGATGCGGCTCATTGCCCAATTTAACGCTTCCTTGGTCGGCATAGTATTCCCTGATGCGCGAGCCATAGAGAACGAGCAGGTTGGTGATAAAGTAGAGGACAAAGGCACCCACGCCGATGAGGATAGCAATGCCACCCCCTTGTCGTTGACCACCCAGAGCCCCCCTGAACATCATGCCCCAGGCGATCCAGTACATGACTAGTGGTATAGCGGAGAGCAAGGTTATAACTATCATATCTCGGTGTTTGATATGGGACATCTCGTGTCCCAGTACAGCCTTAAGCTCGTCTTTGCTCAGGAGATTTAGCATGCCTTTAGTAACGCAGACTCTTCCATCTCTGTTGGTTCTGCCGAAGGCAAAGGCATTGGGGATTGCCAGCTGCGAGATGCCTACCTTGGGCTTGGGGAGATTGGCCCTCTCGGCGAGCGCAGCTATCATTCTGTGTAGTTCTGGCGTTTCTTTCTCGGAAACCCACTTTATTTTCATTGTCCAGCCTATGATGGAAGGTCCGATAAGATACTGGATGCCGAGGAAGCCGAAAGCAAGAATAAGGTAGATTAAAGCGCTGCCAGCTCCCATCCAGGTTCCAAGCCCAGTGATGACGCCATAGAGAATGGCAAAGAGCAATGCTGTCAGCAGGAACATCCTTGTCTTAAGCCACATAAATTCTCTCCTCCCTTCCAGTAAGCTGCCAGGGCTAATGATACAACAAGGTGCGGAGCTAAGCAACGCGGAGGGACTTGACAAAGGAACAAACTCTGGTTAACCTCATATGAAAGATGGTTAACAAAGTTAAGGGGAAAATACTACGAGCTCTGCGGGCAAGTGGCGATTATGTTTCTGGTGAGGTGCTGAGCAAGGAACTGGGCATTTCCAGAGTTTCCATTTGGAAGCATCTTCGTAGCTTGATGCAACATGGCTACGTAATAGAATCCTCGCCCATAGGATATCGTTTGATTTCCTCTCCAGATTTGCTGCTGCCTTATGAACTTCCTGGTTGGGAACATAAACTCTATCATTTCGCAGAAGTTGACTCGACAATGGGGGTGGCCAAGGGATTAGCAAAGAAGGGGGCAGAGGAAGGAACAATTGTAGTCACTGAGTGTCAAGCTTGTGGCAAGGGAAGGTTGAGTAGAGAATGGTTTTCTCCAAGAGGAGGGATTTATTTTACTCTCAGTTTAAAGCCAAAAATAAGTCCGGTATATGCTCCAAGGGTAAACTTGATGGCTTCGGTTGCAGTGGCAAAAGCGATTAGAGGGCTCTTTGGCTTAGCTGCCGAGTTAAAGTGGCCCAACGATGTTTTGATTGAAGGCAGAAAGGTATGTGGCATACTGGCTGAGATGGAGGCAGAAATGGATGCCATAAATTTCGTAAATTTGGGGATAGGTATAAACGCCAATTTTCCCATTTCCCAGTATGAAAAAGGGGCGACTTCTTTAAAAGAGGAGTTGGGGAAAGAGATTGACAGGAAAGAATTATTAAGCTCAGTGCTGAGCGAAATAGCCAGGCAGCAGGCTTTGCTGACCAAAGCGGATTTACTTGAAGAGTGGAAAAGCCTTTCTGCCACATTAAATAGGGATGTAAGGGTAGTGAGTCTAGGTGAAGAGGTAACAGGCAAAGCTATCGACATCGATAGCAATGGAGCGCTCATATTAAAGTGTCCCGATAATTCCTTAAGAAATATCATAGCCGGAGATTGTTTTCACTTATAAATGTTGCTCATTATTGGTCTTTACTTTCTAGCTATAATCAGCATAGGGATATGGAGTAGAAGAAAGGCAGAAAGTCGCGAGGGGTTCTTTGTTGCTCATAGGAAGGGAACCACTCCTCTTGTCACCGGTTCCCTTTTAGCCACTATTATCGGTGGCTCAGCGACTGTAGGCTTAGCCGGCCTGGGATTCAAACAAGGCCTGACTGGTGCTTGGTGGCTTCTGGTTGGAGGCATCGGCCTGCTGATTTTGGGTTCTTTTCTAGCTAAGAAGATAAGAGCCCTGGCGCTTTATACCCTTCCTGAGCTGGTGGAAAGACAATACGACCACCGTGTAGGCTTGGCAGCCTCAATCTTCATCGTCATTGCCTGGGTAGGAGTGGTATCAGGCCAGATTGTAGCTGCGGGAAAAGTTCTTTCCGTTTTGGGATTTGGTTCTCCTATCTTCTGGATGAGCACCTTCACCATGGTTTTTGTAGCCTATGCCGTTTTGGGAGGGCAGTATTCTATTATTCGCACTGATGTTATACAGGCGGTGATTCTTCTTGTCGGGATTTCAGCGGTTGTAATAATAGTTTTCCCTCTCGTAGGAGGTTTAGGCGGATTAAAAGCTTCTCTCCCCCCAGATTACTTTTCCTTCCCACTGAGCACTAAATTTGATTCGAAGGCACTTCTATCCTTTCTAATTCTTGTCGGAGCGACCTATGTAGTAGGGCCAGACATATATACCAGGCTTTTCTGTAGTAAGGGAGAGGAAACAGCTCGAAAATCAACTTTTATCACTGCCTTCTTTATTTTCCTCTTCGCCTTTGTTATCGCTTTGATAGGCATGGCTGCCCAAGTCTTATATCCTAACATTTCCGCCGAGCAAGCCTTTCCTCAAATAGTAATGGGGACTTTGCCTCCAGCATTAAAGGGGGTAGTTTTAGCTGCTTTGGTAGCTGCGCTTATGTCCTCGGCGGATACTTGCCTCCTCAGTCAGAGCGTCATTTTAACCGAGGATGTATTTAAGCGTTTTCGCCCTATTGATGAGAGAAAAACCCTTTTGCTAACGAGGCTAAGTATAATCATGCTGGGTCTGGTGGCATTGGGTCTGGCGATAACCTTAAAGGGAGTGATTTCATCTCTGCTCTTTGCCTACACCATCTTTACTTGCGGCTTGGTCGTCCCAGTAATCGCCGGATTCTACCGAGAGAAGTTGAAGGTGACTTCGCAAGGGGCTCTGGCGGCTCTCGTAGGTGGCGGAGCACTGGGATTACTAGGGAAAATCCCGAGCCTTGGTATCCCTCTTAAAGAAGATTTAGGCCTCGTAGGTTTTGCTGTAAGTGCCATTCTCCTTTTCGGAGTAAGCTTTATTACCCAGAGACGGGAGCAGCGCAAATCCGTGTTATAATGAAGCCATGCATGCTAGCATACCTAGTTCAAAACCTCTGTTTGTTGTCCTTTCCGGACCTTCCGGGGTAGGCAAAGATGCTTTGCTTACCAGGATGAAAGAGCTGGGACGTCCCTTCCACTATGTTGTTACCGCCACCACACGCCTGCGACGCCCCAGAGAGAAAGACGGAGTCGATTATCACTTTGTCTCTCACCAAGAATTTCAACAATTGATTGATAAAGGTCAACTTCTAGAATGGGCTAATGTCTATGGCAATTACTATGGTGTACCTAAAGCTGAAATAAGCCAAGCCTTATCCGAGGGAATAGACGTGATAGTTAAGGTAGACGTTCAAGGCGCAACTACTATCAAGAAGATTCTGCCTCAGCCGGTGTTCATCTTCCTCATGCCTCCTTCGATGGAGGAATTGGAAAGCCGGTTGAAGCAGCGCCGTAGCGAGTCCTCACTAGATTTGGCTCTAAGGTTGGTGAAGTCTAGTGAGGAAGTAAAAAGCTTAGCTCTCTTCGATTATGTCATAACCAGCCACCAGGGTAAGCTCGATGATGCTGTGTCTCAGATTGAGGCTATAGTTATCGCGGAAAAGTGTCGAGTTAAGCCGAGGGAAGTCCAACTTTAATTTTCTTCTATTAGCATGGTAAGATTCTACGGCACAAGCGGGCAGCCGAGGGGTTGCCACTACTTCTTGAGACTGCCAATGAAATTATCAATGTCCAGAGCAGCCATGGTCATTGTTTGAAGCGTACCTCTTGAACCTAACGCTATCGCCACCTTGGACACTGCTTCATTGCTGGGAGCTTCCAGAATGTTTACGAAGTCATACGGACCTAGCAGGGCATACTGAGCCAGAACCTTTGCCCCCATTGCCTCCACTTCCTTATTGACCTCTTTGATTCTTTCAGGATTCTCTTTGATAGTCTTTCTTCCCTCGTCGGTAAGTGTTGTTAGCATTACAAATTTAGCCATCTTTTACCTCCTCTATACCATTTTATTTTTAGAAACCTCGGCCTGAACCACGCTTGTGCCCTCACGCTAGGTGGTGCTGGAATGCCGCTAATCAATAACTGGAACGGGCTACCATCCTCGACATCGCTTCACCATATTATATATCAAGCTGTATGAAAAATACCCTCGTAGGGGAGGGGCTTGTCTCCTCCCAATTTGCGGGGCAGCCCACAAGAGCGAAAAAAACACTCCCACAATGGTTTTTGGATTCCCTCATATATTATTGGAGCAGGCATTTCCGCAAAAGTTCCTCTTCTCTCTCTCGCATTCGTCTTTCCTCCTCTGGCTGCTCGTGGTCATAGCCCATAAGATGGAGTATTCCATGGATGACCAGTAGTGCTAGCTCCTCATCAACGGAGTGCCCTTGCTCCTTGGCTTGTTCCGCCGCTTGGGGATAGGAGATGATTACCTCCCCGAGGCGAGTTACGCCGTCAGGAGGGAGGGCAAAGGGGAGACCATCTGTAGTTTTATTGGGTAGCATATAAAAGGCAAGCACATCTGTAGGTTCATCTACACCTCGGTAGTCTCGATTGAGCCTCTGCACCGTCTCAGAATCGGTGAAGACTAGGCTCACTTCATAGGGAGAGGCTATGCCTTCAGCCTCAAGAACCTGCTGAGTTATCCTCCTCGCCAGGCCTTCGTCAACCAAACCACGAAACTTTTCCTCAATGGAAATCTCGATTCCTTGTAACGTCCTTATCAATTCTTTTTCAACGATCGTGAATGCTCTTAGTAAATCTGTACAGTCATCCCTGAATTGCTTAACAAAGTCTTTTTGTGACAGGATTGGTTGAGCAATCTCATGAGCACTTTCCCTCCTGGCAGTACCAACTATATCCCAAGCATTCTTGATTGACTCTTGGCCTTGTATATCAAGATTTTCAAAAATCATTTGAAATAATTTAATCGTTCCCTTTTCTCGTTGACTTTCTTTGTGTATTAAATCATCGTCCTCTTTCCCAAGCGATTCCAAAAGAATATGTTTGATTAACTCCTTATTGAGAGAATCAGGGCCAATGAGTTTGTACAACTCCTTATGAGCGTCGTTATAGGCCTTTTCCGTATTTATAAATGGATATGTTAAAAAATCACTTTCCTCGTTTCTGAATAATTTTCCGTTATAAAGAGCTGAGCATAATCCATTAATGGATTTAATCCTCTCAAGGATTCCACTTAACGGGTCTCCATGGTCTATGAATTTGGCCTCAAAGTTTTGACGAATATACTTTTCAAAATCACTATCACTGGTTGAGAAATTTGGATTGTCAATTTCGTAAGCTTCCCAATATTTTTGTTCTTTTAATGGTAACCTTGATAAATCGCGAAGAATAACTGCAATAACCACAGAACCATCAACTAACTTCCTTTTTCCGTATCTAATCTGAGCAAAACTATTCGCGTCTCTTGTATCTTCAGGCAAAGAGGAATAATATTCATCTTTTGTCAAGATATGCCCGCCAATTACATCATCCCGTATATCGTATTGTTCTGGATGGCTAAGATATTTGTTCAATACTTCAAGCCCGAAATAGTAATGCACGAGCTGACTGTCTCCTTGGTGAAGACGATTTAGAAATGCACCGTAGTCTTTGTTTTCAATTTTAAATTGCCTTTTCAAAATTTCTTTCGAAGGGAAAAACACCGCAGTTACTACTTCCCCCCTTTTTTCTTCTATAACAGAGTAATCTTTCTTATCAACTATAAAAGAGATTTGGTAGAGTTTCACATTTTCGTTTAAGGTACCCTTGCCTTCATCCCTCAGAATATAAATGTATCGTAATGCCTCTTGATGGCTTATACATAGTTTTTCAGCGATGTCCAAAGCGCTAATACCAGCAAACTCTTCTTTCCAATGCTGTACAGCAATGCTCAAGATTTTTTCTTTCATTTCGTCTCCAGACATAGTGAGATTTTGAGTCTCACGATTTCCCATAACTTCAGCATGTACCAAATTTCCCTTTCACCCCTAATGGTAAAGTGCCGGTTTTAACTCCCCTGATACCTCAGCATTATAATGCTTTAGCTGCTTTTGTTGAAGCTTCCTCCTTGATATTTGCTCTGGCTTTATATGTTCTTGAATAGCTAGTAAAATAACATAAATGACGATAACTCCACTCAGGCGGCAGTATCTCAGGGTTAAGCAAAGGTATCCTGAGGCTATAATCTTCTTCCGGCTGGGCGATTTCTATGAGACCTTTGATGAGGATGCCAAGGTCGCTTCACGAGAGTTAGACATTGTTTTAACGGCGCGGGGGATGGGCAAAGGGTATAAAGTGCCCATGGCGGGGATACCTCATCATGCTCTGGATAACTATTTGGCCAGGCTCATTAACCGAGGCTATAAGGTGGCCATTTGCGAGCAGCGTAGCCCTCTAGGCAAAGGATTGGTGGATAGGGATGTTATCCGTGTGGTGACGCCGGGGACAGTAGTTGAGCCTAACCTGCTGGAGAGCAAAAGCAATAACTATCTGGCCAGCCTGGTTATCGAGGGCGAGGAGGCGGGGATTGCCTATGTTGATATAACCACGAGCGAGTTTGCCACCACTCAATTCCCTGCTGATAGGGTTTCTTGTGAGCTGGAACGTCTTCAGCCCAGCGAGCTTCTTATTCCAGATTCTTCGCCCGCAGGGCTCAGAATGACAGGGGTTCCTGAATCTCTATCAGCCAGTGTAACACAGCTTGATGATTATTGGTTTGATGAGGAAGTGGCTCAACAAATTTTACTGGAGCATTTTGGCGTGGCAACTCTTGAAGGCTATGGCTGCGCCCATTTGCCTCTAGCTATAAAGGCTGCCGGCTCGCTAGTGCACTATGTCGCAGAGACCCAAAAAGAAGCCTTGTCACAGCTAACCGGACTTGCCACTTACTCTACAGATTCCTTTATGACCCTCGATGGCCAGACCGTGCGTAATCTGGAACTTTTTCAGGGTGGTAGGTGGGGAGAAACTGGCAATTCTCTTCTCTCCATCATTGACTTAAGCAAGACAGCTATGGGTGGCAGGTTGCTCAAGAAGTGGCTGGGGCATCCTCTCGTTAACATAGCAGAATTGAATCAGCGACAAGAAGCTGTCGCCTGGTTTTATCACAACACTCTGGCTCGCCAAAAAGTCATATCTATTTTGGCAAACATTGCTGACCTGGAACGACTGGTTAATCGAGTGAGGAATGGCAAAGTTATGCCCAGAGAGTTGACAACGCTTCGCAGTAGCCTGGAGAAAATACCCGAGCTAAGAGAAGCGATGGAAGCGGGAAATTTCATTGATTGGTTGACTGCTGAGCTAAAGCCCTGCCCCGACATTGTGGATTTAATTGCCGGGGCTATCGCTGATGAACCGGGAGATTTCGAGCAAGGAGGGGTAATAAAGGAAGGTTTTTCCGCCGAATTGGACGAGCTTCGCCGCAGCTCAAAAGAGGCTAAACAATACTTAGCCAGTGTGGAGCAGAGGGAAAGGCAGCGCACAGGGATTAGATCCTTAAAAGTAGGCTATAACAGAGTGTTTGGCTATTATATTGAGGTGTCCAGAGCCAACCTTAATCTGGTACCATCCGATTACATTCGTAAGCAAACCCTGGCAGAGGCGGAAAGATTCTTCACCTCTGAGCTGAAGGAATATGAATCACTAATTCTCAATGCACAGGAAAAGATTGCTGACCTGGAGGCTGCTATTTTCCGACAAGTTTGTCAGCAAATAAGCGGTGCGGGTGAGCATATCTTGGCTACCGCCAGGGCTATTGCCAAAATTGATGTCTTCTGTAGCCTTGCCGCGGTAGCAGCACATCACGGTTATGTTAGGCCAATGTTAACCACCGAAGATATTATAGATATTAAAGGGGGACGTCATCCTGTGGTGGAGAGGGCTATAGGCAGCGATAATTTTGTCCCCAATGACACTTATTTATCCAATAAAGATAACCAACTTATCATACTCACGGGCCCAAATATGTCGGGGAAGTCCACTTATCTTAGACAGGTAGCCTTGATAGTTCTTTTAGCTCAGACAGGTAGTTTTATCCCTGCAGAGTCGGCAACTATTGGAATCGTGGACCGCATCTTCACCAGGATTGGTGCTCAGGAAGACTTGGCTGCGGGCCAATCAACCTTCATGGTAGAGATGGCCGAGACGGCAAACATTTTACACAATGCCACTTTGCGCTCTATGATCATTTTAGACGAGATTGGGAGGGGAACAAGCACTTATGATGGACTTTCCATCGCCTGGGCAGTAGCCGAGTTCATTCATAATCATCCCAAACTCGGAGCGAAAACCCTTTTTGCTACGCACTACCATGAATTGGTGGATTTGGCTAAGACATTACCGAGAGTAAAAAATTTTAATGTGGCTGTGGCTGAACAGGGAGACAAGGTTATTTTCTTACATAAAATTGTTCCCGGCGGCA
>Ga0114921_10000472_pt1 | contig 17006 bp, 16 predicted proteins | sample BentaG_FD_87016 | JGI IMG/M metagenome (GOLD analysis project Ga0114921, IMG submission 87016) | Deep subsurface microbial communities from South Atlantic Ocean to uncover new lineages of life (NeLLi) - Benguela_00093 metaG | ecosystem: Environmental > Aquatic > Marine > Oceanic > Sediment ...
CTTTTGCGCAAAAAAAGAATCGGTCATGTTTGAACCCTTAATGAAATCGATGGAAAGGATTAAGAAGGCCGGGAAAGCCAGGTTTTTAGGTGTTAGCTCGCATAGTCTCGTTCCGGAAGCTGTCCGCGCAGCCGCCGACAGCGGTTTTTATGATGTTGTCATGCTTGCTTACAATTTCCAGATCAAAGATATCGAAGAAAGAAAAGAAGCTGTTGCCTATGCCGCGAATAAGGGGATGGGAATAATCGCCATGAAGACCATTACCGGAGAGTCGTGGATGGCCTCCAAACAAGAGGCGGTTAGCAATCCCAAGGCAGCTCTTAAATGGGTTCTGCAAAACGAGAACATTCACACCGCTGTCCCAGGTTTCACCACATTCGACCAGCTGGAAACAGATCTGTCTGTCATGGAAGACCTCACCCTGACACCCGAAGAGAAAAAATATCTGGAGCTTGCGCGAACCAACCATAAGGACAGCCTCTTCTGCCAGGGGTGTGGGACCTGTTTGAAACAATGTACATCAGCACCGGATATCCCGACACTGATGCGTTGCTACATGTATGCTTACGGCTATCGAGACCTCGCCGCTGCCGTGAGAAACATAGAATCCGTTAAGGATAATCCTATCGCCTGTGCCGATTGTTCCTCTTGTGTCGTGAAATGTCCGATGGGCTTTGACATCAAAGAAAAAACCTTGGATATCATACGGTTAAGAGACTTTCCGCCGGAATTTTTCGCCTAAAATTAGGGACACAATACCTGTTATAGTAGAATTAAACCTGATATGCTCCTGTATAAAAGATTTGAAGGCCTGACCCCATTTATTTCGCTTCTGCTAAATTAAATTTTTGATGCCAGGTAGATTCCGAACCTGGGCCAGTTCTTCCAACGAGAACATCAATAAGATAAGGTTTCCCATCTTTTGTTTTTTGAACTCCTCTTTTTAAGGAGGATTCTATATCTTCTGGAGACTTTACTCTTTCACCTGCAACGCCCTGGCTTTGAGCCAGCTTTACAAAATCAATATCCGGGTCTCCAAGATAAATCCCGGCGTAGTGATCCGTTTCAGCCATTTTTCCCTTATATCTCGCAAAACTTCTTCGTACTGTCTGATAATTCTTATTATTCCAGACTACAGTTAGCACCGGAATGCCATACCGTGCTTGAGTCCAGAAACCTGAGGCACTATACATCACAGAACCATCCCCGATGCTCAAAACCACCTGTCTGTCAGGCCTGCCAAGTTTGGCTCCTATAGCTGCACCCACGCCCCAACCTAGAGAATAACTGGTGTTGAACATCCACATAGTTTCATCTTCTCTTAAGCCAAAACTGAAAAACTGGTAACTCCCACCAAAGTTTTCACTGACTATAACGGCATCCTTATCTAACACCTTACTCATTTCATACCCGAGGCGGTCAGGATGAATAGGCGATTTTTTAAAATTGAGCTTTGCTTGCTCTAAAGATTTTGAGCGTAAACTTTTAGTATGTGCATTAATCGTTGAAAGCCGAGAAGCCTTTATCGAATTTATTCTTCCTGGGGTTAAAATCCCTCTGATACCATCAATAAGGTCGCTTAATATTTCCTTCACATTACCCACAACTGCTAAATCAAAGGGATAGTTCCTGCCGATATTGGATGTATTGATACCACATTTAACGAATTTTGTTTGATTTGTTACAGATGTTACTCTGTCTCTGCCAAAATCCTTTGTTCCGAAAGAAATAACCAGATCGACATTCTTCCCTAGTATCTCCCTACCTGGCGAATATCTTCCTACATGAAGTGGATGCTGAGTCGGAAAGTTCCTGAATGCCTCTCTCGAAGATGCAACTGGCACAGCCAATAATTCTGCCATTTCCACAGCTTTATCCTGGGCGTTAGATTTCCATACTTCGTCGCCATAAATAATGACGGGATTTTTCGCTTCGATTAAAAGCTTCGCTGTCTTTTCAATGAGCCCTGGTGCGCCTTTTATCTCAGAGGGGATCATAAAATTCTTTTTTGGAACGACTTTCCCTCTCACATTTTGAGCTTCTAGAGCATAATTCGCATAAGCAATGTAAACAGGTCCTCCCGGCTGAGTCATCGCAACCTTAAAGGCTCTCCTTGTGAATACTGGTATACTCTCTGGATTTTTTACCTCCCAGGAAATTTTTGTGAATTGTCTGTTTATTTCTTTCTGGTCAAAACCTGCAGATGGTCCCAGAGCAATATCATCACTGAAGACTTCATTATCAAGTAAACCCGCAGAAACAACCAAGGAGGAATCATCCTTATGAGCATTATAGAGCTGTCCTGCCATCTGGGCTGTCCCTGCTATGACATGGACATTTACGAAAGCCGGTTCTTTCGTTATCCTGTGATAGCCATCTGCCGTTGAAATCACGATTCCCTCATGAAGCCCCAAAATCAATTGAAGCCCTGGTTCTTTTACGAGAGCATCAAAGAAACCAACTTCATAGGAACCTGTATTTGTAAAGACATATTTTATACCCGCTTCTTTAATCTGCTGAACAAGAAGGTCGCCACCACTTCCTTTTACAGCCCTGTATTCGGCTTTACTAAGAAAACTCTCTTCTCTTAAACTCTCCAGGGATTTTACGACAGAATTTGCCGATGCTATCGTATAACCAGAAACCAACATATTCTTAATAAATCCGCGCCTAGAAATTGTATTGTTGAGATATCTTGTTATCATCGACCTCATAACTTCCCTCCAATTACAGGGAGTATTCTATACCATATAAAACGCAAATGAAAACCTAAATTAAAAAACCTATTTCCTGGGAAGTTTTTTCAGCCCGGCCGCGTCATTTCATTGATTACAATTAAAAAGACATCAACAATCAACCTGATTTATCGTCATAAATTAGAAGTTCTATAGGCAAATTTACTGTTAACAGTGAACACAAAAAGGGGTCAAATCTTTACATTTGACATTTTGTAAAGGACTTCCTTCATAATATTTATAGAAATGTCAAATGTAAAGATTTGACCCCATCTGCTTTGTCACCTTCCCGCACAGATTAATGCAGACCATACAGATATTTGGAATCATACAGAATCCCCCGATTTTCTTGAGATTGCAGATTTTTAGGGGGTTGCTGGCTCTGTGTGTTTTAAAAAAAAGCCAAGATCTCAACCGTGCAGGATTTTAATCTTTGGCCTCGGCTAAAGGCCGATCCCTTTTATCTAATAACAAAGGGTACAACAATAGATATCAATCCTAGGAAAACGACCACAAAAATAAAGAGATTATATCTAGTGTTGTAATTGCTCAAAAGAGAAGGATCATAATATCCTTCCACTCCCTGATCTTTGTACATCTTCAGTAATCCATTGAGCAGTATTGATCTTGTTTGCTTACCTTTCAGCACCCCACGTATTACGATGAGATTAACCACTATGGTGAGAGAAACAAAGATGAACATCACAATGAATGACGAAGTACTTTTACGCGATTCCGCCGCCACTGATGAATTAATAGCGAGAGTCAATAGGTTAAGAATAATCGCTGTGGTGATAAAAATCGTATCAGTACGTGTGTTCTGTTGAAGCTCTGATATGATATGCTCGTGCACTCGCTCAATCATATACCCCTCCTTTTTTTAAAGACATTTTAAAATTGAGATGTCTCCTAACCTTATATTAAAAAGGTATGTGATAAATTCCAAAAAATTACTTTTTATCAATATCTTTTTGATTTTTATGGGAATATTCCTTCTGTTTTCCCCCGATAATATATACGAAGTAAATTTAGTTTTCAATAGAGAAGAAAAGTGACTCCCCTCACCTAGTAAAAAGCGTAAAAAGGAGTCGTATCTCAACATTTGACATTTTTATAAATGCTTAAAAAGAAACCTTTAATGTTGAATGTTGAGATGCGACCCCATATGTATAATTTGTCTTTTTAGATTCAGTCTTCCTTTTGCTACTGCTTTATTGTTTTTCCTTTGAAGGAATGAATCCATCAGAAAGAGCCTTCATGAATAGGACAATGAGATCTTCTTCCCTCTCATCCAGACCAAGATCGCCCAGCTCATCCTTGTTCACGTTCGCGCTTATTTCAGGCGGCGGCCAGTTTTCTCCCTCAACATCTCTTTTGTTGTAGAAGTGCACAACATCCTTGAGAGTCTTAAAATAGCCATTGTGGAGGAAAGCCTTCGTGAAATCCTCACTTGGCCTCAAATCCACATTGCGCAGTGTGGGAACTTTTTGCTTTCCATAGTTAGTCGAGGCATATTGGGCATGCTCTTCCGTGCTTTCGAGAAATCCGCCCAAACCCTTATCCACCCAATCTTTTCCTTCAGGATTCCACTCTTCAGGCATAGAATAGAAAGGATTTTCTGGATTTCTCGGTGCTCCTAAATTATCATAAGTAAAATCGGTAAACACAGGAGGTTCGCCGTTGGGTCCTGGCGTCAAAACATGACATTCCGCACATTTTCCCTTGGTAACAAACAGCATAAAACCTTCAACTTCATCATCTTCTAATCCCAAGTCTTTGTATTCTTCCCAATTCGATTCATCTATCGATTCTAAATCTTTGCCCACAGATTTCGCTTTGTGCCAGAATGTATCAAACCTAGAACTGAAGGGATTCACCTCAGTGGATCTCTCGAAGGCTGCAATGGAACGGGCTATCCGTTCATACGTTCCGTCGATGTCATTTTCCCAATCCAAGGATCCGGGTCCCCAGACTTCCTCAAAGAGATCCGCATAATCTGAATCGCTGACTTTGATCACCACGCTCTTTTTATCAGGGTTGTTCTGCTCGAGTGGGTTTAAGAAAGGACCCATGGCTTGTTCAGCAAGAGGATCGCCCAATGTTTTTCCAGTAGCCCTGCCATCCCAGAACATTCCACCTACAAAATTTTCTTCCTCCTCTAGGAAATGCAAAACAGGGCCCAGTCCTGCATAAGCAGCGGAGGGTGGCTTACGGTTTCCAAAACGTCCTGGAACGGCTCCTTCATAGACTGCTCCTGCCTTGTTGATTTCATCATTAGGCCCACCCCAGCCGGCTACAGGTCCATGACAAAAAGCACAAGCCTGCCCTGGAGGAGTGGAAAGATTTGTGTCAAAAAATAACTTTTTCCCTAGAAATTCTTTCTTTGTAAGGCCTTCCGGTGCCTTCTCCTCTGGCCCTTTGCACCCTGCCAAAAAAATTAACAAAATTATACCTATAAGACCAAAAACTCTCTTTGTTACTGCCATTTGAATTGCTCCTTCCTTAGAATTTTTTCCTTTGTATTTTCTCTCCTGATAACTAAAGCATAGATCAATAATCCCATAGATTATTTTAATCAATTTAGATGACTGTCAGGGCAAACCTAAATCAAAAAGAAACATAACATAACAAAATTGAGATTGCATCCCAACATTTGGCATTTTGTTGAAATTTTAAAGAACGTTTTAATAACGGATGTTGAGATGGGACTCCTTAGTCTCTAATCTTTTTAAAAAAGGCGAGGAAAGAAGCTAGAAAAAGTGTGGAACCGATCATCTCGCTCCCTTCCTCGACCAATGCTTTATATTTATAAGCAGACGTCGTGTAACCTTCCCAAAATTCCAAGGCTATAACAAAAATCCAAAGGGATAGTGCTGCAATAAATCCCGTGAATATCCATGGATAACCTTTCAGTCTTTTAAATAAAAACCAACATAAATAAACAATGGTTATAAGAATAATGGGCCCCATGAACACCACCCAATATTTGTTAGAACCGTACAGAAAGTTCAGTAAAGATACATTCTTCTTCATAAATGGGATAATTGACTCATGAAGCCGAGCCACTTCATCCAGAGAAAGATAGAAAAAGACAAATCCCACAAACCACCAGCCTTTATGACCTTTTGCATCCTTCTGTTCGAATTGATAAATGGCTCCAACGATTAAGCTATTGGCAAAAAAAAGAAAAGCAGAAAAATAGGTAGCGATTGTGAATTCTCTGTCCAAATCAAAAGCATGAATTCGACCAAAGAAAATGATATGAAGCGCTCCAAAAACAATCTCTATCAGGAGCAAACTTAAAATAAAGACTAAAAAATATCGATTATTATCAGTTAATCTGCCAAAAAATTTGGATATATGACTGCGAAAATCGACAGAAGTGAGAAATTGAATAAGGGTTAAAATAATGATAAGGAGAACGGGCATACTTGACCTATGAGAGGAGAAGGTGATTTTTCCGACATGAATCGTGAATCCTCCTGAAATCAATAAAATCCCCACGTAAAGACAGATGAGAATGAGTAGAGAATAATACAATTTTAAAGGCACGACGTTACCTCAATTATTCGTCAGTCATGTTACAAAAAATATAACGCAAACACAATCAAACACATGCTCGGTTCAAAAATTTTTTTATTTCCTAAAGAGGTAAATTTTTTATACGCCAGTATTTATACCTGATGACTTGTATTTATTATATCTAATGACTTTTCAGTATTCTATCCCCGCGCATGCTCTATTTCCTGCAAAGTAAATCAACCTGCCTTCTTTCCCTTTTAAGCTCAGCTGCTTTAATAGCTACAGAAGTCCTATCATATATATGCTGAATCCCAAGACGCATGGATTATTATTACGCTTTTATTAACATCCGAAAATAGAATAAAATAAAAAAAACTTAGTAGAACTTTTTTCCGACTCATACGTTTAAGATAATGAAATTCGGAGCAGGTTGGAAATTCAATGGAAACTGATGGCGAACGAAGCCGTGAACTAGAGCAGACTGACTCTCCAGTGCTCGATAATCTGTACCAAAAATACCAGACTGCGGTCTTCGCCTTTGCCTACTATCTCACTCAAAACCGCGCAGAAGCAGAAGATCTTTTTCAAGAAGCCTGGCTCCGGATCGCAAGAAACCTGCCCGAGAAAGGGAATATGCAAAGCATCAAGACCTGGATATTTACCATTGTCGCCAACCTGTACCGTGATGTCTTGCGCAAGAAACGGGTGAGAAGATTATTTTTTTTACAAAAATCTATGATGAACGATAGAGAAAATGCCGTATTCCCTTCAATTCCCGGGACGTCCACGCCCGATCTATCAGAAAAAGTATTTCATCTGGAAATAGCAAGAGACATTAACCGGGCTATAGCCAATTTGCCAGAAAGACAGCGTCGGGTCTTTGTGCTTAAAGAAATGGCGGGTTTTAAACAGGCAGAAATTGTCGAAATTCTCAGGATTCCGTTAGGTACGGTCAAGTCACTTATGTATCGGGCTGTTAAACGGCTGCAACGGGAGCTTTCGAAGTATCATCCTAGATTAAACAATAAGGAGAATCAAAAATGCGCTGTAAAGACATCGAGCGTTTGATCATTGATTCGTCCGATGAGAAGCTTAGCTCTGAAGAATTGAAGGCAACAGACCAGCATGTGGCGCATTGTGCGCAATGTGCTCGCTTCAAGGACGAATTAGAAAAAATTCAGGTATTTATCAAAGAGATGCCTCTACCCGTTCCAACACCAGATTTAGTGCAAAAGACCCGAAAGAGTTGTTACGCTGAGATGTTCCCACAGAGTGCAAAAAATACAGGAATCACGCCACAGCTTCCTCTCCATCCTGTACCGAAATTAATGTGGGCAGCGCTCTTTTCACTTATCCTTTTAACGGTGCTTTTCTTTGCGCCGGCTTTTAAAGAGATCGTGGAACAACAGAGCCTATCGTTTTCATCGGTAGTGGTTCTCACGCTCATAATCCAAAACGCTGTGATGCTTGTTTTAACGCCCATTCTGCTTCGCAAATATATATGGAAACAACAGAATCTTGAAGGTAATTCATTGGACGTTAAAGCGTCATAAGATATAAAATCAACCCATGCCCGGGTTTATTACTGGGGCATGGATGAGGAGGTTTATCATGGCAACTTCAACCGGAAAAACAATAGGGCTAATCCTTTTAGTCATAGTAATTCTCATTTTTGCGTTACGCACAACGCCCTTGATTTTAGCTCCACTAGGAGTTTTTTCAGGAGTGTTCCATTCGTTTAAGGGCTTACATATTCCAGACATTGATGAAGTATGCTTCGGTCCACGGATTTTCCATCTCACATCATATTCTTTCTTTTCTCTTGTTCTATTGATTATCTGGATCGTAGTGATTGTCTGGGTCTACCGGGATGCAGAGCGCCGCGGCATGAATGGTATATTGTGGGCCTTGCTGGTGCTGATCGGTAATTTAATCGGATTGATAATCTACCTGATTGTTCGCTCAGAACGTGAACCGGCTCCAAAAGAAGTCCAAACATCACAGACATGTCCGAGCTGCAAGAAACCCGTTGCTGAATCTTTCGTTTTTTGTCCCAATTGTGGTGAGCGACTTCAAACCGTATGTCCAGGATGCAAAGAACCTGTGGAAAAGAATTGGAAAGTCTGCCCCCATTGTGGTGAAAAACTGGGTGAATAAAACTATCAGTATCGCCTAAGACATTGTAAAGACCGGCTATACAATACGATGAAACATACATCTTCTCTTTCCACTCGATTAAATCGTCAAGGAGTTGTTCTTTTTTTCTCGCCAACTAGAATGAAGAATCGCTACGCTTCGAATTCCCGATTTCTCTGAAATTGACCCTAAACTCCTGTTGTGGTATATAATTTTTAAAACGCAAGTAAATGAATATCTGGCAAAAAAAGACTGAAACTGAACCAAAGAAAAAGATAACCTTGCTGCAAAGGAAAAAAAATGGATAAAAAAATCTGGATAAACAGGGCTAAATCATTCAAAGCTGCTCAAGATTTTGATGTTGAATATTACCTCTCCATGAACAGCCAAGATAGGCTGGAGACAGTGCAATACCTGCGAGAGATATATTATAAAATGAAAAAAGGCTTAAAAGATGAAGGTCGAAAAAGACTACGAAGAGTTATTAAAATTACTAAACAGGCATAAAGTCAAATACTGTATCATTGGTGCTTATGCTGTTGCCTTTTATGCTAAGCCAAGATACACAAAAGACCTAGACATTTTCATAGAACCCAGTGATGAAAACGGGAAAAAGCTTGTGAAAGCCCTTAATGATTTTGGGTTTAGAAGTTTAAAATTATCCGCAGAAGATTTCACTACAAAAGGGAGGATCATTCAGCTGGGATACGAGCCTCTAAGAATAGATATTCTCACGTCTATTCGGGGATGCATCTTTGATCAAGTGTGGAAAAATAAAGTCATCGGAACTTACGGCAAGGAAAAAGTGTATTTCATAGGAATCGATGAGTTAATAACCACCAAAAGATTATCCAGCCGTCAGGAAGATAAAATAGATTTAGCTCTTCTGCTCAAGACAAAGAATAAAGGAATAGGATAATCCAAACAATGGAAATTAAAGAAAAAAAGGAATTGGAAGTAACAGTCGATAAAAGACACGTCGTCTCCATCGGTGAACGCCTGTATGCAGAAAGCGTTGAGCTCCTCAGAGAACTCATCAACAATGCCTACGATGCAGATGCAACTTAGGTTCATGTCGAAATCTTCCCTGAAAGAATTGTGGTCAGAGATAACGGAACTGGTATGGATTCTGAAGGATTGAAACAATACTTTATCATTGGCTCTGACGAAAAAGTACTTCATTCCCGCTCTCTCAAACTAGGAAGAGTGAGGATCGGGCAGTTCGGTATCGGAAAATTTGCTTCTCTGGCCGCCGCTAACCGATTTGAAGTCATAACTCAACATAAAGACTTTGCTGCCAGAGTAGTTTTCGATAAGAAAGTCTGGCAAAAGGCAAAGGATAAGTGGCATCTTCCCTGTGAAATTCTCGCTTCAGACCCCAAGAGAGGGATGGGGCGAATGTGTCGTTGCTAAGGCGACCGTCAAAGATGCCTTACAGAGAATCCATAAGGCTTTAGCCAAAAACCCGGACCTCTCTCCTTTTGATCCCATCCCTTATGGCGAACTAGGGGGAGTAGGCGGTGGAGCAGCTTCAGAAGGGCTGAAGAAAAAGAGCGCAAAAGAGGCTGATATCAGGCTTTCCAGTGCTCAAATCCAAACTCCTCAAAGATGCCTTTGCTGAAGACTAAATCTCAATTCGGGCAGGCGAAGTCGATTATTAATCCGCTCAAAGCCAGCATTTATTAAGGCATAAGGATTTCAACTCAATTTTACCCGATTTTCACCTTCTGGCTTAAGGGGTTACTTTTCAAATCCCATTTTCTTAAGGGGGGCTTTGAATCTGGCATCCGAACGCACGTTATCAAATTCTGTAAAAACATTGAGAAAAAGCAGAGATAACAGAATAAAAGGACTAAATAGCTAAATCCAGGAAAATTTTTATTCATTCAGTAGCCTTTTGGTGAGATCTACTGCAGAGGCAGCATCTGGAGCATAACCATCCGCCCCTATTTGAGCAGCATAAACCTCTGTGACAGGTGCGCCTCCGATTATCACTTTTATATCCTGCCTCAGACCCTCGTTTTTTACTGTCTCTATGACCTCCTTCATGTACAACATTGTAGTGGTTAAAAGCGCTGACATTCCAAGAACATTTGCGCTTTCTTTCTTCACGAATTCTAAAAATTTTTCTTTAGGAACATCCGCCCCAAGGTCTATGACTTCAAATCCTGCTCCCTGCAGCATCATGGCTACAATGTTCTTGCCGATATCGTGCAAATCCCCCCTCATAGTTCCGATGACAACTTTTCCCTGGGGTTTCACATTTGCCTCAGCCAAAAGGGATTTTACAATAACCAGCCCAACATTCATTGCTTTGGCTGAAACCAAGACCTCTGGGATAAAGATTTCATTGTTTTTGAATTTTACGCTGACTATTTCCATTCCTTTGATTAAACCATTGTTCAAAATTTCTTCTGCAGGAATATCCTGTGAAAGTGCCTGCTTGATCAATCCTTCTACAGATTCTGAATTCCCTTTTTGTACTTCATCTGCTATCTTATCTAAATTTTCCAATGTTTCCTCCTTGGATGATTTCGAGACCGCGGCTTCCTTTCTTGTTCACACTGTATAATCTTCCTCCTCTATCAAACGGAGCTCTTCTTCTATGGCTTTCCTAACATTTTCAGGCATTTCCTTCTCCCTCTCCAACATCAGCCTCAATCCCTTACCTACTCCGTCATCAATGAAATAAGGCTTGACGAAATCAGAATTCCAGGTCCTCTCTTCAAAAGAGCGGCTCTCTAACTTTTCGAAGAAACTCTTGATCCCCTTCTCTGGATCTCCTTCTATTTCCTTGAAATAAGAACCGTAGATATGGAGTGAGTCACTGATATCTACATACCGGCCCAAACGGACCTGTTTTGCCATCTTCTTTGAGATCTCCTCCGCAATCTTTCTCATAAGAGTAGTAATGGCTATGACGTTTTCAAACCACGCCTTGAACAAATCCCGACTCCTCCAATGGGTGTTCATGTTAAAGGTGTAACCTCCCTTTCCATCATCACAAAGCCTTCCCCAAATCCGCTGTAGACAGGGAGGGTCATCTGTGGGTGGGTCGAGCTTTGGGTTCCAGGTGATAGCTTGGGCTCGCCGAGTGTATCCCGTTTTGGAGAGGCGGTCGATCATGAGCCCCATTTGATTTACTACCTTATCTTCGATTCTGTATTCAAAGAGCCGACCATGGTAGGTATAAGTCCAGCGGGTGTCCTTGCTCTCTGTCCCTTTCAATATTTCTTCCAGAGGTTTGACCCAGTAATCATGCGCACCGTGAACAACTTCCATAACGTATTCAGCCAATCCGCCTAGACCATCGGCAAAAGAGCGGTGAAATCGAGGCTGGGCAAAGGGTTCGCGCACAGTAATTACCACTGTTGCATCCCTACTTGGCGGATCCTCGGGATGGTCATACTCTGTTCGAATGCTAGCGCCTTTCTCCCATACCTCCTTGATCGCCTTCTCGTATGCCCGGGGGATCGTGTCCTCATCAACGCTCAGGACTGGAATATTTCCTGATTCCACTTGGTCTCCTTTTCTAATATTAGACTACAAAAAAACTTCTCTTTTTTGCTTTTGGAACATCCCTTTCTGCAAAAGAGAGGGAAACTCGTTTAAATCAGCAAGAAAATGGGATTCAATTTTATTAAACTATAAAATATAAATCAAACTGTAAATGGGGTCGCATCTTATTCATCGCAAAAAGGGGTCAAATCTTTACATTTGACATTTTGCAAAGGACTTCCTTCATAATATTTATAGAAATGTCAAATGTAAAGATTTGACCCCTTTTTGCGTAATAAGTCATACGAAGGGATCGCATTTTATGTTTTCGTCTTCCGCCCGGTGATAACCCATACGTGCTTGTAAAACTTGTGGCTCTCGATATTTTTAAAGCCGCATGTGCTTAACATCTCCACCATTTCTCCTTTTGTCTCCATGCCAAACGATGAGCCAGCCAGATTGTTCATGATTCTATCCAGGGGCTCAGTCATATCCTCTGACAGGAAACGGTCCACAAGTGCTATCAGACCATCATATGGAAGCCTCTGGTAAGCCATTCTCAACAGATGCTTTGAGATAGGACCGATGTCACAACACACGACAACATCATATCCGCTGGGCAGCTCTTTTCTCATATCTCCTGAAATTGTGCTGATCCTACGCGACAGCCCCGCTTTTTTGATATTTTGCCTGGCGATCTGGCATACTGGCTCAATGTCCAGTATACATGCTCGAAGATGCGGATTGTTCTTAACCAGGGCTATGGACATCACCCCCGAGCCCCCACCAACATCCAAAACAGAATTGAATTTGCTCAAATCTAGATATTCAGCCAGGGCTTCTGCATCTTCTTGGTGGTAATGATAAAGCATCTGGGTGAAGTCTTTTGCCTCCTGAGGATACTTTCTCATTGAATCAAGATAACTCTGCTTCTTCTTCCCTCTGATTGTCCAGGAATTTTTGCCCGATTTCAGTACCTTTTCCAGCATTGTGAGAGCCTCGAATTTCTCCACACACTCTGCCGAGAACTGCCTTGTCCAGAAAATAGATCTCTCTTGAATGAAGTATTTTTCCGCCAGAGAGGAATTCCAGTAGAGATCTTCCTTTTTTCGTAGCATACCTATCGAAACCAGGGCATCCAGAAACAATGTCAAATACTTAGGGGATAATTTCATCAACTTTCCAATCCGGGAAGCGTTCAGCTTTTTCCCATGGAGTTTTCGAAAGAGCTGCAGTCTCTCTGCAGCTAGTATCAATCTTGAGGCCATAAACACTGTTTCAAGATCCATCTTCGCCAGAATCTTCTGTGGAAGTTTATCCAGGGATAACATATCCATTTCAACCTCCAATCCTCATATCAATAGGCACTGCCTAGATATTTATAACACACATGGAACTCGATTTTTCAATGAATTGCAGGAATAGGATCACATCTCAATATTAACTTTGAAGTATTTAGCAAAGGTCAAATGCTGAGATGCGACGCCTACTCACTCCCTTTTCGCTACGCCGTAGACAGCACGTCCATATGGGCCAGCACGGCTGAGGCAAGCCCCTTCAGGCTGTAGCCTCCTTCAAGAACCGAAACCAGCCTTCTGTGACCAGCTACATCAGCAATCTCAAGCATGATCCTGGTGAGCTCGCGAAAATCATCATCGTCTATTTTAAATCGACCGAGTGGATCACCAACTCGCGAATCAAACCCAGCAGAAATGAGCGTCAACTCCGGTCTAAATTCCTTCGCTGCGGGAAGGAGATCATTCTTAAACGCACCAATTATCTCCTTGTTTTCTGCTCCTGCTGGAAAGGGCCGGTTCATGGTCAACCCTTTTCCCTCTCCTTCACCAGTCTCTTCGCGGTTTCCTGTTTTCGGATACCACGGTGACTGATGTGTACTCATAAAAAAGACAGTACCGTCACTGTAAAAGATGTCCTGCGTGCCGTTACCATGATGCACATCCCAATCAGCGATGAGCACTCGCTCTATATTATGTTCCTTCTGGGCATACCTTGCTGCAATCGCTACGTTGTTGAACACACAAAATCCCATGCCGCGATCCTGTGAGGCATGGTGACCAGGAGGCCGAACCGCACAGAAAGCATTTTTTGCCTTTCCACTGATCACCGCATCCACAGCAGTTAAAACACCTCCTGCTGCCTTGAGTGCTACTGAAAAACTTTCCTTACAGATAACAGTATCACCTGTGGAAAGGCTCTTGAATCCTGCCTTGCATTCTTTCTTCACAGTTTCGATATATTTCTTGCTATGCACAAGGGATACTGTTTCAATATCTGCTTCCTTTGCTTTTACAAAAAAGAGGTCCTCATACCACTTTGCTTTTTTTAATGCCTTATTGATTGCGATCAGACGTTTCGGTGACTCAGGATGGGATTTACCGGTATCATGTTTCAGGTACACATCGTCATAGAGATAACATGCTTTCTTTTTTTCTTCGCCGAGTTGAATTTCCTGCGTCAGAATTAGTACAGTAGCACCCACAGCGCCAGCCAAAAATTCGCGTCTTGTAATTCCTGCCTCCATTCGGTCTTCTTTTTAGGATAAAAATAAGAAATGATTTTCCATTGATTGAAAATGTCCTTATTTAAAAGTTGCTTTTTTTAATATCTGCTTCAAAACATCCCGATGTACTTTGCTATTTTTTGCTTCTCCCCATTTTTCTTTAACCTTCTGCCAGAATACAGTAGGAGTTTCCTGATGACAACTCAGACATACGTTAACTCGCTTTATTTTCTGCAGTTGACTTTTATTGAATGGCCGAGCGCCCACATGACTTGTTGCCTGAATTTGGTTTCCGTCTTCATCTACAATGCGTTCTAGCTCAAAGGGGATATCAATCCCGTTCAGTTTGCTAATGTAATGTCCTAATCCTAATCCAAGTGCTTTGGGCTCGCTATGGCAATTTTCGCATGTTCTGGGTACTCGGGAAACAGTATGGGGATGGATAGGATTGTGAGCAATTCCATAATGGCCGTCAAAAGTAATAAAAACCTTATTCAATTCTACTTGTTTTCCATCCTTATCTATTTGTGTAAAGATGGCCTGACATCCAGTTATGAACGGACTGACCTTACCCTCGGAGTTTATCCCGAGTACTGGAGTTTCCCATCGAAGGTAACTACGAGATTCCTGCCATTGATACGTGGCATCTTTAGTCCCGTCTACCCAATCAAATCCTTTCTTTCTCATATCCATTTTGGCATGACAGCCATAACATTGAGGTGCCCATCTTGCGTGGCATGCATAGCATTCTAATTTATCCATATGTCCTTTTATTTGCATGGCAATCGGCAGGGTTTCTCTTTCTAACAATGCTCGAATCTGTGGTATATTGTGTAACCTTTCATCAATTTTGCTTTTTAATACAACTTTGTCATTTTGCCTCTCAAGATTAGTAAGGGGACTGCTACGGGATGTCTTGAGATTACTATACTTTTGCAGGTTACCATGGCAATCCGTACATTCAATTTCAACAGCCTGTTCTCGTTTACTATAGATATTACCATCACCGTGAATATCATTTGAGGTATGGCAATCGATACATTGCAATCCTTTCTCGAGGTGCAGATCTTTTTGCAGATAGTTATAATGCTTTCCGTGCAGTTTTGGTTGCTTCGTCCCATCAGCTCTAAATGGGGTCCCATAGCCATCGGATTCCATCATACCCAGGAAACTGACTCCTGTTCGTCCACCACGGTTGTGGCAGTGAACACATTGCAGAGCTGGAATCTTAGAGGTTATCTCATGCCGAATAGGATGCCCAGGTTTATCCTTGGGGACTGTTCTGTCTCTTGACTGGCTTAGGCCATCATCCGCGTACAGGACATGGCAAGCAGAACAACCACTGGAGCGGTAATCGCCAGCCCTCTTTGCCCCTTCTGTCCAGAGATGGCATCTCAGACATTGGTTTCGAAGATAGTCGTCAATAGGTTGTTTAGAGTCTTTATAACGAGGTATCTGCCTTAAAGCATCCACTGCTCCCAATTCCTCAGGAACATGACCATCTTCATCTCTAATTGACCTTACCGCATAGATAGCGTTTTTTTCTTTTTGCGCCGCCCAAAGATACCGAGAACCGCTGATTACTCCGGCCATTGTCGCATGCAGTGATTTTTTCACACGGCTGACTACATCCTCATGGCATACTCCACAGGTTTCTTCTGCAATATTTAGATCTCCAGGATTCGTGTATAATCCGATATGAGCAGCTTCCTTTGTCTCCCCAGCTGGATTGCCCTGATGACAATCTTCACAAGCTAGATCCTCATGCTTCACTCCTATAGACTCGATTCCCTGATGGCATCGAAGACAATTTTCATGCTGGTCTTCAACACTGAAAATTTCAGGTAAATTTCCTGAAAGGACTAGGATAAAAAAGAAAATCATTATTATGGTGATAATCCTTTTATGCATAATGTGTCCTCCTTAAGGGGTTACATCTCAATATTCGACCTTAAAGACTTCGTTCGAAAATTTTAAGCTAATGTCAAATGTTGAGATGCCATCCCTATTGATTCATTTCTAGAAGAATATAGATTTAATAATCTCATTTCTAGTTTGGGTTTGATAAATCAAACCCTTACAAAATATTAGTCTTGCTGTCTTGGCCTTTTGAGCAATTCAATTAATTCCGCCAATACCATTGCCGTTGCACCCCAAATTTTGTGGCCTTTGAAAAAATAAAAAGGAACTGTAACTTTGACTCTTCTAATAGTCCATGCCTCCTCCCGGATATTCTGTGGATCTAGCAAATGATCCAAAGGAACCTCAATCACTTCAGCCACCTCAAGAGGCGAAAGTTGAAAAACAGGTCGTTTATCAGTCGTGGCCACAACTGGATAAATGCAATAGTTGCTCGGAGGAATATAAAGAGGCGTCAATTCTCCCAGAATCTGGATTGCCCTCGGCAGTATTTCCAGCTCTTCTTGGGCTTCCCTCAGGGCAGTCTGTTCGAGGGTTTCACCTTGATCCTGACGTCCTCCTGGAAAGGAAATCTGTGCTTGATGAAAACCCATTCCAGCTGTCCGGCGCGTCAACACCAGGTGCAGCTGATCTCTCCAGGGATACAACAGAACAAGGAATCCAGCCTTGATGCA
>Ga0114921_10000473_pt1 | contig 16979 bp, 13 predicted proteins | sample BentaG_FD_87016 | JGI IMG/M metagenome (GOLD analysis project Ga0114921, IMG submission 87016) | Deep subsurface microbial communities from South Atlantic Ocean to uncover new lineages of life (NeLLi) - Benguela_00093 metaG | ecosystem: Environmental > Aquatic > Marine > Oceanic > Sediment ...
ATAATGTTGAATTAATAATTGAACTTATTCAGCCAATAGCAATGGAGAAAGGCTTAAGATTTGCTATAAGGGAAGGTGGTCATACTGTTGGAGCTGGTAGTGCAACAGAGATAATTAAGTAATAGCTATATTTTTAAATTTGTTTCCATTTGTTAGAATTATAGAGGGGATAAATTGAGAGAAATTGTTACTCTTGCCTGTACAGTATGTAAGCGCAGAAATTATACAACTACAAAAAATAAAACGAAAAATCAAGATAGACTGCAACTTAAAAAATATTGCAAGTGGTGTAAGAAACATGCAGTACATAAAGAGACAAGGTAGAGTTGATCTAAATCTTATAGTCGTAGGGCTGTAGCTCCAATGGTAGAGCACCGGTCTCCAAAACCGGGTGTTGGGGGTTCGAGTCCCTCCAGCCCTGCCAATTAATTTTAAAAATTTTTATCTTAATATTTTAATTTAAATTTTTTATGTTAAAATTTGTATTTTACAAAAAATTTTTTATAAGGTAATCTATGGCAAAACAAAAATTTGCAAGAAGATTAAAAAAGACAGAAAAAAAATCATTAGTTAAAGGAAAAAGCAAAGCTAAAGCTAAGAGCTATAAAAAGAAAGTTCTAAAAAAGAAATCTATTTTGGAAAGAATTACAAGCTATTTTAGGAATGTAAGGCTTGAATTAAAGAAAGTTATCTGGCCGAATAGAGATACTATTGTATCCTATACAATAGTTACTTTGACTACTATTATAATCTTTGTAATTTTTATAGGTCTATGTGACTTTTTATTTACCCAATTGATCCTGTTTTTACAAAAAATTAAATTTTAAAAGGTGTGAGATATTTTGGAACCAAAATGGTATGTTATACATTCATATGCTGGATATGAGAAAAAAGTTAGAGCTAATCTAAAACAGAGAATCCAATCTATGGATATGGAGAAAAAAATATTTGAAATACTTATCCCTGAAGAAGAAGTTATGGAAGTGGATAAAGGGGAAAAGGTTCTAAGCAGAAAGAGAATTTTTCCAGGATATATTTTGGTAAAAATGATATTAGATGATGATTCATGGTATGTTGTAAGAAATACACCAGCAGTTACTGGGTTTGTAGGGTCAGGCTCAAAGCCCACACCCCTTTCACCAGCGGAAGTTAGAAGGATACAAAGAAGAGAAGCAGTAAGGAAACCAAGAGCACAAACTCATTTTGAGGTTGGAGAACCAATTAGGGTAAAATCAGGTCCATTTGCAAATTTTGATGGAACTATAAATGAGATAAATATTGATCAGGGAAAACTAAAGGTCTTGGTGTCGATATTTGGAAGACAGACTCCAGTTGAATTAAACTTTGATCAGGTTGAAAAAATATAAAAATTTCACTTAAAAAATTAAGAATTATTGAAAGCTTTAGGCATAGTTTATTTACCAATTATCCTCTCCCCTGGTGGGAGAGAAATAAGGAGAGGGGATAGCCTCTCCCCTGGTGGGAGAAGGAAAGGGAGATGGGGAATTCAAAATGTCTGCGAAACTATGCCACTAAGCTACTAATAGAATAAATTTAAAAAATAGAAAGTTTTAGTAAAACTCATATTTTAAATAGAGCATAAGAGGAAGAACTTTATGGTAAAACAAATTATTGGAAAGATAAGATTAGAAATATCAGCTGGTCTGGCTAACCCAGCTCCTCCAGTTGGTCCTGCATTAGGTCAACACGGTGTTAATATAATGGAATTTTGTAAGGTTTTTAACAAAATTACAAAGAATCAGGAAGGAATGATAATTCCTGTCATAATAACTGTTTATAAAGATAGATCTTTTACTTTTATTACAAAAACTCCTCCCGCTGCTATTTTATTAAAAAAAGCAGCAAATATTGAGAAGGGATCAAAAGAACCGAATAGGGAGAAAGTAGGGAAAGTTCCCAGGAGAAAAATAAGAGAAATAGCTCAGTTGAAGATGAAAGATTTGAATGCCATTGATATAGAATCTGCTATGAAGATAATAGAAGGAACTGCAAAAACAATGGGATTAGAAGTAATAGATTAATTAAGTTAAGGAGAGTCTTTTTGAAAAGGGGAAAGAAATATCGAAATATTATAAAAGATGTAGATAAAAATAAATTATACTCACCATTAGAAGCATTAAAGTTAGTTAAAAAAATTTCAAAAGCTAATTTTGATGAAACAGTTGAAGTTGCAATAAGATTGGGTGTAGATACTAAAAAAGCTGAGCAGCAAGTTCGAGGAACACTGATTTTACCTCACGGAACAGGTAAAATACCTAGAGTTTTAGTATTTGCTAAAGGTGAAAAAGCAGCAGATGCTAAGAAAAAAAGAGCAGAAATTGTTGGTGGAGAGGAATTAGCTGAAAAAATAAAAGGTGGATTTTTAGATTTTGATGTTGTTATTGCGACTCCAGATATGATGAGCATAATTGGAAAGTTAGGAAAAATTCTTGGTCCTAGGGGTTTAATGCCTAATCCAAAATTAGGGACTGTAACACTTGAGGTGAGTAAAGCAGTGGAAGATGCAAAAAAAGGAAAGGTAGAGTATAGAGCAGATAAGCATGGAATAATTCATCTTGTATTAGGGAAAGCATCATTTTCTGTTAAAAAGTTAGTAGAAAATTATGCTCTATTGATAGAAGAAATAGTAAGAGTAAAACCATCAGCAGCTAAAGGGAAATATTTAAAGAGTATTCGTTTTTCGTCTACCATGGGTCCCTCAGTTGCTGTTGATACAACAAAAATTAGGAATCTATTAGAAGGTGAATTAGAAGTATAAAATATTAAATTAAGTAGGGTAAAGCTTTAGCCTTGCGAAATTAAGCAACCATAAAGAGTTGCCCTACAGTTTTAAGAAATCAAATAAGAGAATTAAAAAAGAATTATTGAAAGCTTTGGGCATAGTTTCTCCCTTCGTTTCACTCAATCCACTCCCTTTATGGGAGGGGGTAGGGGGAGGGTAAAATGTCTTCGGAACCATAACACAGATCTATTAATAAAAATTAAATTTACAAGATATTAAAAATTTATATAGAAATAGTGCCAAAGACCGTGGGTGCTATAAGCTTAATAAATCCTGCAGAGGCGCTTTATAGTTGACCTTTGCATTCAAGGTCTTTTTTATTTGCTTATTAATTTAATTTGAAAATGGAGGAAATTTGGTAACTACTAAAAAGAGTAATATTGTTAAGGAACTTTCTAAAAAATTTTCAGAAGTAAAAGGTGTTGTATTTGCAGATCATAGTGGATTTTCAGTACAAGAAATGGCTGAATTGAGAAATAGATTTAGAGAATCTGGAATAGAATTTAAAGTCATAAAAAATACACTATCAAAGATAGCATTAAAGAAAGTAGATATAGAAGGACTAGATGAATATCTTATTGGACCAACAAGTGCTGCTTTTAGTTACTCAGAACCAATTTTGGCTGCAAAGATATTAAAATCCTTTAATATAGATGGAAAAGCTCTAACAATTAAAGCAGGCTATATAGAAGGAGAAATTTTTGGACAGGATGAAATGATATTTTTAGCAGAATTGCCTTCAAGGACGGAACTAATTACAAATTTGATCATGAATCTTTCTAATCCAATAAATAAATTTGTAAGAGTTTTGAAATCACCATTAGTAAATTTCATAAATCAGGTTAGGGTGATTAAGGAATCAAAAGATAAACAATAATAAATTTTAATTAGAAAAATAGAAGCTTTAAGTATAGTTACTCGACTAAATGTCTTCAAGACCAGGCTACAAGGCTATTAACAGTGGAAAATTTGGGTAAATTTACTCTCCTCATTTTACTCAGGAGAAGGCTTTAAAAATGTCTTGAAACTAGGTAACAAAGCTGTTATTAGAAATGAATTTAACAAACTATAAAATTTTAAATAAAAAAGTAAAAAGGAGAAATTAGGAGGACAAATGGCAGAAAAGAAAAAAGTTAGTGAAAAAGCAACCAAAAAGAAAACAGTTAGTACCAAAGCTAAAGAAAAGAAAAAGGTTGGTACTAAAATTACAGAAAAGAAAAGAATTAGCACAAAGGATATTGTTAAGGCTGTTGAAGAGATGAGTGTAATGGAGCTTTCAGACCTTGTTAAGACTTTTGAGGAAAAATTTGGAATTACAGCAACAGCACCAATTACTATTTCTACACCTGTTGGTAAAGAGGAAGTAAAAAAGGAGGAAGAGAAAGTTGAGTTTAATGTAGTATTAGCAAATGTAGGAGAAAAGAAGATTCAGGTTATAAAAGAGGTAAGAGCTTTAACAAAATTAGGTCTTAAAGAAGCAAAATCATTAGTGGATAATGCTCCTGAAGTGGTATTAAAGGGTGTCAGTAAAGAGGATGCTGAAAATGCAAAGAAGAAATTAGAGGAAGTTGGAGCCACAGTTGAAATAAAATGATTTTTAATATTTATATTTAAAGATTTTTATAAAAACAATTTAAATATATAGATATTAAATAGATATTAACTTAAAAATATAGATTTAAATGTTATCAAATCTAAAAAATTAGCGATTTTTACTTGAATTTATTAATAAATATATAGTATTATTAAGATTTATAAAATTAATAAAAATATTGTATAATTATTATATAAATTCAATTATTTTTAGAAATATTAACTTTATTAAATTATTCCTTTTCGATAGAAGGAGTGATTTTTTTTGTCTAAAAAAAGGTATAAAAAAATAACAAGATACAATTATTCAGATTCTGAAGAAACCATATTTGCACCTAATCTTCTTGATATTCAAAAGAATTCATTTAAAAAGTTATTGAAAAAGGGAATAGGAGAGGTTCTTAAAGACATATCTCCTATTGAGGATTTTACAAAAACTCTTCAACTTGAATTTGGGAAATATCATCTTCATGATTTAGATAAAAAAAGAAAAAAAGTATCTGGTGAGGGTTTGATCCAGTGTCCAAATTGCAACAAAGTTGCAGATATAAAGTTTGATGAGAATATTTGCAAAGAAAGTGATATTACTTACTGTGCTCCTTTATGGATTTTAACAAGACTTAAGAACAAAGATACTGGTGAAATAAAGGAACAACCTGTTTTTTTTGGTGATTTTCCGCTAATGACTAAAAAGGGAACCTTTGTAGTGAATGGAACTGAGAGGGTAGTAGTTAGTCAACTTGTTAGATCTCCTGGCATTTATTATGATAGAGAAATAGATAGAGAAACAGATGAACTTCTATTTAATTGTAAGCTTATTCCAACCAGAGGTGCATGGCTGGAAATGGCTTTTGATAAGAAAGGTGCTTTATTTGTCAGAATTGATAGGAAAAGAAAATTACCTGTAACAGTATTTTTAAAAGCACTTGGTTTTGGAGACAATGAAAAAATCAAAGAAATATTTAAGAATTCAAAAGCAATAGATAGGACTTTAGATAAAGACATAACAGAATCAAGAGAAGTAGCATTAATTGAGGTTTATAAAAAGATGAGACCCGGAGAACCGCCAACATTAGATAGTGCAGAAAATCTTATCAGTAATTTATTTTATAACCCAAAAAGATATGACCTTGGTAAAGTTGGTAGATATAAATTAAATAAAAAATTACAATTAAATACACCCTTAGAGCATACTACTCTTTCAGAAGAGGATATTTTAGCAATTGTAAAATATATAATTCAACTAAATCAAGGCATTGGTGAAATCGATGATATAGATCATTTTGGCAATCGTAGAGTAAGAACAGTTGGCGAGCTAATTCAGAATCAGTTGAGAATTGGCTTTTCAAGAATTGAGAAAGTTGTTAAGGATAGGATGACAACTCAGGATGTAAAAGTTGTAACACCTCAGTCTTTAATTAATATAAGACCTATGGTTGCTATACTCAGGCAATTCTATGGTAGTAGTCAATTATCTCAATTTTTAGATCAAACTAATCCATTAGCTGAATTAACACACAAAAGAAGATTAACAGCAGTCGGACCAGGTGGGCTAAGTAGAGAGAGAGCAGGATTCGAGGTGAGAGATATTCATTATTCTCACTATGGAAGAATGTGTCCAATAGAAACTCCTGAGGGTCCAAATATTGGTCTTATTGGCTCCTTAGCTACTTATGCAAAGATAAACGATATGGGATTTATCGAAACTCCTTATAGAAAAGTAGTAAAAGGCAAGATAACAAATGAAATAGAATATATTGATGCTGATGAAGAGGAGGAGTTTGTAATTGCTCAATATAGTACTCCTATAGACAGTAGAGGAAAAATTAAGGAAAAAGAAGTAGCGGTGAGAATGAGGGGTGAAGTAGATGTTGTTCCTTATAAAAATGTAGATTATATGGACATATCACCAAGACAAATATTTTCTGTTGCCACTTCTCTAATTCCATTTTTAGAGCATGATGATGCACCACGCGCTCTTATGGGTTCAAATATGCAAAGGCAGGCAGTACCTTTAATTGAAACAGAATCACCATTAATAGGAACTGGTATGGAACGTAAAGCAGCAATTGATTCTGGTGATGTTGTGCTTGCCAAGGGGAAGGGAGTTGTAACAGATGTATGTAGTGATTATATAGAGATAGACTATAAAGATACAGGATTATTTAAACATAGATTACATAAATTTAGAAGATCGAATCAAGGAACTTGTATAAATCAAAAACCATTAGTTTATGTAGGGAACAAAGTAAAAAAGAATATGGTAATAGCTAATGGACAAGCTACTCACAGTGGAGAATTAGCTCTTGGAAAAAACCTATTGACAGCCTTTTTAATCTGGGAAGGGTATAACTTTGAGGATGCGATTGTTATAAGCGAGAGGTTGGTAAAAGAGGATGTTCTATCATCTATTCATATACAAAAACATGAAATTAAGGCAAGAACTACAAAATTAGGTAATGAGGAAATAACAAGGGATATACCAAACATCAGCGAAGAGACGTTAAAAAATTTGGATGAAAGAGGAATAATTAGAATAGGAACTGAAGTTAAGTCAGGTGACATTTTAATTGGAAAAGTAACACCTAAGGGTGAAACAGAATTAACAGCAGAAGAGAAATTATTACGTGCTATATTTGGAGAAAAAGCAAAAGAAGTTAGAGATACCTCTTTAACTGTTCCTCATGGAGAATCAGGAAAAGTAATAGATGCAAAACTTTTTTCACGGGAGGAAGGACATGAATTAGCTCCAGGTGTGAATCAATTAGTCAGGGTTTATATTGGTCAAAAAAGAAAGATATCAGTTGGAGATAAGTTATCTGGAAGACATGGAAATAAGGGAGTGATATCCATAATACTTCCCGAAGAAGATATGCCATATATGGAGGATGGAACTCCTGTAGATATTGTTTTAAACCCATTAAGTGTTCCTTCGAGAATGAATGTAGGACAAATATTAGAGACTCATTTAGGATGGGCATCAAAAGTAGGATGGCGTGATGATAATGTAAAAAAAGCTGAAGATGGATCTATTTACATTTCAACACCTATTTTTGAAGGTGCAAATGAGGATGATATAAAAAAAGCTCTTAAAAAAGCAGGTTTACCTTTAAGTGGAAAAACATGGTTATATGATGGAAGAAATGGTAAGAAACTAAAGCAACCAGTTACTGTTGGATATATGTATATAATGAAACTACTTCATTTAGTAGATGACAAAATCCATGCGCGTTCAACAGGTCCTTATTCTCTAGTAACTCAACAACCATTAGGAGGCAAAGCACAATTTGGTGGACAGAGATTCGGTGAGATGGAAGTATGGGCTCTTGATGCTTATGGAGCTGCCTTTACTCTTCAGGAAATGTTAACTATAAAATCTGATGATGTTTTTGGAAGGGTCAAGGCATATGAAGCAATTGTTAAAGGTCAATCAATTGAAGCGCCAGGTATACCGGAATCTTTTAAGGTACTTGTTAAAGAGATGAAAAGTTTAGGATTAAATGTTGAAGTTTTATCTAAAAAGGGAGAAATAATAGAGTTTAAAGAGACTGATGAGGATATGTATAAAACTATTGAAGAATTAGGAATTACTTTAAAAAGAGATGAAAAAGAAATATTAGAGAGATTAGAAGATACATAACTTTAAAAATTAGGAGGCATTTTTTGTTAAATGTTAATCTTTTCGACAAAATTAGAATTGGAATAGCTTCTCCAGAGCAGATTAGGTCATGGTCAAACGGTGAGGTAAAGAAGCCTGAGACCATTAATTATCGCACCCTAAAACCAGAAAAAGATGGACTTTTTTGTGAAAAAATCTTTGGTCCTACAAAAGATTGGGAATGTTACTGTGGTAAGTATAAAAGAATAAGATTTAAGGGAATAATTTGTGAAAGATGCGGAGTAGAAGTGACAAGATCAAATGTTAGAAGGGAAAGAATGGGTAACATAGAATTAGCATCACCAGTGGTACATATCTGGTTCTTTAAGGGTATTCCATCAAGATTGGGTTATATACTTGATATATCACCTAAAGATTTAGAAAAAGTAATTTATTTTGCTTCTTATATCATTACATCTATTGATGAAGATAAAAGGTTTTTAGAAAAAGAGGAAATTGAAAATATTTTAGAGGGAAGAATAATTAAATTAAAAGAAGCGCATAAAGAAAGAGCTGAGGAACTAGAATCAATCGTAACTGATAGATTTCCTGAGCAAGAAGAATATAAAGAAAAATTAACTGATGAAGAAGAGCAAGAATATTTAAGTTTAAAGGGTGAAATAGATAAAGATATTCAGGAAGATTACCAGTATACTCAGGAACAAATAGAGATAGCAAAAGAAGCTTATAAGAAATTTCTGAAATTAGATGAAAAACAACTTATTGATGATGAAAGAGTTTTTAGAGAGATGAAATACATGTATAAGGATCATTTTGCTGGTGGTATGGGAGCAGAATCTATAAGAGAGATGCTTCGAAAATTAGATTGTCAAACAGAGACTGAGAAATTGAGAGAGATTATTAAAAAATCTAAGGGTCAAAAAAGAAGCCGTGCTATAAAAAGGTTAAAGGTGATAGCTGCATTCAATAAAACAGATAATAAACCTGAGTATATAATAATGGAGGTAATACCAGTTATACCCCCTGATCTAAGACCAATGGTACAGTTAGATGGAGGGAGATTTGCCACATCAGATCTTAACGATCTTTACCGAAGGGTAATAAACAGAAATAATAGATTAAAGAAACTTTTAGATCTTGGAGCTCCTGAGGTTATAATTAATAACGAAAAAAGAATGTTACAGGAATCTGTTGATGCACTCTTTGACAATGGAAGAAGAGGAAGACCAGTAATGGGTCCGGGAAATCGTCCATTAAAATCTCTTTCAGATATGCTTAAAGGAAAACAAGGGAGATTTCGCCAAAATTTATTAGGTAGAAGAGTTGATTACTCTGGTCGTTCGGTAATAGTGATTAACCCAAAATTAAAGATAGATCAGTGTGGAGTTCCAAAAGTAATGGCTTTAGAGCTTTTTAAACCTTTTATTATGAAAATGCTTGTTGAATCAGGTCATGCCCAAAATATAAAGAGTGCCAAGAGAATGGCAGAAAGAGGAAAGCCTATTGTTTTGGATATACTTGAAAAAGTAGTAAAAGAGCATCCAGTATTACTTAATAGAGCTCCAACTCTACATCGCTTGGGAATACAGGCATTTATGCCGGTACTTGTAGAAGGAAAAGCAATTCAGATACATCCTCTTGTATGTGCTGCATTTAATGCAGATTTTGATGGTGACCAGATGGCTATTCATATACCACTTTCTGAGGAAGCTCAAGCTGAATCAAGAATTCTTATGATATCTAAAAATAACCTTCTTTCTCCAGCTCAGGGTAAACCACTTGTTACTCCAAGCAAAGATATAGTTTTAGGAATATACCATTTAACTTCAGAAAAGGAAGATCAGATTGGAGAAGGTAACTTTTATTGTAATTTAGATGAAGCTCTACTTGCGTATGAATTTGGAAAATTATCTCTTCAAGCTCCAGTTCGAATTAAGTTCAAAGAGAAGCTTAGAAAAACAACATTAGGAAGAGCTATATTTAATTCAATATTACCTGATGATTATCTATATATAAATTCACCAGTTGATAAGAAGGAATTATCAACAATTGTCAAAGAGATAATTGATAATTATTCAAATAACCAGGCTATTGTAATTTTGGATAATATGAAAGAATTAGGTTTCTCACATTCTACTGAAGAAGGAATAACTATAGGAATTGATGATATTAAGATTCCAGAGAAAAAAGCTAAAATTTTGAAAGAGACAGAAGAGAAGATTGAGGATATAAACCTACACTTTAAAAAAGGTTTTATGACAAATGATGAAAGACTCCAGAGAGTAGTACAAGAATGGTCTAAAGCAACAGAGGAAGTTGGTGAAGAAATGGAGAGAAATTTTGATAAATTCAATCCAATTTATATGATGGCTAATTCAGGAGCCAGGGGAAATGTAAAGCAGTTAAGACAGTTAGCCGGAATGAGAGGTCTTGTTGCAGATGCCAGGGGTGAGATTATTGATAGACCTATTAAATCGAATTTTAGAGAGGGTCTTTCAGTTCTTGAGTACTTCCTTTCAACACATGGAGCAAGACAAGGTTTAGCAGATACCGCACTTCGTACAGCTGATTCTGGATATTTAACAAGAAGATTAGTAGATGTAGCCCAGGATGTTATAGTTAGAGAACATGACTGTGGGACTAAAGATGGTAGAGATATTTATGTTCTAACTCTTGAAGGAGCGCCAAATCCAAGTTTATTTGGTAGGATTTGTGTTAAGACTGTATATGAACCTAAAAAGAAGAAAAAAAGAAGAAAAATAATTATAGAATCTGGTGAGTTAATTACACATGAACATATTAATAAATTAATAACTTTTAATATAGAAATGGTAAAAGTTAGGTCAGTTCTAAACTGTAGAGTTAAACATGGAGTATGTAGAATGTGTTATGGGGAGGATTTAGCTACCGGGAAATTAGTTGAAATAGGTGAGGCTGTTGGAATAATTGCTGCTCAGTCTATTGGGGAACCTGGAACACAGCTAACTATGCGCACTTTTCATACAGGAGGTGTAGCAAGTACATATATTCAGAAACCAATACGCTCTCCAGTTGATGGTAATTTGATAATACCCCCAGATGTTTTAAAGAGGCTAAAAATAACAAAAAAAGCTCTAAAATCAGAAAGAGAAAAAGAGGGTCAAGAATTTTTTTCTAAAGATATAGATAATATTTCCGCTAGATTGATGTTACAGGTAGAGATGAAAGATGGTAATTTAGTGGATGTGATGATACACAGAGGTGAAAAAATAGAAATAACTACTAAAGAGGATATTAAAAAAGGAGAAATTATAGCCAAGGTAATACAAACAGCTAAGAAGAAGAAATATGTTCGAAAACACGAAAAAGCCTATGAAGCTATGGATATAACAGCTGGTTTACCTCGAGTTGTTGAGCTTTTTGAAGCAAGAAAACCCAAAGGGCAGGCTATAATTTCAGAAGTAAGTGGAAAGGTGGATATAAAGGAGAGCGAGAAATATATCAAAATATTAGTTACTAATAAAAAAGGGGAAGTTTTTACATATTCAACATCTCCTAGAACGAGATTGTTTGTTGAGGAAGGGGATGAAGTGGTTGCAGGACAAAGATTAACAGATGGTTCTCTGAGCCCCCGTGATATTTTGAAAATACAAGGTCCAGAAGATAAAAGAGAACCAGAAGGTCTAAAAAGAGGAGCTAAATCTTTTCTCGTAAATGAGATTCAGAATGTTTACAAATCTCAAGGTGTAGAAATACATGATAAGCATATTGAAATAATAGTAAGACAGATGTTTAAGAAGGTAACTATAATAGAGCCACGCGATACTGATTTTATACCAGGACAATTAGTGAATAAAATTACTTTTAAAGAAATAAATGAGGAGTTAAAAGCTAAAAGAAAGAAACCAGCCAGTGCAACACAAATCTTGATGGGAATAACTAAATCTGCGTTAGCTACTGATAGCTTCTTATCAGCTGCATCATTCCAGGAGACAACAAGAATTCTTACAGATGCTTCTTTAAGTTATAGTGTAGACCCGCTTTTAGGATTAAAAGAAAATGTAATAATAGGTAAAATAATTCCAGCTGGAACTGGAATGAGTCAATATAAGGGGATTAAAGTAGAATATCCAGAAAAGTATCAACAGGAAGAGCTGTTATTAGTATCTGATGAAAACCGTGAAGAGATAACAATTAAAGGTAAGGTTAATTAATTAGATATTAAATTTTAATTAAAAAAGAAGTACTGGAAGATTTTGGTATAGTTTCTCGACAAAAATGTCTTCGAAACCATACCACAAATCTATAAATAAGATACTTAATTTTAAATAAAAAATAAAAAAAGTTATTTTTTATAGTTTTAGAGTTGACAACTGATAAAATGGATGTTATTATGCTTTTTTATGTTTTATAGGAATATAATAAAAATAAGAGTTATTTTATATTACTAATAAATTTGATAGGAAAATTAAAATTTTAATAAAAATTATATAAGGAGGCATTTAATTTGCCTACTATAAACCAATTAGTTAGAAAAAAAAGAAAGAGAATTAGAAAAAAGAAAAAGACCCCAGCACTACAAGAAAATCCTCAAAAAAGAGGAGTATGTATAAGGGTTTGGACAATAACTCCTAAGAAACCAAATTCGGCATTGCGTAAAGTAGCGAGAGTAAGATTAACAAATGGGATAGAAGTAACAGCATATATTCCGGGAGAAGGACATAATCTTCAGGAGCATTCACTTGTATTAATTAGAGGTGGACGTGTTAAGGATCTTCCTGGAGTAAGGTATAAAATAATCAGAAATGTACTTGATACTGCTAGTGTTGAAGGTAGAGAAAAAGCAAGATCTAAATATGGAGCTAAAGCTCCTGAGGAGTAAAACAGGGGGTGTTATGCCAAGAAGAGGTCCAACTAAGAGAAGGACACTACTTGCTGATCATAAATATAGAAATTTATCAGTGACTAGACTTATTAATTATATTATGTTAAAAGGTAAAAGGACTGTTGCTGAAAAAATTGTGTATGAAAGCCTGGATATAATAAAGGAAAAAACCAAACAAGATCCAATTGAGGTATTAGATAAAGCATTTGAAAATGTAAAGCCCCTGTTGGAAGTACGCTCAAGAAGAGTTGGAGGAGCTACTTATCAAGTTCCTATGGAAGTTCCTTCTCATAGGGCAGAGGCTCTTGCTTTTAGATGGATAGTTAATTTTGCACGGGGGCGCAAGGAAAAGAGTATGGCATTAAGACTAGCAGGTGAGATATTAGATGCAGCAAATGGAGCTGGTTCATCTGTAAAGAGAAGAGAAAATATGCATAAAATGGCTGAGGCAAATAAAGCATTTGCTCATTACAGGTGGTAATTTAATAAATTAGAAAATACAGGTAGGAAAAATAAAAAATTACTAAAAAGATTTGGGTATAGTTTCTTGAACAAGATGTCTTCGAGACTTACAATAAATCTCTAAAAAATTAAATTAAAAATATAAAATATTGTTAGAAAATTTCAAAGTATGTATAAAAACACTAATTTACTTGAAAAAAGGTCGACGGAGATGGGGCAATTTTCTTTAGAAAAAATTCGAAATATCGGAATAATAGCTCATATTGATGCTGGTAAAACAACAACTACTGAACGCATTCTATATTATACAAAAAAGACTTATAAAATTGGGGAAGTAGATGAAGGTACGGCAGTTATGGACTGGATGGAACAGGAACAGGAAAGAGGAATAACCATTCAGGCAGCAGCAACAACATGCAATTGGGGGGATTATCAAATCAATATAATAGACACACCCGGACACGTGGACTTTACAGTTGAAGTAGAAAGGTCTTTGAGAGTTTTAGATGGAGCAGTTGTAATATTCGACTCGGTTGCTGGAGTAGAGCCTCAATCCGAGACTGTTTGGAAACAATCTAACAAATACAGGATACCTAAAATAGCATTTGTGAATAAAATGGATAAGGTCGGAGCGAACTATTTCAATGTTGTGGATATGATAAGGGAAAAGTTATTTGCAAATCCTTTATGTTTACAAATACCAGTAGGAGAGGAAGATAAATTTAAAGGAGTAGTGGATTTAGTAAACATGAAAGCAATAATATATAAAGATAAAATGGGAGAGAAATGGGATATAGAAGATATTCCATCAGACTTATCTCCCTTAGTAGTCGAAAAGAGACAAGAACTTCTTGAAATATTGGCAGAGATTGATGATAGTTTTATGGCTAAATATCTTGAGGATGAGGATATTACATCATCTTTGATGAAAGAAGTTATCAGGGAAGCTACTATTCATGGAAAAATAGTGCCAGTTTTATGTGGTGCTGCAGTTAGGAATAAAGGTGTTCAGTTATTACTTGATGCAACTATTAATTATCTTCCATCACCCGCAGAGGTAGAGGAAGTCTGGGGAAAAAATCCAAAAAACAACAAGAAAGAAAGTAGATTACCGTTTGATAGCGAACCTTTTTCAGCACTTATTTTCAAAGTTCAGACAGATCCGTACATGGGAAATCTTTCATATTTTAGGGTTTATTCTGGGAAGATCAATACTGGGAAAATGGTATTAAATTCAAATACAAATGAAATTGAGAGAATTGGAAGAATTGTTAGAATGCACGCAGATATGAGGGAAGATTTAAAATCTGTTTCTACTGGAGATATCGCTGCAGTTGTTGGATTAAAAAAATCAACCACTGGTGATACCATATGTGATAGAAATCATCCAATAATTTTAGAGTCAATTAAATTTCCGGAACCAGTTATCTCAGTTGCTATTGAACCAAGGACAAAAATGGACAGAGAGAAACTTTCACTATCTCTTAATAAATTAACTAAAGAAGACCCGACTTTTAAATTAAATATTGATGAGGAATCAGGTCAAACAATAATATCAGGAATGGGTGAGTTACACCTGGAAATTATTATTGATAGATTGCTTAGAGAGTTTGGAGTTGAAGCAAATATTGGTAATCCACAAGTTGCCTATAGGGAAACTATAACTTTAGAATCAGTATCAGAGGGGAAATATATAAGACAAAGTGGTGGAAAAGGTCAATACGGAGATGTTAAATTGAAAATTGAACCAAACCAAAAAGGATATGATTTTTCATTTAGAAGCAGGGTAAAAAGCGGAAAGATCCCAAGAGAATTTTTTTCAGATATTGAAAGAGGAGTAAAAGAAGCAATGGAGAATGGTCAACTTGCAGGATATCCTGTGGTTGATGTCATTGTCACTCTGGTTGATGGCTCATATCATGAAGTAGATTCTACAAATCTAGCATTTAAGATAGCAGGGACTATTGCTTTTAAGAAGGCATATGAAAAAGCAAGACCAATATTGCTCGAGCCAATAATGGAATTAGAAGTTGTTTTTCCAGAACAGTATTTAGGCGATGTTATTGCAGATATAAATGCAAAAAGGGGAGATATAGTAAATTTAGAAGATAGGTTGGGATTAAAAGTTATCACTGCTCATACTCCTTTAGCAGAGATGTTTGGATATGCAACTGATTTAAGATCTAAGACACAAGGAAGAGCAAATTTCACTATGGAATTCTTAAAGTATGAGGAAGTGTCAGAAAAGTTAGCATCAGAAATTATAAAAATGATAAAAGGGTTATAGGAGGTTTTAAAAGCTTTAGGTGTAGTTTCTTGACTAAAATGTCTTCGAAACCATACAACAAATCTATTAATTAAAAATTAGATTTAACTAAGTATTAAATTTTAATTAAATTAAAAACAGGAATCAAATAAAGGGGGGAAATAAATGGCTAAAAAGAAATTTGAGAGAACAAAACCACATATTAATGTTGGAACCATTGGTCATGTAGATCACGGTAAGACAACTCTCACTTCAGCAATAACATATTGTTTAAATTCAAGAGGTTTAGATGTAGAAAGAATGGATTTCTACCAGATAGATAATGCACCAGAAGAGAAAGAAAGAGGTCTAACAATTTCCATAAGCCATGTTGAGTATCAGACAGAAAAAAGACATTATGCACATATAGATTGTCCGGGACATGCAGACTATATAAAGAACATGATTACTGGAGCAGCTCAGATGGATGGAGCAATCCTTGTAGTATCTGCAGCAGATGGTCCAATGCCTCAGACAAGAGAACATATACTTTTAGCCAGACAGGTTGAGGTTCCATCAATAGTTGTATTTTTAAACAAAGTGGATATGGTTGATGACCCTGAGATATTAGAACTGGTTGAGATGGAGGTAAGAGAACTGCTCTCTGAATATGATTTTCCTGGAGATGATATTCCAGTTGTTTCCGGATCAGCTCTAAAAGCCATGAACTGTGGATGTGGAAAGGATAGTTGTGAAGCCTGCTCTTCCATAATAAAGCTTATGGATGCAGTAGATAACTTTATTCCAACTCCAAAAAGAGAGATAGATAAGCCATTTCTTTTATCTGTTGAAGATGTATTTTCAATAACTGGAAGAGGAACTGTAGCAACAGGTAGAGTAGAAAGAGGTAAAATTAAGGTTGGAGATTCTATAGAGATAGTTGGACTTACAGATGATGTCAGAAAGACAGTAGTAACAGGTGTTGAGATGTTTAGAAAGATACTTGATTATGGACAAGCCGGAGACAACGTAGGTGTACTACTTCGAGGAATAGCAAGAAAAGAGATAGAAAGAGGAATGGTTCTGGCTGAACCAAAAACTATAACTCCTCACAGAGTATTTAAATCTCAAATATATGTACTCTCAAAAGAGGAGGGTGGAAGACATACCCCATTCTTCTCAGGATACAGACCACAGTTTTATTTCAGAACCACAGATGTAACAGGAGTTGTAACACTTCCTGAGGAAACCGAGATGGTAATGCCAGGAGATAATGTTGAATTAATAATTGAACTTATTCAGCCAATAGCAATGGAGAAAGGCTTAAGATTTGCTATAAGGGAAGGTGGTCATACTGTTGGAGCTGGTAGTGCAACAGAGATAATTAAGTAAT
>Ga0114921_10000474_pt1 | contig 16967 bp, 16 predicted proteins | sample BentaG_FD_87016 | JGI IMG/M metagenome (GOLD analysis project Ga0114921, IMG submission 87016) | Deep subsurface microbial communities from South Atlantic Ocean to uncover new lineages of life (NeLLi) - Benguela_00093 metaG | ecosystem: Environmental > Aquatic > Marine > Oceanic > Sediment ...
AAAGAGATTAGAAAAATAGCATTGCTCATTGGAATAGGTATTATCAAAAAAGGAAGAGGTATTTCACAGGGTAAATATGCATAGAATTTGGGCAATTCTTGAAAATACCTTTAAGGAGAGTTTAAGGCAGCGCATACTTATTTTGTTAATCGTTTTCAGCATTCTGCTGATTGTGGTCTCACTCTTTCTTGAACCCTTTGCCCTGGGTGAATCACCAAAAATTTTAAGGGACCTCGGCCTTGCAGTTGCATCATTATTTGCCGTACTCATTGTGATAATCATTGGTTCGACGCTCATCCATAAGGATATCGAAAAGCGGACCATTTATACCGTAATTGCAAAACCGGTAAAGAGGAGCGAAATAATTATTGGCAAGTTTCTTGGCCTACTCTTACTCATCGTAATCTTAGAATGCGCAATGGCAATAATTCATCAATGCGTTATCCTTATTTATGAGGGTGCATTCGATTTTCCACTTCTTATCGCAACACCATTTTCATTAATCGAAGTAATGGTTTTATTAGGAATATTATTACTCTTCTCGTCTTTTTCCTCACCGACATTGAGCGCAATCATGGGCGTTATCTTCTTTATCATCGGTCATGCAAGTCCAGACCTCAAATTATTTGCTGACCAGACACAGGTTATCTTCTTGCGATACCTCGCTTATGGATTTTACTATATATTGCCAAATTTGGAGAATTTTAATCTAAGGATTGAACTCGTTCATAAATTGCCACTACATGCAGACCAGCTACTATTTTCGGTCTGTTATGGGTTTATCTACACGATATTTTTGTTATATCTTTCTATCATTGTTTTTGAGAAGAGAGAATTTAAATAATCGCAGAAGACGCAGAATGACTGCAGAAATCGCAGAAAATGCGTAGAGCGTAGTGTGTAAGGTGTAGGAGATAAGAAGTTGTGAAGTTTTGAAGATATGAAGTTAAGAGGTTTTGAAATTAAGAAGATGTGAAGTTATGATGTTAAGAGAGAATGTGAAAAAAACTAAAATCATAAAACATTTTCGAGAGTTGGATGTTTATCAGATAGCGTTCGATTGTGCAATGAGAATATTTAAAATAACTAAGAATTTCCCTTTAGAAGAAAAATTTTCACTTACCGACCAAATCAGGCGTTCATCAAGATCTGTATGTTCGAATATTGGCGAGGCTTGGAGAAAAAGAAAATATAAGGCGTACTTCAAAAACAAACTAACTGACGCAATGTCTGAAGCTTCGGAAACGCAGACTTGGCTCGATTTTAGCTTTGCTTGTAATTATATAGATAAAAATCTTTTTCATGAACTTGATGATGCTTACGAGTTGATAATAGCAAAACTCAATAAAATGGAAAGAAAATCTGAGACTTTCTGCTTCTAATATTCTTATGCTTCAAAGTTTCCTATCCGCACAACTTCTAAACTTCGTAACCTCGTATCTTCGCATTATGATTATTCTGCGGTCTCAGCGGAAATTCTGCGTTCTCATTTATTGAGATGATGAAGAGAGCTGTTATATTGGTGCTTCTACTCTTACTCATCGTCAATTTTTCCTACCGCATTGACCTTAAAAAATCACCCCATGCATTAATCGGAGAGTTGATGTATTTTCCTTCAGGGATTGCAATCAGAGCATTATCTATGGGATTTTATGCACCGTTGGCGGATCTCATCTGGCTCCGTTTTGTTCAATACTATGGCGAGCACCGACTCACTGATGCGAAATTTGAACTGATGTACCATATCCTCGATGTTCTCACGACATTAGACCAAAGATTTCTCCATGCCTATACACTCGGTGGAATCATGCTCACTGCCGAGGCAAAGAAACCCGATCAGGCAAGGAAATTATTAAAGAAGGGGATACATGCCAACACCGATGAGTGGCGTATTCCATTTGTGTATGGATTTATTCACTATGTATTTCTTAAGGAATACCATGTCTCACAAACCTATTTTCGTTTGTCTGCCCAAAAACCGAATGCGCCGGATATACCACAACGCTGGGCAGCATTCGTTTTATATAGAAAACTTGGTGATTTAAAAACCTCCCTTGCCTTATGGGTCGACCTCTATAAAAGCACTAAAAATCCTGAAGAAAAGACGATCGCCGAAATGTACATTAAAGATATAAAGATGGAATTAGATATTGAGTTTTTAAATGAAAAAATTGAAGAATTTGTAGAGAAAAGCGGACAAACACCACGTGATTTAAGAGAACTTATCGCTTATGGTTTACTTGATTCTATCCCTTCTGAACCACATGAGGGAAGGTATATCATTAGAGATGGCAAGGTTTACTCAACCTGGCAATTTAAAAGATAGCTTTACCCAAATTTGTGAAGATTAAATAATATCACTGACTGAAATCGAAATAGGGTTATTTTTTTGATTCTTTACTGAACTTATTTTTGAGGTTTTCTACCATTCTGTTAAAACTTTCGGCAACATCATGGATTTCATCATGCTTTCGGAATTTTAATTTCGATGAAAAATCTCCCTCACCAACTTGGTCCATGGCTTGTTTAAGTTTATGGAGGGGCCCGGCCGTACGATGAGAAAGGTATATGACATATATAACAATGAAGGCCAAAATCACGAAAATAATAGGAACGATGATAGTGACTGGTTTAATCGATGCCGCTAACAACTCCCCCCCGGTAGGAACTTCACCTTTTTGGTAAGCCACGTTAACAATCGATGATATGACAAAATAGTGCGTTGCCAGTATTGAAAGAAAAATGACAACAAAGATAACCGCCACCAATAACACCATCATTCCATACTGATAGCGTTTATTTATTATATATTTTGTTCTCCTCATTTCATCAACTTTCTCAACCCAGCTACCATGATATTAAAAGTGTCGGCAACATCATGAATTTCGTCATTTTTTCGGAATTGTAATTCAACCGAAAGATCCCCCTCACCGACTTTTCTCATATAGTTCTTCAGGCGAACAAGTGGACCTGCAATACGATGTGATACAAATATAACAAGGATAGCCAACATTACAAGAACAATTGGAACAATATAGAAGAGCGGCTTTACTGATTCCCATATCAATTCAGTTGCTGTTGGTGACCTTCCTAATCGATACCACACCTCAACAATTGACTGTAGTATAAAATAGTGAGTCATCAGAATAGAAAAGACGGTTGCCACAAAGACAATGGCTAATAGCCTGCCCAACATTCTGTATTGGTACCTTTTATTTATTATGTAATGTCTTCTTCTCCATTTCATATCTCATCCTTAAAATAATATATATATTAATTATTATATCTATAATTACTGAAATGTCAATAGTTCAATTTACATGTTCATTTTTCTTCCTGATCATTGCCTTATGTTGGTATAATACTTGATATAAGTAAATAATATCTTGACATTTCTTTATTTTGTAATATAATACTATTAAATGATTAGTAGTAAGGTTAAAAAGATATTGGTTACAGGAGGGGCTGGTTTTATCGGCTCCTTTTTGGTAGACGCCTTAGTGAAATCTGGACATCGTGTAACCATTTATGACAATCTCGAACCACAAGTCCACCCTAAAGGTATACCACCATATTTGAATAAAGAAGCACAATTCATCAAGGGTGATGTGCGTGATTATGATAACTTTAAGAAAGTAATTGTCTCTAACGAAATTATATACTATTTGGCTGCCGCGGTAGGTGTAGCACAGTCACAATATGAAATAAAAAGGTATGTTGATGTAAACATTGGCGGTACGTCGAATCTTCTGGATGTTTTAGTTAACAACAAAAGCAGCATCGAAAAAATTATTGTCGCGACGTCAATGACCAGTTATGGAGAAGGCAAATATCTTTGTAAAAAGTGTGGCAATGTCCGACCCGGTATCAGAACAGAAAATGACGTCAAGAAAGGTTGGGAACCGAGCTGCCCTGTTTGTAAAAGCGATATCACACCAGCTCCAACCGATGAAAATGCTGCACTTAATGCACATTCTATCTACTCATTGACAAAAATGGTCCAGGAAGAGATGATATTGAATATTGGAAAAACATACAGTATACCTGCAGTTGCATTAAGGCTGTTCAATGTCTTTGGACCGAGGCAGTCGCTCTCAAATCCTTATACTGGTGTCACCGCAATATTTATAAGCAGAGTTAAGAATAATCATGAACCTGTAATATTTGAGGATGGCCTTCAGACAAGGGATTTCATTTCAGTATACGATGTCGTTCGAGTGATGGAGGGTATTTTGGAAACAGAAAGCGCAAACTACGGAATATTCAACATCGGAGGCGGTAAACCAATTACTATTAAAGATATAGCTCGAAAAATTATTAATGCATTAGGGAAAAAGGATATACAACCAAAAATAACCGGGAAATTTAGAAAAGGGGATATAAGACACTGTTATGCCGATATTCATAAAGCACAGGAAATCTTAGAATTTAGGCCGCAGGTATCATTCGAAGGTGGTTTAGCGGACTTGATTGCGTGGGCAAAAGATTCAACCTCGGAAGACCACTTCGATCGTGCTGCCCATGAATTGATAAAGAAAAAATTGGTGGACAGTTAGCATTATATTTACGAGTATACAACATAATGAAAATCATCCTTACTAATCCCCTCTTCAAACACAAAATAAATAAAAACTTGGAACGATACTATATTCGTTCTGGAAGTAGATGGCCGCATTCAGGCATTAAGAGAAGGGGCACACTACCGCATTATCTCCCCTTCCCTTTTTCGTTGGCCTATGCTGCGGGGCTACTTATAAGTGAAGGTTTTGAGGTTAAGGTTATCGATGCCATCGCCCTCGATATTGGAGAAGATGACTTCGTTGATATGTTGCGTAGTATAAATCCAGCTCTTGTGCTGTTCGAAACAACCACACCAACAATTGAAAATGACCTCATTTTGGCACGTAAGATTAAGGATAAAGTAAAAGCTGAAACAGCCCTATGCGGTGCCCATGCTACGGTCTTTAGTAGGGAACTCTTTCCATCGTGTCAAGCAATTGACTACATCTTGAGAAATGAATACGAATATACCCTCTTAGAACTTGTTGAACATCTACGCGATGGAAAGAGGCCACAGCATATAAAGGGTATTACGTATAAAGAAGGGCAGAAAGTTATCTTTAACGAGGATGCTCCATTAATTGACCCTCTTGATACTTTACCGTTCCCTGCGAGGGAACTATTTCCAATGAATGAAAAACCAAATCCTGCAGTTTATTGGGATGGATTTTGTCAATATCGACCTGCGATTCAAATGCATGCCTCCAGAGGATGTCCTTATCGCTGTTATTTTTGCCTCTGGAATCAGATTATGTATCGATGTGGCAAATATCGAATGTTTTCTCCAACTCGAGTCGTTGATGAAATTGAGGATGCAATTAAAAATTATAATGCAAAAGAGATCTATTTTGATGACGATGACTTTACCATAAGTAAAAGGCACGTAAAAGATATATGTAATGAAATAAGAAAAAGGGGGTTGAAGATAAAGTGGAGTTGTATGGGTGATGCAATTAACCTTAATGAAGAGGTGCTCAAGACAATGGCGGAGAGCGGATGTGTGGGGCTCAAATTTGGTGTGGAAAGCGGTAGCCTCAAAATCGTGAATACAATTGGTAAACCTGTTAACTTAACCAGGGTAAAAGAGGTTGCCAAACTATGTGCAAAATATGGTATAAAAAGTCACGCAACATTCTCAATCGGACTTTTGGGAGATGATAGAGATTCCATAAATGAAACCATAAATTATGCCAAAGACCTGGATGTAGACACAATACAGGTGAGTATCTGTACACCCTATCCAGGAACCGAATTTTTTAGGCGCGCACGCGAGCTGAATCTTATTAGAACCACGGATTGGGAAAAGTACGACGGTAAGGTGAGCGAGGTGTTAGAACCACAAAATCTGTCCTGGCAAGAAATCGAAGAGTTAAAAACAAAATTTTTAAAAGACTGGTCTTTCAACAAAATCACAACACCATCTTGGGTTATCAGGCAGATAAAATACCTTCTGAGATGGATTAAAGGAATTGGTTTTACATTTTTTGTTAAACAGTTGATTTTTGTATGGATCGATGAGTTGGAAAGGAGAAGATTTGAATAGAAGGATAAGAGGCGTTATCGTCTCTACCCATGATAGTCTCTATCCCAATTATGGAGGAGGGGCACTGAGAACAATAAAAATTGCCGAGGAGTGTAAACGACAAGGGTTGCATGTATTGATTGTCGCTCCAGCACGCACTGATGAGATAAGTGGTATTAAGGTCCACTGGCTCCATGCCCCTGTCAAACATCGTTCCCAAATATACAGTGCCATCAAATTCAACGTAAGAATCCTGCGGAAGTTCTTGCAATATATAAATCAGATAGACATGTACTTTGTCCATAATACAATAGCTGCGGTGAGTTTGCCGATAATCAAGAAACTGTTTAAGAGAAGATTTAGCCTCGATATAACTGATATTCACGTCGAATATCTACCCATTGGGAAAAGAAGTATTTTTGAAAAAAAGATTACTCCGCTCCTCTTTTGGATTGAGTACTGGATTATTAAATCGGCTGATTCCATCACAGTAGCAACCCATGCGATGCGCGACCACCTCATCGGTAAAGGAATTAAACCGGACAAAATTGAAGTTGTTTATGATGGTGCAGACTATCAAAATTATAACCCTGAAAAAGAGCCAGGCGCCGATAAAAACATAATTCACCTTGGAACGATTGATCGGCAACACGGTGTAGAATACCTCGTCCAGACAATTCCCTTGGTCATCTCGAAACACCCCGATACGAAATTTTACATTGTCGGGGGTGGCAGGGAATTCGAAAATGTTGTTGAACACGCAAAAAAATTGGGAGTATATGAGCACTGTATTTTTACTGGTTATTTGCCAACAGAACAAGCGCGAACGTATCTCAAAAAATGTGGTATTGGGGTCATTCCAAGGGCTGATAACGCAGCAAATCGTATCGTGACAACATTAAAAATATATGAATACTGGGCCTCTGGAACAGCCGTTGTTTCGTCAAGACTCGCAGGAGTTGAAGAAATAGGTACTGAACATAAGGATATTCTCTTTTTCGAACCATCAAATGTAAAGGATTTTGCTAACAAAATTAATCATTTACTTGAAAAAGCGAATGTTGTACGAAGTTTTCAAGAAAATGGTTTAAGAAAAGTAAAGACCTTTAATTGGCCAATACAGGTCAAAAAAATCGTCGATTTTGCACTGGAATGTTAAAAAATTTTTACAACACGTATTGGCAGAGGCGTTTACAAGATTTGGACGACGAAGAACTCCATCTTAAAGATGAACACCGTTTTTTTGAAAAGTTTATTGGCGAATTGAAAAATTTATCAATTCTTGAAGTTGGATGCGGAATTGGTAGTTTTTGTAAAAGGTATGCTAGAAATAATTTTGTCGTAGGGGTTGATATCTCAATTTCAGCACTCTGCCATAGTGTAAAGAAAGGCATTAAGGCAGTAGTTAGCGACGCAATTAATTTACCTTTTAAAACCGAATCGTTTAATGCTGTAATGCTTAAGGATATTTTAGAACACATCCCCTTACCGTCTCTGGCTGTGATTGAGGCAAAAAGAGTTGTCAAAGACTCGGGAAATCTATTTGTATGGGTACCTAATATTGCATTTCTTGCGAATCGCATCTCGCTCCTATTCGGAAGGTTTAATGACTATTCAAGTATCGATGAGACGATTGATATAATTGACTGTGAGCATCTACATTTTTTCGATAAATATTCAATAAAAAAATTGCTAATATATAAAGATCTTAAAATCTCAAAGTTGGACTACGTACCTATTTCTTCCAGTTTATTTAAACGTGGTATTAAACGTTTATTAGGAAGAAAAACAATTTTTACAGTACCACTTTATCTTTTATATAGAACAGGTTATTTTTTATCGAAATCGCTTTTTGGGCTTTATATCGTGCTTACTGCTCATAAGAAATAATTTCAATGTATCCCCGTTCAAAACATTTTTTTCAGAAATGTAAATTTTGGTTGTCTCTTTATCCGAAACTACCATTGCGGGTAGGCTATCAGTCTTGTAAGGACAGGTAAACAAAAAATTACCATCTTTATCACTGATCAAAGAATCCGCCCAAACAAAGCTCAGATCAGGAAAATTAACGGGGATTAAGAAAAACAACGGATTATAAGGTTTTGTCTTACCCGCTATTTTAACCCCCTTCACGAATTCGAATATCTTTATTGGTATCTTTATTGACCGGCTTGTTGGTGAAACATAGACTAATCTTGAGTGTCTAATTGGTTCAATATAAATACTATCCTCGAAATAGACTCGACAGCCATTGAACCTCATGAGACGATAATAAACGGTTTTGAGTGTCTTGGGTTTTATAGCAAGGGCAGTCGTTGGTTCACCATCTTCTGAAACTGCTGAATACAACTCAAAATAGTCTCGTGGATTGAGATTGAGAAACTTAACCGCGAAATACAATTCGTAAAGATTGTGATCAAAAAATATGTATCGCGCATGAGATTTTGATAAGATTTCATTCGCCTCCTCTTCTGTATCGCAAAGCATAAATTTGTTCGGAACATCAAAATTTGGCGCATCTTTGCCAAAATTATTCGCGATAGCTGGCCTCTGACCAATGTAGATGATAAGATGTCCGTGTTTATAAAAACTCATTACACCATACTCTGGTTTCTTCGTTGGTTCAGCGAAATAACTCGCTGACTCGGTAGAGTCTCTAAGCCATGTATAGGCTACATATTCTTTTGGTGCAGGCATATTTTCGAAGGTAAAGCTATATTTGGCAAATACCGGCTGAAAACCAAGAAATAAGATTATTCCTATTATGGGCGCAATTATTAATTTTAACTTTCCCAGAAGGCGTTTATACAAGAAGTCATATAGAAAATATAAAAAATAACCGAGGAGTAGTGCATAAAAGGGAGCAAACCAGATGCTGTATTGAGTTACCCAAAAACTAAAAAACCCAATTATAACCGCAAAATACGCGAATAATCCTTTTTTTCTAAGTTTTTTATCAAGTGAAACTAAGATAATTATTATTGGCCAGACAAAATACAATCGCCCGTAAAGTTCTTTTACGGTGGATGTCTGAATATATCCCCTTTCCAAAGACATTATGGATTGATACCATACAATAGTCTGTGTCCAGACATTCTTTGTAATGAAATGAAAAGCCTCTTTCAATTGCGGAAAAAGAAATAAAATAAAGATTAACAATATTAGACCAGATGCTGAATAGAATATTTTTCTATTAACAATAAGATATTTTAAAAGAATTAAAAGACCTGCTATACCCAATAGACCAACATATAATAATGAGAGACCACGATGGCTGAAATGACCACCAATATAGTTACCCCCCAGACTAAAAGGGAAAATCATTAAAAGTGGCAGTACATAGGTAATAAATGTATATTTATATCTTAATTTAGAAAAAAATAAATAGGGAAAAATAATTCCGGCGAAGAGAATTGAGCCCTGCCAGAGTAAAAGCGCAATGCCGACGGATATACCTAAAAGAATAAATTTCTTTAAGTCATCCTTTTCCTGTAACATAAAATAAAAAATTAGTAACAGAGAAAAAGATTCAGCAATATGATGGTCCGTAAAACCGAAATTGGAAAGTATTACATTTGCTGGTAAAAATGACAAAATGGCTGCAGCAATAATTCCAACATACTCATTAAAGACCTTCTTACCAATGAAGTACGTCAATACAATCACCAAAAGTGCAAAAAGGATAGGATATAGGGCAGCCACAAACTCAACCAGTTTTACTGAAGGATTACCCAAACCTATGATATATGCCAAAGATGCACACAAAAAATCGTAAAGTGGCGACCAGATACAATAAGCACCAGTTGGATAAGAAAGATAGTAATCGAAGGTGGGTAAATTGGGAAAATTTTGAACTGTCAACAAAATCCTTCTCACGTGATAATACGGGTCAGGAGTTATAAAAGTGATTCCTAAAATTATGTGTCTTAGAAAACCGTGAGCAAATCTCAGACAAAACCCTGCACCAAGTATTAAAAGTAAAAGAATACTCCTGAGTCTAACGTTCATGTATTACATCATTTATTTAAAAGAACTTACTATTTTTCATCTTTTTCGTGGAAAATGGCAACACGAGGGTATCACCATTCAATACCGACTCGTCGGTAATGCTTACCGCCAGCGTATCGTGATCCAATATAACAAACGCCGGTAAAGTATCAGTCGTGTAAGGACAGGTTATTATAAAATTACCATCTTTATCACTGAGTAATGAATCGACCCAAGTAAAGATTATATTTGGCAAATTGACAGAGACCTCAAATATTACCGGAACAAAGGGCCCTGTCTTTCCCTTTATCTTAGCCCCCTTCACATATTCAAATATCTTTATTGAAGGAGAGATTAATAGATAGACCAATCGTGAGTGTCTAATTGGCTCAATATAATTTGTGTCTTGATAATAGACTGCACATCCACAAAATTTGTGTAAACGATAATAAAAAGCTTGGACACCCTTTTCTTTCAAGAACATTGCCGATCCTGGTACTCCTTTTAACATCTTCGTATGGTATATATCAAAATACTCTCGGACATCACGGTTAAGATATTTCGCCGCATTAAATATATAATAGGGATTATAATCACAGTAGATATAACGGACATTGTATTCTGTAAGGATTTTGTTTGCCTCTTCTTCTGTTTGACTGAGAATAAATCTGTTGGATATATCAAAGTTTGGTGCATCTGCACCGAAGTTAGTTACAACCGCTGGCCTGCGACCGATATAGACGATAAAATGACCATTATGCCAGAAACTCATGACACCATACTCTGGCTTCTTCGTTGGTTCAGCGAAATAACTCGTTGTCTCAGTAGAATCTCTTAACCATTCATAGGACGCATATACCTCAGGGGATGGCATGGTGCCAAATTTAAAAGAAAATGTAGCAAAAACCGGCTGGAAAATAACAAACAGAATTGCACCAGTTACTACGAATTTCAGCATGTTCAATTTCCCACTCAAGCGATTCATAATAGTATAGAGAAGATATAAAAAGTAACTGAGCATCAATGCATAAAAAGGAGAAAACCAGGCGCTATACTTTATAACCAGAAAATTTAAAAACCCCACTAAAATTGCAAGATATATGAAGTAAAATCTCTTTTTCAAAGTTTTATCAATTGCCACTAAAATAATGGCAATTGGCCAGAGAAAATAAAATCGTCCATAGATACCGTTTATCGCAATTGTCTCAATATATCCTGATCTTAAAAACAGAGGTTGTAATTCAACAATGGTCTTTGTCCACTCATTTTTTGTAACGAAATTGAGGGCAATCTTTAATTGTGGGAGGAGAATTAGAATAAAGCCTATTGCAATTATTCCGGCAGTAAAAATTAATATCTTTTTATCGACAATGAGATATTTTAAGAAAAGGATAATACATGGAATACCAAGCATGCAGATATACAGAAACGAAAGTCCGCGATGCGAAAAAGGGCCGCCAATGTATTTATTATTAAGACTAAAAGGAAGAATCATCAAGATTGGTAGCAAAAAGGAAATAAATGAGTATTTATATCTTATTTTTTTAATAAACAAGTAGAAAAATATGATACCTGCAAATACAATCGACCCCTGCCAAAAGAGAAGAGCCATTCCAATAGACAGACCCAGCCACAAAAAACTCTTTAGATTATCTTTTACCTTTAAGGTAAGGTAGCACATTAAGAGTAATGAAAATGCCTCTGCAATGTGGTGATCAGTATAACCAAACTCTGAAACTCTGGTGCTTGCTGGTAAAAATGATAAGATTGCTGCAGCAATAATCCCGACATACTCATTAAAAATCTCTTTACCAATCAAGTATGTTAATACTATTACCAAGAAGACAAAGAAGATTGGATAGAGCGCAGCGATAAATTCAATGAGTCCTACTGATGGATTTCCCAAGCCTACTACATAAACTATAGAGGCGCACAAAAAATCGAAAAGCGGAGGCCAAATACAATATGCACCAGTGGGATAAGAAAGATAATAGTCAAAGATAGGTAAATGAGGAAAATTTTGGGCGGTTAAGAGAATTCTTCGCGCATGATAATAGGGATCAGGGCTTATAAAGGTGATTCCAAGATTAATATGGTTCAGAAAATTTGGGAAAAATCTTATAATAAATGCAATAACAAGAATGGACAGTAAGAGGGCATACCTGAGCCTTGGCTTCATTGTGTCGGTATGACCACATCACTGATCTTCCAACCCTCACTTGTCAATTTTAATTTGTCGCCAGTGATGATAGTTTTTATCTCTTCATTATCTTTTAATGTAAACGAAACAAAATAATGGATCTCTGCATCCTTATTTTTGATTTTGAGGAAGAAAATTGAGTCAATCCATAAACTATCCATATCAGGCATTGGTATCAACTCGTTAATGTCAAACTCGTCTTCTTCAAAATCATTGAAGCATTTCATTGCATCTTTATAGCGTTTATCAGATAATGCACTCCAATAGGTCTCTATTAATTTTTGTGGTGTTTCATAAAGTGGGTTTGAGACCGTTCTCTCTGCCTTATCTTTATTGCTGCAAATCAAAAATAAAGATAATACAATTAAAATTTTCTTATAATGCATATTCCACGTATTCAAGGCTTTGGTAGTCTTTCTTTGATAACCTTATGGACTTTGGTATAAGATCGGGTCGAGATTACCCTTTCTTCCTATTCCGATGATTGCATATCCGCCCGTCGCATTATTAAAAACATAGCAGGTAATACCTCTGACCGTATTGTTGTATGCATCATAAACTGCATAGCTGACAGGAGCGAATGGATTTTTAACATTACCAGAAAGTATTGTGTTCGCACCAAAAACTGGGGGTACACCTGTTGACACATAATTGCCCGCAGATATTGAAACATTCATTTGAGCACCAGCATAATACGGATTGGCATCTATAATCTGTTCACTGAAATTTATAGGATATAGATAGCCATTAATCACCCTAAAATCCTCTATCGCAACTTGAAGGGTGTGCATATTTTGCTTTACCGAAGCCTCCTTTGCCCGTGCGGTTAACGCAACATAATTGGGTATCGCTATAGCCGCCAGGATTCCGATAATGACGACCACAACCATCAATTCTATTAATGTAAAGCCGCGGTTATTTTTCATCTCTATCTCAAAATCACTTTTTTTTAGTAATTGGTCATCTAGCATAAAAAGAGCCACAACCACCCATCCAAATTGTGGCCCCTTTCATGATTTTTTAATGATTAATAAACAATTCCAGGAGTGAGAATTAGATCGAGCAATCCCTTCTTACCATAACCTCTGATTGTGTAGGAACCACTAGTAGCATTAAAGCTATAATTTGCAAGTCCTACATTGGTATCATTTCCATCATGAACCGCAAAGTTGGCGGGCGCAAATGGATTTTTCACATTACCAGGAAGTATTGTGTTAACTCCATAGCTAGGAGGGTCACCCGTTGGCAAAAAATTGCCCCCAGTTACCATTATATTCGGTTCAGCACCAGCATAACCCGGATTGCAATCTATAATCTCGACACTGAAATTATCAGGATATCGGTAGGCACCACGCACATTAAAATCCTCTACAGAAGTCTGAAGCACGTGCATATTGTTTTTTACCGAACCCTCTCTTGCCCGGTCTTGCATGGCAATAAAATTCGGTATAGCAATTGCTGCAAGAATACCGATGATTACCACCACAACCATAAGTTCGATCAGTGTAAATCCTTTTTTCATTATTCCTCCTTGTATCGCGAATAGTCGCGCATTTTTCGTTAATATCCTGTGCCCTGGAGCAAAGAATGGTTACTGCGTAACCCTCATTGAATCTTAGGGGCTTTAAGGCACAATCAACCGTACAAAGTTAAATTAAAACCACTCAGCATCAACGAAAAGCCCTTTTTTCGACATATCCATAATTGGAAACTTTCAAAGATCATTTTGAACTATCCATATATATAAGCAATATTCGTGCCAGAAAACAAATAAAAAAGTCTTGAAATTTCAAACTATTAAATCGCTAAACTGTGGAATACTTGAAGAGTGTGGAAAATTTCTACACTTAGGTCTCGTTAAGTTTGTGCCTATTTTTTGATTTTTACCGCCAAAATCACCATAGTCTAACTATTGAGATACCGTCGAACAGTGCAAAAATTACTTTCGTTTTCGTCGTTTTTTTCGTTTAAGCTTGTTATATAGTGTTTTGCGGTCAATACCGAGTATTTTCGCTGCCTTACTTATATTCCCATCACATTCTTTCAATATTCTTTTTATCTCTGCGTCTTCGAGTTCATTCAGTCTTCTTCCCTTTTTTACCATAGGCAGACCGAGGTGTTCAGGTTTAATATAGTAGGATTCGCTCAATATCGCTGCGCGTTCAATAACATGTCTCAGTTCACGGATATTCCCAGGCCAGCGATAATCTTTCAAGGATTGAATCGTGTTTTTTAGTAACTTCCTCTCCCCTAAAGCCTCACTATTACAGATAGATTTCAAAAAAAAGTTCGCTAATACTGGAATATCTCCTCTCCTCTGCCTCAGTGGCGGTAAAACAACGGGTATTACATTTAAACGGTAGTAAAGGTCTTCTCGAAATCTCCCCTGTTTCACCTCTTCCATGAGATCTTTATTTGTCGCTGCGATTAATCTCACATCCACCTTTATTGGTTTTGTAGAACCCAGAGGCACGATTTCTCGTTCCTCTAAAAGCCTTAGAATCTTCATTTGAATACTCTGTGGTGCATCGCCAATTTCATCGAGAAAGAAACTACCCTTATCAGCCATCCTAAATAGCCCTTCTTTATCTGCAGTTGCGCCAGTAAAAGCACCCCTTTTATAGCCAAAGAGCTCGCTCTCAAGTAAGGTTTCAGGAAGTGCGGCACAGGAAATAGTAATGAAATTATTAGCTGACCGTTTTGAACTATTATGAACTTCTCGTGCAATCAATTCTTTGCCTGTCCCCGATTCGCCAAGAATGAGAATAGTCATATCTGTATCAGCAATCTTTTTGACCGTATCCAATACATTCTGTATCTGTTTACTAGTACCTATAATCGGTTGCGAGGTTAGCTTTGGTTGAGCCAAATTAGATTTTATCCTCAGGACTAACTCATCAATTGCAAAAGGCTTCAAGATATAATCACTTGCCCGATCCCTAATCGCGTTTATCGCAGACTCCATAGAGCCATAGGCAGTAATAAATATCACAGAGAGATCAGGATAAATTTTTCTGACTCTTCTTAAAAATTCAAAACCATCAATCTCAGGCATCCTGATATCGCTGATAACACAGTCAAATTTTTCGGTTTTGATCTTTGTTAATGCCGTTTCGTACTCAGTTGTTGCAATAACTTCATAACCCTTTTGCTGGAGAGCATAGGAAAGCCACTTTATAAGACTTTCTTCGTCATCGAGTAATAAAATTTTAGGTTTCATAAGTCACAGATTACACAGAAATTAAATACACAGATATAATTAACCAATTAACTAATTAACTATACTATCTCCAACGACGCGAGAAAATTTCTTCTAATGTCAGTTGGAATTGCGGGATTATCTTGAATTCCCTTATTGAACCTTTACTTTTTAAAGAAGTCTTAAGATTTAATGTCAGTGAGCCCAAATTTCTAATCGGGGTAGCAAGAGAAACAATAAGGCCATGTTCTGTTACCTCACTAAGATACCAAGGGTTGAAAAAATAATGAATTGACAGGTTCCTTTTTGTGAAACCGATCTTAAATCGGTTCGGAGAGGTGTAACTGTTATTCCCACCCCAAAATGAATGTTCAAACAAAAGACTTATTTTACCACCGAATAAATCTGGGGTGAGACCAATGGATAATCGCTCAGGTAAGTTTATCGTTGTATCGGCGTTTGCTTTTTCCATTACAATATCACCAAAGCATTCATAGGATAATGAAAATAGATTAAATTTTAACCCACCACAAAATATTTTACCATGATATTTATATAACATGGAATCGACCAAATGATAATCGCCAACGGAGTAATCCCATATTTCCCAAGAGTTTCCGAAAAGGTAGGAGCCCCTCACCGCAATTTCACCAAGACCAAAATTGTTATTCAAATTTGCATAAATTTCTTCGATACCACCATCGCCGACTACGTGCATCTCCAGCTCATTTTCTTCAAAATAAATATCAAAAGATTGACTCAATCGTTCAAGATTACCAACACCAAAAATAAACCCCTTGGTTATGGGAACGGTAAAGCTAAAATTAAACGGATTTGTCCAAAATATGCCCCGAAAATTCCCTCCTTCATTTAATACGCTGAATTCCGGGCTTAACGTAAACTCAATATGAGCCATCCTGTAAACTTCTGTAAATGGCGTTCTGAATATGCTGAGGTCCTCACCAATTCCATCAATTGAAAAAATCGATGCATTTATTATCGCCATCAAAATCAAAGCCATTACAGATCTTCCCTTAATTTCAATTCCACAAAACTATTCTTCCTTGTCTCCTTTTCTCCGTGTCTCCTTGTCACCCTTTCTTCCTGTCTCCAAGTCTCATCACCATCTCTCTATCGGAGGTAGAATATATCCTAAATTTAAATTGTATGAACGCCTAACTATCTGAAAGCTCGATATATCGTAATTTTCTGGTGAAATATAGATAAAGAATCCAAAGTTAGAATCAGGATAATCGATCGCCCTCTGAACATGTTTATCTATATTAAGACTAAATAGTGTGTCCTCAACAGAAAACTTACTCACGGTAATAGGGGGACGGGTTGGTGTGTCATAGTCATCAAGATGCTCAGTCAATTCTTTAACACCAATTTCAATAGAGTCCCTCATGCTAAAGTGCTTGGCCCCCTTGAAACTCAACTCTGCATAGATTACCTTTTTTGCCTCTAGTGTATCAAAATCAAATTCTACATAATTTCGA
>Ga0114921_10000475_pt1 | contig 16932 bp, 9 predicted proteins | sample BentaG_FD_87016 | JGI IMG/M metagenome (GOLD analysis project Ga0114921, IMG submission 87016) | Deep subsurface microbial communities from South Atlantic Ocean to uncover new lineages of life (NeLLi) - Benguela_00093 metaG | ecosystem: Environmental > Aquatic > Marine > Oceanic > Sediment ...
CAAAATTTTTAGGAATAAAATACACCACATTAAACGAAAAGATAAGAAGATACAATATTCATTTTCGTAAGTATCCAATCGAGAATGTATTTCAATCCAAATAAATATAGCAGGGTACGAACTGATCAAAATGAAAAGCGAAAGGTTGCTGAATGGGCTTTTAGAGAAAAAATAATCATACCCAAACAATTCAGGGAATTTTATTCTGGTATCTTATCTGAAGAAGCTCTAAATAAAGATAGAATATAGCTTAAAGCCTTTTTGTTTAGGTTTTTATTTTTTAATTTTATACTTGTCGATTTTGTTATCCAATGTCTGACGGGTAATGCCCAATATCTTAGCAGCAATGCTTTTATTCCAGTTGGCTGATCTCAATACCCTGATAATATGTTCCTCCTCCATTTGGTCGAGTGACTCAAGAGGAGATGGAATAACCTTTCTGCCTTGGCGTACATTGATAGGCAGATCTTCCGGTTGAATGACCTCCCCATCTCCTAGAACAACTGCTCGTTCTATGCAATTCTTCAATTCCCTTATATTGCCAGGCCAACCATAAGCCAGCAATAATTGCTTCGCTTTGGGAGAGATTTTTTTGGCTTTTCCAGACATAAAATACTCTGCCAACTGGATTATGTCTTCTTTTCGCTCCTGTAGAGGGGGAAGCTTCAATAATACAACATTGAGACGATAATAGAGATCCTCGCGAAATTCTCCCTCCTTAACTGCTTTTTCCAAGTCTTTGTGTGTAGCTGCGATAACGCGAACATCAACCTTTATGTCTTTGGATCCTCCAACTCGCTGAATTTCCTTTTCTTCCAATGTCCGCAGCACCTTTGACTGTAAATCTAAACTCATGTCGCCGATCTCATCAAGTAAGACCGATCCTCCGTTAGCTAGCTCGAATTTTCCCTGTCGAGCGCTTGTCGCTCCAGTGAATGCTCCCTTTTCATGTCCAAACAGCTCACTCTCGATTAACTCTTTTGGTATGGCGGCACAGTTGACCGCGACGAAGGGCTTATTGCTCCGCGGCGATTGCGAGTGAATGGCTCTGGCGACTAGTTCCTTTCCTGTTCCTGTCTCACCTTGTATAAGGATTGTGATATCTGAGGGAGCAACTTTCCTTATGGTATTATAGACTCTCTTCATCTCTTCGGAATCACCTATGATTTGGAACTTTGGTTTCAGTGCATTTATCAGTCTAACGTTCTCTTGGACCACCTGCCTGTGAAGTCTAGAATTTCCTATGGCGATTCCAGCCTGATGAGAGAGGGCTGTTAGGAACATCAAGTCATCTTGGGAGAAACTTCCTGTAGAGGCTCGATTGTCTAGATAGACAACTCCCACGACCTCTCCTTGAAAGAATAGGGGAGCGCATACGGCGGACCTGATGTTGTATTCCTGGACACTTTTTACATCCTTAAACTGTTTGTCTTTGAGAGCATTGACTGTTAGAATTGAAACACCTTCTTTAAGCACTTTGTGGATTATTGTTCTACTCACTTCCAGCTTCTCTGTTTCTTGATTACCAATATTATCTCGAACTAGCTCACAGGTCAATTCTCCAGTGTTTTCATCTACCAGGGCTAAAAAGCCTCTTTCTGCATCCAGTGTTCTGAAAGCTACGCTCAAAATTTCATCCAGCAATTGATGAGGATCTTCCAGATGCAAATTAGCAGCTTTCCCAAATTCATACAAAAGCATTAATCTTTGATGGTCCCTTTGGAGAGATATGAGGTCTAAATCGTCTACTGAGTAAAAAGTGGTTTTTTTGGCATCCAGAGAGGTAACTTCTTCTGATTCCTCGGACATAGCTTCTGCAGCAAGAAATTCAACATGAGCGGTGGAACATGGCTCCTCAGACTTGAAGATTAATTCAGAGTCGCCTAAGCTTATTCTATCTCCATCTTTTAATCTATGAGATGAAATAATCTTTCCGTTAACCCTTGTAGGAAGTTTGGCGCCCAAGTCATGTATCTCATAACCACCATCTTTCAGAGCAATAATCTCAGCGTGATCGCGGGATAGTTTTGGATCTGTGAAAATCACATCATGGGTGGATCTTCTCCCTATGTTGGTGACGGATTTAGTGAGCTTAAAGCTTTTGAACTGTGAATCGTCCTGCTTTAAGATTAAATAGGCCATGTGCCTTATCTAAGTTGCCGTTCTGCCTTTCTCTCTAATTACTACATATTTTATCCTTACTTTTAAAAGCATACAAGGCATTTTCTCACAAAAATGAAAGATACTTATTTCGCCATTTTTCATCCAAAAAAGCCTTTATCCTAATATTCGACCTCTATTATTTATCCTTTTCTCATAAACAATATTAATGAATGCTAAACTCATGTCTCTGGAAATACAAAAAATCACTCCCTATTATCACATTTTTATGCGATGACAAGTTTCATGGTGCTGATTATCTTTGGAATGAAGCGCTTTTCGAGATGTCAATTCGAAAAGTAGATTAAGGGCTTTTTTGTTGCTGCTAGGTAAACATAAGTGATTTTAACATCTTTGAAACATAATTGTTTTTTATTCGTATATATATATAGGGAGAGAGAATTTTTAAGATGAGTTATAAAAAAATGGAAATTTCGACGGAGAATAGAAAGCAATGAAATGCCCTCAATGTCAATTTGAGAATCCTGCTGATTCAAGTTTTTGTAGTAAATGTGCTACACCACTTCTACCTTCCGATGATATTCCTACCGTTTCTCACACAAAAACCCCCCAGACGCCTGGAGAAGAGATGACTCGAGGGAATACTTTTGCTTCCAGGTACGAGGTCATTGAGGAGCTGGGAAGAGGCGGCATGGGCAGGGTTTATAGGGTATTCGATAGGAAGATAGGAGAAGAGGTGGCTTTAAAACTGCTAAAGCCTGAAATCGCCTCAGATAAGAGAACGATAGAGCGTTTCCGAAATGAACTGAGATTTGCCCGAAAGATTGCTCACAGGAATGTCTGCCGCATGTATAACCTCAGCGAGGAGTATGAAGCCCATTACATCACCATGGAGTATGTGCCTGGGGAAGACCTAAAGAGCATGATAAAGATGACGAGGCAGTTGAGCGCAGGACAGCTTCTCTTCATAACCAAGCAGTTGTGTGAGGGGCTTGCTGAGGCTCACCGCTTGGGTGTTGTGCATCGTGATTTAAAGCCGAAGAATATCATAATCGACAAGGAAGGGAATGCCCGTATTATGGATTTTGGTATAGCCCGTTCCACCAAGGATAAGGGGATAACGGGAGTAGGAGTCATGATTGGCACACCTGAGTACATGCCACCCGAGCAGGTGGAGGGCAAGGAAGCAGACCAGCGTTCTGACATCTATTCGCTAGGAGTGATTATGTATGAGATGGCGACCGGGAGGTTGCCGTTTAAGGGGGATTCATCTTTAAGTATTGCCTTGAAACACAAGACTGAGGAGCCTCCTGACCCTAGGAATTTCAATCCCCAGATGCCTGAAGCTCTCAGACAGGTAATCCTCAGATGCTTGGAAAAGGATAAAGAGAAAAGATATCAGGATACAAAGGAGCTTCGCGATGAGTTGAATGAGATAGAAGAGGGGATTTCCACCGCAGAAACGCTTATTCCAGAGGCAAAGACAGCTGTTTCCAAAGAGGTAAAAGTGAAATTTAGAAAACGCTTGATGATGATTGCCGCACTGCTTGTAGTAGTAGTAATGACTGGAATCGCTATTCCATATTTCATAAATAAAAAAGCGGTGCTTATTCCAGGGGAAAAGATGATTGTTGTTCTCCCGTTTCAGAATCTAGGATCTTCTGAAGATGAGTATTTTGCCGATGGAATAACTGGGGAGATAACAAATCGTTTGTCAGCATTGAGCGGACTTAGTGTCATCTCCAGCACAAGCGCATTCAAGTATAAAAACACTAATAAGACGATTAAGCAGATAGGGGAAGAATTGGGTGTTGATTATGTACTAGAGGGTGCTGTGCGTTGGGATCGTAGCGGTGTTAGAAATGGACGGGTGCGTGTAACACCGCAGCTCATAAGGGTCTCTGATGACATTCACCTCTGGTCCGATCGCTACGATCGAGTTATATATGACATCTTCGCGGTCCAGTCTGAGATCGCCGAAGAAGTAGCTAGGCAATTAGACCTCCGAGTGCTGGAACCAGAACGCAAGGCTATGATCGCCAAGCCTACCGACAATATTAAAGCCTATGACTATTACCTTAAAGGTTTAGACATTGAGGCTAAGGGTTGGAGACACTCAAACGCCCAAGAATTCGAAGAAGCTATAAAGATGTTTGAGAAAGCAACCGAATTAGATCCCAACTTCGCCTTGGCCTATGCCAATATATCTATGGTTCATTCCAGGATGTACTTTTTCGGAATTGGACGCACCGAAGAGTGCCGGGCAAAAGCGAGGGCTGCTGTTGATAGGGCACTGGCATTGCAACCAGACCTGCCGCTGGCTCTTATTGCCTTATCTACTTATTATTACCGGTGTTTCCTCGACTATGATCGAGCAGAAGAAATATTTGAATCTCTGCAAACATCAAGACCCAACATCTCTCCTTCATTACTCGGCTACATTCAAAGACGACAGGGCAAATGGGAGCAAGCATTGGCCACCCTCGAAAGGGCATTTAAACTCAATCCTCGCTATTCTCAATTAGCCTATGAAATAGGCCTGTGCTACTTGGCTTTGCGCAAATACCGAGAGGCTGAGGAGTGGTTTGATCGAACCCTTTCGATTAATCCGGACCATCTCTCAGCTCAATTGGGAAAGGTTGGAATCTCAGTCCTCTCCAGAGGAGATACTAGAAGGGCACGAGCGTTGTTGCAGACAGTGCGCCAACACCAGCTAAAGGATTATATGTGGTTCACTCTTGGCATGCTTGAGCGAAACTACCAGGAAGTGCTGGACCGGCTTTCGTCTCTGTCTTATGATTCTTTTGAGGAACAGCAATTCTATTTTCAGAAGAATCTCGCCTATGCCTCTGTGTATCATGCAAAAGGAGATTTATCGTTGATGAAGACGCATGCCGAATCAGCTCGTGTGGTGCTAGAAAAGATTTTGAGAGAAAATCCGACAGATCCAAGATTTCATGCCGCACTTGGCTTGACTTATGCTTACTTGGGAAGAAATGATGAGGCTGTTCAAGAAGGAAATCGTGCGGTAACTTTATATCCTCCATCAAAAGATGCTGCACTTGGTCCTGCCTATGTCCTGAACCTAGCTAAGATTTATGCTGTTATGGGTCAGTATGATAAAGCTATTGAAAGGCTAGATTACCTCCTTTCTACCCCAAATTGTGAATATCTCTGGCAGCTTGTTTCTGTTCCTCGCTTGCAATTGGAACCGCAGTGGGACGCGATGCGTAATCATCCGAAGTTTGCACGTTTGCTCCAGAAGTACACAGAGGTTGGATTACCAGAATAATATTCCAATAGCTTAGCCTATCAACGAATTTTAAAGAGTTTTCTGGCTTCTCTGTACTCGTTCGGAGTTTAGGATAGTAAGCGATTTCATGTCTCTCTTTCAAATTGACTCTTATCTTGTGAAGTGGTATTCTTTTGCCAGATAATAAGAGATAAAAATGGGTAAAGAATGTCCAAAGTGTCATTTTGAAAATCCCGCTGATTCCAGTTTTTGCAGCAAGTGTGCCGCACCGCTTCATGCTGACGATGATATACCAACCATCTCTCATACTAAAACCCTCCAAACACCTGGAGAAGAACTAACCAGAGGGAGTACTTTTGCCTCCAGGTACGAGGTCATCGAGGAGCTGGGAAGAGGTGTCATGGGAAATCTCTATAGGGTATTCGATAAGAAGATCAATGAAGAAGTTGCCTTAAAACTTATCAAGCCTGAAATAGCTGCTGATAAAGTAACTATTGAGCGATTTAGAAAGGAGCTAAAGTCTGCCCGGAAGATCTCCCATAGAAATGTGTGCAAAGTCTATGACCTCCGTGAGGAGGAAGGAACCCATTTCGTTGCTATGGAATATGTGCCCGGGGAAGATCTAAAGAGCTGGACAAGAATGACAAGACAGTTGAGTGCAGGACAGATTATTTTCATAGCCAAGCAGGTGTGTGAGGGACTTGCGGAAGCCCACAGTTTAGGGATTGTGCATCGAGATTTGAAATCAAGCAATATCACGATAGACAAGGAAGGGAATGCTCGGATTATGGCTTTTGGTACAGCCCGTTCCACTAAAGAGAAGGAGATAACTGGTAAAGGAGTAATGATAGGCACCCCTGAGTACATGCCGCCAGAGCAGGTGGAGGGCAAGGAAGTAGATCAGCGCTCGGACATCTATTCGCTTGGAGTGATCATGTATGAGATGATGACCGGGAGGCTGCCTTTTGAAGGGGATACTTCTTTGAATATTGCCCTGAAGCATAAGACAGAGGAGCCTCCTGATCCCCGAGAATTCAATGCTCAGATACCTGAATCACTCTGCCTGGTGATGCTTAAATGCATGGAGAAGGATAAAGAGAAGAGATATCAGGATACAAAAGAACTTCTCTCTGAGTTGAATGAGATAGAGGAAGGGATTTCCACTGCAGAGAGGCTCATACCTAAGGGAAAGGAAGTTCCTGAAGAGATAAAATCTGCGTTCAAGAATCGTTGGGTGGTGATTGCTGCAGTTTTTTTGGTAGTGGTGTTGGCCGGGATAGCTATTCTATTCATCGGAAAAGAAGCACCTACCCTTTCTTCTGTGAAAAATATGCTCGTGGTTCTGCCATTTAAAAATCTAGGACCACCCGAGGATGAATATTTTGCAGACGGAATAACTGAAGAAGTTACCACGCGCTTAGCAGCCTTGCGTGGGCTTGGTATCATCTCTCGGAGAAGTGCGTCCCAGTATAAAAATACCACTAAGACAATCAAGCAGATTGGTAAAGAATTAGGTGTAGACTATGTGCTTGAAGGTACTGTGCGCTGGGATCGGGAGCATGAAGGTGAAGGAAGGGTTCGTGTGACGCCGCAGCTTATTAGGGTCTCCGACGACACCCACCTTTGGTCTGAAAGATATGACAGGGTCATTGATGACATCTTTTCAGTTCAATCAGAAATTGCCGAACAGGTCATCAAAAAACTAGACATTACAGTCCTGGGACCGGAACGCCAGGCTATATATGACAGACCTACCGATAACCTTGAGGCTTATGATCGTTACCTTCGGGCCAAAGAGCATGCTGGTTTGGGATATATGAGAAGAGATCCCAGTGAATTCGAAGAAGCTGTAGGATTGCTGGAAAAAGCAGTAGAGTTAGACCCCAACTTTACCTTTGCGTTTGTCAATCTTTCTGTTACTCATTCGTTGATCTATTCGATGGGAATGGATCGGACTGAGGAGCGGCTAGCAAAATCGAGGGATGCTGCCTACAGAGCGCTCCAGCTCGAACCAGATTTACCCGACGCTCAGCTGGCACTAGGACTGTATTATTATCGAGGATACCAAGACTATGAACGTGCGCTTGAAATATTTGAATCAGTCCAGAAAACTTCACCCAACGTCCCCTCATCATTCCTGGGATATTTCCAGCGGCGTATGGGTAATTGGGAACAGGCCATAGCACATCTCGAAAAAACATTTAAGCTCAACCCGAGGTCTTCTGATCTTGCCCACGGACTTGGCAGAACCTATGCTTGGATAGGTAGATACGAAGAATCAAAGGAATGGTTCGATCGGGCGCTATCAATATATCCTGATTTATATTATTCCAAATTAGGGAAGACACGACTTCCTCTTCTCTCTGAAGGAAATACAAGAGAATCTCGAGCGCTACTGGAAACATTGCCGCAACATCCTCTCACTGATTACAATTGGTTTAATCTTGGAATGCTTGAGCGGAACCATCAGGAAGCTTTGGACCGGCTTGACTCTTCATCTTATGACTCTTTTGATGAAGCCCATTTTTACATTCCAAAGGAATTGGCTTATGCCTCTGTATATCGTGCAAAACAAGAATCGTCGTTGATGAAGAAGCATGCCGAATCAACGCGAACTATTCTGGAGAAACTCATTAGTGAACATCCAGAAGACCCAAGATTTCACGCTTCACTCGGCCTTGCCTATGCCTACTTAGGTCGTAGGGAGGAAGCTGTACGAGAAGGAAATCGAGCGATGAATCTTTATCCAGTATCTAAAGACGCTTTTGGAGGACCTCGTTATGTAATGAATTTAGCCAAAATTTTCACTGTGGTAAATGAATATGAGGATGCTATCAGTCAATTGGAATACCTGCTGTCCATCCCATCAGGGAACATTATTACTGTTCCTATCATGCGAATCGATGCGCAGTGGGACCCATTGCGAAGGCATCCAAGGTTTCAGCGTCTGTTAAGAGAAGAATCAGCAGAAGATTCTTGATCGAATAACCATCTCTTTATCCAAAATCCTTGTTTACATTATTCCATCATCTGTCTCAACAAATATTCTCATTTGACGCTGATTTCCGCCTATGATATATACCGTAAACGATGGCAGATAAAGTAAACATCGCCTAAGATGGAGAAAATCACACCTTATAAGAAAAGCCGCCCGCATTTAAATTATCACCATATTCTGAAAGAAAATCGCGGTGTTGCAGTGGAAAGCTATGAGAAGCTTGTAGACGAGATGAGAAGGGAAAGGCTTCTTTATAAAGACAAGACTATCCCAGTTTTGATTCAACCTTATTTTATCGAGAAGAATTTTTTTGATGAGCTGAGTGAAATAATAGAGCCAATCGAAAAAGGTCTTAACAGAATTATTGATATCGTTTTGGGGCGTTATGATAAAGAATCTTTCTCAACCAAAGATAAACTTCTAGTTTCAGAGATAAAAGATGCATTCGGGCTTTCAGAAACTGAAACCGAACTTGCCAAACTTAACTGTGGAACAGATAGACATATAATCATCCATCGTCTTGACCTTTATTCTGGAAAGAAACACAGCATTCTCGAATTTAACACAGACAGTGCTGCAGGAATCTTGGAAACTGATATGCAGATAAGGCTCTTTAAATCACTTGAACCTTTTCGTCAGTTGGCAAGAGATTTTCCCATCAGGGAGACTGACGGAGCTCGGAAGATTCTTGAAGCGCTTTTGAATTCCGATTATTCAGGAAAATCGGCTGGTGAAGCACCAACTATCTGTCTCACTGATTGGAGTGATGTTGGAACCAAATCAGAGCAGGAAAATATGGCTGAATATTTCAGCAAATTGGATTATAAGACTTTTCTGGCAGATCCAAGGGAATTTATGTATAAAGATAAGGCTCTCAGATTCAAAGATGAGAAGATTCACATAGTTCACCGCAGAGTTATCATGAGTGAGTTAGTCGAGCGAATCAATGAAGTCCAGCCTCTTGTACAGGCTGTTAGAGATGGGGCTGTTTCAGTGGTAAATTCTTTCAGTTCAGCACTGGGAAGCAACAAAGTTATTCTGACAATCCTTAGCGAAGGGAAGTTCCACCCTCTTCTCGAAAGCGATACTGTGGCTGTTATGAATGAATATCTTCCCTGGACTCGTCTTTTCCACAGAACAATCGATAATGCCTTACTAAGCAAAATCGTGGAGAATAAGAATTCCTATGTACTAAAAAAGGGAATATCTTATGGCGGAAGTGCTGTTGTAGTTGGCCGGGGCGTAAACAAAGAGCAGTGGAAGACGTTGACTGAAAAAATTCTCACTTCTCCAGAAGAGAGATGGATTGTACAGAAGTATGTCACCCCTCCGAGAGAAGTATATCCAGTGATTCGAGAAGGTGATTTGAAATTTCAGGAACTTATTTTCAACATAAACCCATTCATCATCGAGGGAGAATACGTAAACGGAATGGCAAGGCTAAGTTTTCCGGATAGACATGTTATAAACGTGGCAAAAGGAGGATTTCAGGTTCCAATGCTTCAAATAGATGAAAAATAATATTAGAGAAAAAATTATCTCAGCCTGGCTCAGTAATGCGCCAATTCTTCTTGCTACTCCCAGGAATTTAAAAATCGAGATCTCAAATTCCCTGCCAGTTTTCGGCTTTGCCCTTCATGCTTGTCATAATATCAGGGATGACCTTGTACTCAAACTGAATCTCAATCGAAAACAGATGTTAAAGGAGGAGGACCCGAGAACAGAAAAACTGATAGAGTCTCTGCCTAATCAAATCTATCCTCTGCACTCCAGGTTTGAATGTGACCTCAACCGGCCAAAGATTGGTCGTCCAGTCGAGGACGCAATATACACAGAACCATCTCTAGCCTGGAATTTGAAAGTCTACCGGGTTCCACTTACTCAGGACGAGATAGATTTTTCTCTTGAGGCATATAAAGAGTTTTACTGGCTGGTAGATACAATTTGTCAAAGTATCGAAGAAAGATACAGTTTTGGAATTTTTATCGATATGCATTCCTATAACATAAGAGGCAGGAAGGATCTTCCAGACATACACCTGGGAACAAAATATCAATCAAGAGAAAAATTCTCGTATGAAATTTCCTGTCTTCTCGGTTATCTGAAGCAAATAAAGATCAAAGGCGATCCTTTGGTTGTCATAGAAAACGATGAAAATGTGGGCTTTTTTGGAGGGAAACTGAATCGCTTTGTTGCTCAAAAATTCAAAAAAATCCTGGTTATTAGCCTTGAAATGAAAAAATTTTTCATGGACGAAGAGGAAGGGATTTTTTACGAAGACATATTCTCTGAGTTCAAGAACCAGATAAATGATGTCTTTTCTCTTATGATAAGTGATATGAGGAGGAGAGATAAGTTCAATAGGATATAATCCAAGCCGAGCCAATAAAAATCATTAAGAAAAGATTAGGTTTATGCTTGAAGTAGGGAGGAAGCACCCACCCTGAATGCTTCACAAAAATGAGGTGATTGTCTTTTCCATTATATAGAGAAAGATGATAATGGAACGTATTTCTGCTTTGCATCAGCAGAGGTTGTGTGTATAATTTTTTTTGTTTGATGATATGTTCAATCTCTGGGTTTGGGTTTGCCTGATTTGTTACAAAATTCATATATTTTTCTCTAGGGTCAATAAGCCATGAATCAAGATATTAATTATGAAAATGTTATAAAGGTGCCAGAGGGAGGTCTTATTCTGCCTGGTATACCTAGAGAAGAAATTAGCTCTAGTATGAAAGATAGAATAGATACGATTATAATTCCTGAAGAATGTGTAAAAAAAAGAGTACGTGTTTTAGCTAAACAAATTTCTGAAGATTATAAAGGAGTCAAAAAATTATACATTATTGCTATTTTAAAGGGCGCGTTTGTTTTCGCTTCAGATCTCGGAAGAGAGATTGATAGGTATGGTGGTCCAGAACTCATATGTGATTTTTATGAAGCAAAAACATATGGCACAGAAATAAAGAAGACCGGAGAAGAGGAAAGAGAAGTAAAGATATTAAGAAGGCCGAAATATATAGACGGAATAGATGTGTTATTAGTAGATGACCTGAATGATACAGCTATTACATTGATTGAGATCATAAAAGATTTAACAAATAAGGTAGGATTTGACCGATTTCGAATAAAAACGTGTGTTTTACTCGATAAAAAATTGGAGAATCCTACAGAAGAAATTAAAAAATTAAAAGAACAATTAAAAATTGATTATGTGGGATTTGAGGGTCCTGACAGATGGGTAGCTGGTTATGGTATCGATGCAGGAGAAGATTTCAGGTTATTACGTCATATCGTCATCGTGAATGAAGCCTACTATTTAGAAGGAAGTTAGGTAAGAGTCCACCAGAGAACAGGCGGTACCAGGATAGAGAGGGGAATATGTATGATTTAATATTAACCAAAAGTAATATTATTGATGTACGTTCTAATCAGATATATGAAGGGGATATTTTAATCAGAGACGGGGTGATTGTTGGGATAGAACCTTATCAAGATAGAAAGGCAAAAAATATAATTGATGTCTCGGGGAAATATGTTGCTCCTGGTTTTATCGACAGCCATCTTCATATTGAGAGCAGCATGCTTAACCCAATAGAGTTTTCAAGAGAAGCAGTAAAACACGGTACTACAACAATACTTGTTGATCCTCATGAGATTGCCAATGTTTTTGGCAGAAAGGCAATAGAGTTATTTCTAAAACTATCAGATTTAGTTCCTCTGGATATGTTTGTGGGGATTCCTTCTTGTGTTCCTGCTTCTAGTTTAGAGAATTCTGGGGCTTCTATAACAGTTGAAGATATTAGGGAGATGATTCCTGATGAGAGGATCTATGGTTTAGCAGAAATGATGAATTTTCCAGGAATAATATATGATTTAGGAGACGCGAGAGAAAAAGTAGATCTCACTTTTAATGCTGGGAAAATTGTTGATGGACACTGTCCTGGTGTTACTGGTGAAGATTTAAAAAAATATATTTCAAACGGCAAAAATGATAACGCAGTAAGAATCATGTCGGATCATGAATCAACTGAATTGGATGAGGTGATTGAAAAGAACAAAATGGGTATGTATATTGCCCTGAGATACGGAAGTGCTTCAAAGGACTTAGAGAGAATATTACCTGTACTGATTAAAGAGGAATTTAGTTTAGAAAGATTTATGCTGTGCTCAGATGATTTAGATTCTGAGGAACTGTATGAAAAAGGGCACGTAGACAGGATTATCAGTGAAGCAAGAAATATTATCCAAGAGAATTCTTCATTAAGTCTTGAAAAAGCAACTGTCACTGCAATCTCTCTAGCCACCATAAATCCTGCCAGCTATCTTTCCAGATTTTTAAAATTGCATAATTATCCAGAAGTTGGGGAAATTTCTGTAAACAAAAAAGCGAATCTGGTTGTTTTCGATTCCCTTGAAAATTTGGAGATAGATAAAGTCATCTATAATGGCGAACTGATTGTCAACAATCAGGAATATATTGGGGAACCTTTGGATTATGATTATTCAGAATTTATTGGAAAAGTAAACATAGGAAGAGCTTTTCAGCCGGATGATTTTAGGATAGAGGTCAAGAGCACTCAGACTAATCTTGATGTTAAAGTAATAGAAATAATCGAAGGAAGCATTGTGACAAAACTGAGCATACTACCCTTTGCGGTTTTTGATAAAGAATTAAGGGCTGACCCTGAAAGAGACATTGCTAAGATTGCTGTGATTGAAAGGCATCAGGCAACAGGGTCCTATTCAGTAGGTTTTGTTAAAGGCTTGGGTATTAAACAAGGTGCAGTTGCTTCTACTGTTGCTCATGACAGCCATAATCTAATCGTGGCCGGAGCTGGAGATGGAGACATGGCAAAGGCTGTTAATCACTTGGCTAAAGAGGGGGGAGGAATGGTTGTTGTAACAGATAGAATTGATTATTTTCCTTTAAAGATTGGTGGTTTGATGTCAACAGAATCCATAGAAAATGTCGTCAAGGGATATAAAGCCTTGAAGGGCTCATTAAAGAAGACAGGTTCTGGATTAGAGAATACATTCATGACAATGAGTTTCTTGGCACTTCCTGTGATACCAGAATTAAAAATCACCGACAAAGGACTTGTCGATGTTAATAAATTTGAAATTGTAAATTTATATTAAAATGAGATGTCGAATCTACAGCTAATAACCTGGCGTTTTGAAACATAATAAGCGAGAGGAAAGTTTGGAACCTAGAAGAAAAGCTAAGCCGAATCCTTGTCTTGGGGTGAATCATCCCATGTTTGGCGACTTAGCTCGCTTCGACGCAGTGAAGATGACTGTCCGATCAGCAAAATTTCTTGACGAAGATGAAAGTATCATGATCCATCTCACGGTGACAGGGCGCTGCTACGCTCGGTGCCAAGGGTGCATAAACAGTGCCATAACCATGGGCATCCTTGAACCCCGCAGTTCATTAATCACTTTTCAAGAATCTGAACCTGAGCGCGACTCGGTCATTATACTGGAGTTGGTCAAACGCCATCCCGATAAGATTATCACAGTGTGTTTTTACGGAGGAGAGCCTTTTCTGGCAGTAGACAAAATGGAAAAGGTGTGGAGGAATTTGAAAGAGTCAAAAGCAGGGAAAATGATCAGATACATGGTTTATACAAACGGAGAGCTTTTGATTGAGGCTATGAATAGATATCCTGAGTTCATGAGAGATATGTGGCTTTATTCCATTTCCATAGACGGAGATAAGAAACAACACAACCGCATAAGGAAGGGAACCAACTTAAATAAGATCAAAAGGAATTTAAAAGAGTTAAGGGATAAATTCAAAGGTCATATAATGCAGTGGTCGACTCTACGTGAAGAGCAATCGCTTTATACTTGCTTCGAAGAATTTTTAAGACTGTACAAGCAAAGACTCGTCGACCATTTTTTCTGGCACTGGGCTGAGACTAAAGAGCCCTATGAAGATTTTGCAGCTTATGTTCGGAAATATAGCCAAGAGCTCGAGAAATTAATGGATGTTTATGTAAAAAAAATTGGAGAAGGAGAATTTCTTCCTATCTGCCATATCAATGAACTCATCCTTTATCTCTTGACAGGTAAAGAGCGGGGACACACTGCTTGTGGAGTTGAGCTGGCTAAAAACTATGATATCGTCTCTGGCAAAGTCTATCCTTGTGCAGACCTTCCTTCCTGTTTGAATATCGGAGAATTGGATTCTGACGGGAAGCTGAGCTTGAAAGAAAGCAACCTGAATTCTCTAGTGGAATACAAAAGCTGGCTGGGCTGTTATGAGTGTGGAGTCCATGCCTATTGTGGTGGCCGCTGTCCGGTTCAAGCCCTTGCTGGCTCACGGGAAAGAACACTTCAATACTGCCAGCTAATGAGGTTACATGTAGGAATAGTCCAGGAGCGAATAGATGAGATTATGGCTGCTTTAGATAGAGAAGGGATCACACCTAAAGAGATTTATGAGAGCTCTGCTGTTCTGACTAAATATACGGATGTTGTACCTTAAAACCGTAGGGTCAGACATTCAAAAATTGAATATTTGAATTTTCGTATTGGGATCAGGCTCTTTCATGATACAATGCATAAAGTAAGAAATTTACCTCAGATCTCTGTATAAAGGCTAAGCCTGCCCCCGTTGGTTTAATTTTAGATTTTTGAATGTCTGACCCCACGGTTTAATACTATGACTTGACTTTATAAACCATAGAAGTTAAAAAAAATCATTGGAGAAGAAGCTCAATGCGCGCAGCCATGTACTACAGCAACAAGGATATCAAAATTGAGGAAATGCCTGTTCCAAAAATAGGTCCTGAAGAATTACTGGTAAGAGTGGAAGCCAGCGGTATCTGCGGGAGTGATGTCTTGGAATGGTACCGTATAAAAAGATCCCCCCTTGTTTTAGGCCATGAAATTGCCGGGCAAGTGGATAAGGTAGGTTCGAAGGTTAAAAAATTTAAAGTAGGGGACCGCGTAGCAGTCTCCCATCACGTTCCGTGCAATACCTGTTACTACTGCCTTACCGGACATCATACTGCCTGCGATACCTTACGGGTTACGAATTTCGATCCTGGTGGTAATGCTGAATTCGCCCGAATTCCTGCTATCAATGTAGACCGTGGAGTCTATTTGCTCCCAGAGGAACTCTCCTATGAAGAAGCCACCTTTCATGAGCCCTTGGGCTGTGTTGTTCGCGCCCAAAGAATTGCCCAACTTCAACCAGCCCAGAGTGTGTTGGTCTTTGGGAGTGGAATTGCAGGTTTGCTGAATATTTCTCTTGCCCGAGCCTCTGGAGCAGGAAAAATATTAGCAGTAGAGCCTATTCCTTATCGTTTGAGAGCAGCTAAAAAGTTTGGGGTAGATGAAGTGATAAAGCCTTCAGATGATGTAGGAAAAAGCATGCGCCAGATGAACCAAGGTCGGCTGGCTGATCTCGTTCTTGTCTGTACTGGAGCAGGAAAGGCTATTTCTCAAGCCTTTGAGTGTGTAGAGAGGGGAGGGACGGTTCTTCTCTTTGCTCCCACTGACCCGGAAAGTAAGATATCATTCTCAGTTAACGACCTTTTTTTTCGTAACGACATTACTCTTACTACATCTTATGGCGCGAGTCCTTATGACTCCTGGCTGGCTCTGCAGCTAATTCAGAATTTAACGATAAAGGTAAAAGAGATGATTACTCATCGCTTTAGTCTTGAAGAGACTGCTCTTGGTTTTCAGAAAGTGCTTAAGGCTCAAGATTCCTTGAAAGTCATCATAGAACCCCAAAGATGAGACATCTACAATCAAAAGAATTGAGAGGAGGATAAGATGGATTGGGGAATAAAAAATCGTTTATCTCAAATAATAAAGCCTGATACAGGCCATACGGTCATGTTGGCGGTTGACCATGGTTATTTTCTGGGCCCAACACGTAAACTGGAAAACGCACGTAAAACAATCGAGCCTTTATTACCTTATGCTGATGCTTTGATGCTAACCAGAGGGATTCTTCGTACGTGTGTCGACGCCCACACTTCCACCCCCGTCGTTCTTAGAGTTTCGGGTGGAACAAGCATCATCGGAAAAGACCTCTCTAACGAAACTATAACAACTTCAATGGAAGAGGCGGTCCGTTTGAATGTTGCTGCAGTTGCTCTCTCAATTTTTGTAGGCACTGATCATGAGCATCAGACTCTGGCTAATCTATCAACTCTTATCGATATAGGTAATGACTATGGAATACCTGTTCTGGCTGTCACTGCTGTAGGCAAAGAATTGGGAAAAAGAGACGTCCGTTTTCTTTCTCTTTCCTGCCGAATAGCGGCTGAGCTTGGAGCGAGCTTTGTGAAAACTTACTACTGCGACGAATTCGAAAAAGTTACAGAAAGCTGTCCTATTCCTGTTGTGATTGCCGGCGGGCCCAAATTGGAAACTGAGCTTGATGCTTTAAACCTTGCTCACGATGCTATCGAGAAAGGGGCTGTAGGAGTGGATATGGGAAGAAACATCTGGCAGTCTGAACATCCTGTGGCCATGATAAAAGCTGTTAAGGCAGTAGTCCATAAAAAAGTTTCACCCAAGGAAGCTCTGGAAG
>Ga0114921_10000476_pt1 | contig 16924 bp, 15 predicted proteins | sample BentaG_FD_87016 | JGI IMG/M metagenome (GOLD analysis project Ga0114921, IMG submission 87016) | Deep subsurface microbial communities from South Atlantic Ocean to uncover new lineages of life (NeLLi) - Benguela_00093 metaG | ecosystem: Environmental > Aquatic > Marine > Oceanic > Sediment ...
TACCTTCGCGGTTATCCGCGCTGGTTAGAAACTGTACGAATCCTAGCTCCACAAGGACTCCATCTTCTGCCTTCCTATCGAGAGTCTTGTATCCCTGCCTTCCTCCCGATATTCATCACAACTACTCGGTGTAAAAATTATAAAAACCTATCGGCTTTCATCCCCCACCTTTCGGAAGGGGACTCCCCGCCGAATAAGTTAAATCTTCTCCAGTATGATAGTACATAAGTTTTTTGAAAAGACTTTATCTGCCTTTAATTAATCTTATTGGTTTTAATCTTGTATTAAGCCCTTAAAACAATTTTAGCGAATCACGAGAGAACGATTCGGAAAAACGCACATTTAACATACTTGATGCAGTTATTCTTTCTTGCTGACGCCAGTTGAATGATTTTAGTCTAATTTAAGCGATTGTTTGGTTTTCATAATTTGTTCATGTAATTCAGGAGTGATTTCCTTTTCTTGTTCAATTGCTCGTATTAAGTTTTTAATATTCCCTGCTTGTTGGGTTTGCCCTGCCTGAATGTTTAATTCCTTGTATATTTCATAAGATTTCTGAAAGGAATCTAAAGCTTTAATATAATCACCTTGCTCCTGAGCAATCAGGGCTATGTCCTGCAAATCTTGCGCTTGGTGTCTTTTATCATTAGTCTCTACATCAATTTTATAACATTCCTGAAAAGCGTCCATTGCCATGGAAAAATTTCCCTGCTTTTTATATAACAAACCTAGATTTGCATGTCCATCAGATAGTTTTGCCAAGTCATTTAATTCCTTGAACAATTCAGTCGATATCTCAAAGCGTTCAATGGCTTCTTGATTCTTTTCTAACTGAAAATAAATAAAACCCATATTATGGGCTGCTTCAGCCATGCCCCGCTTATGGTTAGTTTCTGAATAAATCTCATACACGTTCTGATTACATTCTAAAGATGTTGCCCAGTCCCCTTGATGCTTCGCAGTTAATCCCAAATAACGTAAGGCATGTGCCTGCCCCATAAAATTATTTGCTTCTTTATATATTTCATATGCTTTCTGAAAGTGTTCTAAAGCATTGTTGAAATCCCTCTCATTTAGACATGATATGCCTAAGTCAATAGCTTCATGTGCAATTTTACCTTTTGCGACAAGTTTATCGCCTTTTTCTACATTTTCTTTGTCAATCTCTAGTTTTCTAAGACGATTTTGGATTCTTTCTTTGCTTGGATTAATTTCCAATGCTTTTTCTGTGCACTCTATTGCTTGTTTATAATCAACTAAGTTTTCATAAGAAATACCCATATTGTAATAAGCGTCAAAATCTCGTGGATTGATATTAATTGCATGCTCATATGCTTCTATTGCGTTTTTAAACTGATTTAAGTATCTATATGCGTTACCGAGATTAAACCAAGCATCTCCGTCTGCCTGGTCAATATTGATCGCTTTTTTATAGCATTTCAAGGCTTTTTCATAAAGTTCTATTCTTTTCTCCTCTTCTCTTGTCCAATATGCTAATTGTTCAGTACTATATCCACAATGAATCCATGCGCCTGTATGCTGTGGGTCAAGTTCTACTACTTTTTCAAAAGATTTAATAGCGGCTAGATAAAAATCTTGTCGTGCCATGATTCCTGGAGGATTGTCTCCCAATTTTTCTTTCGCAGAGCCAAGATAATACCATCCGTCTACACCGCTAGGATCGATCTTAACCGCTTTTTCAAAACACTCAACTGCCTTCAGAAAATCAAATGGATCTCCTGAGCTGGCATGATCAAATCCAACGTTAGCCCATTCTGTTGCTGTTTTTCCCTCAATTTTTTCTGTCATATTGATTGCTTTCCTCCATTGCCTTATTATTTCAATTACAGGTGTTATAACAGTTGAGGCAAAAGAGTAACAAATCTATATTTTTCTATATAAATTGATACCGGTGACTCGACAACAACATTAGCGGGTGGTGTGTATTCACTTTCACGATGGTCCCAACCCTTTAAATAGGCTTTAGCAGCACAATCTTTGATGAAGTTCGCGAGGAACGCAGCGATACACGACTGCTATGTCGATAATAGTTTCAGGAATGTCTCTTAAGGTTCAAAAAATACGAAAACCATTCCATATATAGCTGAAAGAGAGGTGGGCCGCCCCCATTTTTGTACCGTCCGGATCCCGCTGATGGGGGATAAATTGACCCCAAAAAACACCAACAGTTACAGCGCCTGATGGCACGGGATATCACGGTTATTCGAGATTATTTTCAAATTGCTATGGGAAATAGGGTTTTATCAGCTCTTCTAGATCTTCGAGTTTAATATTTCCGAAAATCTCAAAATCGCGGAAAATAAGTGTAGGACATACAACTATATTGTATTTATCAATAAGTTCTGGGGCCTTTGTCACATCTATTTTGATGAGTTTTATTGGAACCCGTGTTTCTTTAAGAATTTCGTGAAGCCTCTTTTCTATTCTTCGACAAAAAACTGATCTGGGAGAGGCAAAGAATAATAATTCATAATGTAAAACCTCGTGATTGTGGTTCTCAATTTTATTATTCATCATTTACTTTTCAACTCGGGTTGTGAGTATTATACCAGTACATATTATGTAGTTTTACTACAAAATATGCTTTTAAGTATTCTGGTAAACTTTTCCACAAGATTATATTTCAGTAGAATACTCTTTCTGAATCCGACTTGTGGCTTTTTCAATAATGAGAAAGGTTTATATTAAAAAAACAGACTTAACACGTTCAAATATTCATTAATGTTTAATTTAAACTAATGTAATGAGATAAAAACTCGTAAATATTTCGTATCTTACTGATTTATTGAGGATATTATGATGCAAGCTAATCGAATCTTAAAGATACTTCAAGAACTTGTAAGGATTCCTTCTCAGTACGGTAATGAACAACAGATTAGTTCGTGGATTTTTGACTTTCTAGCTGAACTAGGATATGACCCACATACCGTTGAAGTACCAGATAGTGGTCCTAATGTTGTTGCGGAATTTAATGTTGATTCAACTCAACCATGGATTTTATTGAATTCGCATTCAGATACAGTAGAAGCAATGCGAGGCTGGACACGGGATCCATATGGAGAGCGAGTTGGTGATAAGTTCTATGGTATCGGCGCTTGCGATATGAAATCAGGTTTAGCAGTTCAACTTGCAATTATGGAAGGATTACTAAAAGACGAATGCAAGCCCAAACTTAATGTATTGTTTACTGCAGTTACTGATGAAGAACTCTGGTCACGAGGAACCGTTACGTTGATTGAAAAAGAAATTATCACTGCTGAAAAAGTTGCTTATGCGATCGTTGGTGAGCCACACTATCTGGGAAATTTTCTCGTTGGACGTCGCGGAAGACTTATTTTAGATATCACAGTTCATGGAAAAGCTGCTCACGGCGCAACTCCAAAAAGAGGAGTCAATGCTATAAATGAGGCGGCTCGTCTCGTTCAAAGCCTTGAATCTCTAGATGTGGGTTATATGGAAGAATTTGATATTGAGGGAAGTAAATGTTTTTTAGCTATTCATGGGGGCGTCATCAGTTTATCGGTACCGGAAACTGTTTCCCTAGTATTAGATCGTCATTATCTTCCAACACAAACATCTGAAATGGTGCTGGACGCAGTGCTTGAAATTATGAAAAATACCGAACTAGATCCATCTACTTCAGTTAAAGTTAATATACATCCACGACCCACACAGGCGCCATTGCCATTCTATACGCCGTTAGATAATCCTTTAGTACGTGTAGCTGCAGAAGAAGTGAAATTAGCAACAGGAATTGACCCAAGGTTTTTGTTGGGGAGAACAGTTGCCGATAGCAATTTCATTGGGATGTTAGGAATTCCTACTATTGATTTAGGACCATCAGGGAAAAAGTCACATTCAGCTGATGAGTGGTGTGATATTCCATCTTTAAAACAGATTTATCAGGTGTATCAAGGAATTTTAACAAAAATAAGTTAAATGAATTTAAAATCTAGGAAGTCGACGAATATCGTAGCAGATAATTTTATTATTTAGTTCTTATTAGGTTTTGAAAGGTGTTTAGATTGTGTGAAGTAATTGTTTTATCACGGGAAGAAGTCAAATCATGCCTTCCAATGAGCGATGCCATCAAAGCTGTTACTGATGCTTACAAAGCATTCGCAGAAGGACAAGTTGAAATGCCGGCAGTTCAACACTTAGATGTGGCAAAATACAGAGGTGAGGTAGATATTAAATCGGGGGCTGCAGAGAACTTTGGACTAATTGGAACAAAGATTGCTTCTGGTTATTATGATAATCCAAAACTCGGTTTACCGCCAGGATTTGCAGTCATTATCTTACTAGACCTAAAAACAAGTCTCCCGCTTGCAGTTATGGATGGATCGTATATTACTGCGGTTAGAACTGGTGCTGCAGGCGCTGTCGCAGCTAGCGTGCTCGCAAGAAAAGAATCTAAACGGGTGGGGGTGATAGGCTCAGGAACACAGGGCAGGATGCAAGTGTTAGCCTTAAATGAACTTTTTCCCCTAGAACAGGTAAAGGTATTCAATATTAATAAGGTTAACAGTGAAAAATATGCAGTTGAGATGGCTGCGCGCCTTGAAGTCGATGTTCAGGCTGTAGATACTGCTCAAAAGGCAGTGAGTAACGTAGACATCGTTATAACAGCAGTTCCATCCAAAAAAGCGATGGTTATGGATGAGTGGATCGGAGATGGTATACATATTAATGCATTCGGGGCAGATGGCCCTGGCAAACAAGAATTAGATCCAAAGATTATGAAACGAGCAAAGATCGTGGTTGACAGCCTTAAGCAATGTCGTGTGATCGGGGAAATTCAGCATGCTCTCAAACAAGGCTTGATCCAAGAAAGTGATATCCATGCGGAGATTGGTGAGATCTTACTTGGGAAGAAAGTAGGAAGAGAAACAGAGGAAGAAATTACGCTATTTGATTCAACAGGGCTGGCTGTTCAAGATATTGCAGCAGCTAATGTCGTTTATCAACTGGCACAACAGAAGGATATGGGGCAACGCGTTAAGTTGCTTTGATTGAAAATGTTTGATCTTATAAAGGAGCTCACGAGTCACATGTTAACACTTCAAGATATAAAAACTGCAAGGGAAATCATAAGCAATGGCGTTAATAAAACCCCTCTAATTCATTCAAACTATTTAAGCAGTTATTGTGGTGGGTCAGTCTACCTAAAACTTGAAAATCAGCAAATTACAAACTCTTTTAAAATCAGAGGGGCACTAAACCGAATGTCAAAGCTAAGCCCTGATGAAAGAAGACGAGGAGTTGTTACTGCATCTTCGGGTAATCATGCTCAAGCAGTTGCACGTGTAGCAGAGCTGTTGAATATTTCTGCAAAGATATTTGTTCCAGAGAATACATCTCAGACAAAACTGGATAAAATCAAGAAATATAATGCTGAAATAGTACTTTACGGTGATTATGACGAAGTAGAGACCAAAGCAAGAGAAGTGGCAGCAAAGGAAGAGTTAACCTATATTAGTCCTTATAATGATGCAGGTATTATCGCAGGTCAAGGAACGGTTGGCTTAGAGATTCTTGAAGATTTGCCTAAAGTCGATACCATCATTGTAGCGGTTGGAGGTGGAGGTTTAATCTCGGGAATTGCAATTGCCGCAAAAACAATTAACCCTAATGTCAAAGTTATTGGAGTGCAATCCAAAGCAGCAGCAACCGTTCACGAATCTTTAAAAGCGGGAAAAATCGTTTCGATAGAAGAGGGAAAATCATTTGCAGAGGGATTACTGGGAGGCATTGAACAGGGAGCCATTACTTTTGAGATGATTAGAATGTATGTGGATGATCTTGTAGTTGTTGAAGAAGAGACAATAAAAAATGCCATTAAATTGCTTTGGGAGAATGAAAAGCAAGTTACCGAGGGTGCTGGTGCCATTGCTATTGCCCCCATACTTGAAAATCAAGATAAGTTCAATGGAAAAAATGTTGTTTCTGTAATAAGTGGAGGCAACATCGAGGAAAACCTTTTTCAGAAGATTATAAGCGGAAAGTGATTCATTGCGCTTAATTAATCTACCGTCTTATCTCCTTAGTCTTTACTGCTCTCCTACCTTAATCTTCCTTATCACACTCATAGATATCGGAAAAAGATAATCTCATTACAGTCATCCAGATGTCAATTCTTTCGCAAAGAATAAAAGGACAAGATCATTAGAGTTCGAGAGCGATTTTTTTGGATGTACAAGATGAGATCCAATTCTAGTTATAGACGTTCAATTCTTATAACGACCGCAGCGCCTCTCTGTTGGAGCATTGGCGGTCTTGGTATTAGAAGTGTTGATATTCATCTTTGGGGAGTTGTATTCTGGCGAGCTCTATTCATGGGATTCACAGTTCTAATTTTCTTGATTTTGAGGGATCGGAAACGTACGCTACAAGCCTTTAAAAACAGTGGGATGCCAGGTGTGGCCGCAGGCGCCTTTCTTGCTATGTCAATGATTTGCTATGTAAATTCTCTCTTTCACACTACGGTAGCAAATGCACTTGTACTTCAGGGAACAGCACCACTATTTGCAGCGATACTGGGCTGGTTTTTACTTCGAGAACGTATTAGCGCTGGAACAGGGCTGGCAATTATTGTGGTAATAATTGCTATGGTTGCTATGGTGTCTGATTCCTTGACGGCTGGAATGTGGCGAGGGGATGCCTTCGCGTTGGTGAACGCAATATCACTTGCAAGTTATATTATAGTCGTTAGAAGGACGCGCGAAATAGATTTAATTCCAGCGATATGTCTTGCAGGGTTTATTTCTGCGATAGTCTCTTTGCCATTAATGACAACCTTTATGATCTCCGAACATGATCTGGGTATTTTATCCCTTCTGGGTGCAGTTCAAGTTGGACTTGGTTCATGCTTGTTTGTAACAGGATCTCGTAATTTGCCACCAGCCCAGTCAGGACTTTTAACGCTAATGGAGACTGTTCTTGGATCTCTTTGGGTTTGGATTTTTATCGGTGAACAACCGACGACAATAACATTAATTAGTGGAACGATTATTGTAATTACACTTGCTTTGCATACGATCCTTGATTCTCGACCCTCTAAAAAGTTCTCTCTCAATTAAAAATAAGAAGTTTCACTATGTAATCTTATTTCTAGGGCTTGCGATTTTTCTTATGCCCGATCAAGAAACCGAAAAATGTACCATACCACAAAACATATTTTAAATGTCTATGTCAATATTAACTTCCTAAAAAGGAAGTTCTTGCTTCTTGAGAAACAAACTCTTGTCTAATGTCTGGATAAAAAATCGATGTTTTAAAAAATCATTTTAAATAATTTTTATAGAGTTTTAATTGATGTAAGCAAATATTTTTTAGAAAAAAGTTTTAAGGGAAAATAATTCTTGGTTTTGATAGATATTATAACTTATTTTTTTGTTATGATAAATAATGTAGGATATCTGTAATAGGAAAATTTATAAATAAGTTCCTCTTTATTAACTCGAAAGCGGTTTACATATATCAAGATGATGATGCGGTTTACAGTTTTTGAGACCATCAAAATAATACTTGACGAACTTGTTTTGAGAAGTATTATCTTATAATGTTTGATGCAATGCTCCATAAACCAACCGTATCTTTGAAAATTTAAGGAGAAGCACTTGTAATGAATGAACCCATAGATCTTAAGAGAAAACATCAAACTAAATATGACACAGGTTTTAATCGAGAGGCATGCTGTGTCGATTGTGGCTCATCTAACGTCATTTGTGATGATGCTCGTGGAGAGATCATCTGTAATAATTGCGGCTTAGTTATTGAAGAACATATGATGGATCTGGGACCTGAATGGCGAAGTTATACGGCTGAAGAACGAAAGAAAAGAAGTCGTGTAGGAAGCCCCGTTAATTACTCCATCCATGATAAAGGTCTATCGACTATGATTGGTCGTGAAAACAAGGATATTTATGGGAAAAAACTCGCACCCAGTCGACGTGCGGAAATTTATCGAATGAGAAAGTGGCAACGACGCACACGAACACATAGTTCTCGCGAACGGAACCTCATTCAAGCCTTGAGTGAGTTAGATCGCTTGGCGAGTCAAATGGGTATACCACGGTCAATAAAAGAAGAAGCGGCAATCATCTATCGCAAGGCATTGGAAAAAAGAATGAGTCGAGGTACGACTATTGAAATTATGGTTGCAGCCACGCTATATGCCGCCTGTCGCATCAGAAAAATCCCTCGTACCCTAGATGAAACTGCTGAACACTCACGTACGAATAAGAAACAACTAGGACAATGTTTCCGACAACTTGTAAGACTAGTTGATGTAGCAATTCCTATAAGTACACCTATTAACTTCATTTCTCGCTTTTCTAACGAATTATCACTCACTGGAAAAGCATCAGGGCGTGCTATAAAGATCCTCAATAATGCAAAGAAAGCAGGTATCACCGCAGGAAAAGATCCAACTGGACTGGCTGCTGCGGCCCTTTATATCTCTGGGATACTGGAAGACGAACGAAGAACACAACGTGAAATCGCACGAGTTGCACGAGTCACCGAAGTTACAGTCAGAAATCGCTACAAAGAGTTAGTTAAAAACTTACAGATTGCAGTTGCTGTTTAAATTAGCCGAAAAGGCCTCTCTTTTTTTCTTTTTCATTACATTTCAAAAACTTTGGAAATACAGTCTTTTGCAGAGATTTTACCTTGTCTTTGGATCTTCTTGATTTTTCTTATTTTGTTAATACGCACTAAGCCAAGTCCCAATTTTTCGAGCAGCAGTAAAGCTAGACCACGCTAAAGCGCCTACAAGTTCATCATCTTTAGGATAATAGTCTCGGAATCTCTGAATCACTACTTCATCTACCTGATAAGGTGCAATAGCGGTCAGTAGAGCCAACCGGCACTCTGCCTGAGATTTTTCATCAAACTTGCCGATCGCTTGTTCCACCCAATTTCTACTAAGCCCAGGATCCTCTCCACTCCAAGCTTCAATATACTCAAGAACATATGTGCGTACTTCTGGCGAAAGTATCTCCTTTCCAACTTGTTCAACGATTGCTGCCCAACGAGCAAAGGCTCCTGCGACAGCAGGAGTTGTTTCAGCCCAGTTAAGGTCTTTAGGAAGTTCAGCTTCAGATAGAAATTCTACCGACAATCCTGACGGTTTAGTTCTGCGAACAGCTCCTTTGAACATCCGCCCAGCTATCCGTTTTAAAATACCCTTCAATAAGAAACTGTTTGAGGGAAGAGGGGTCTCGCTCAAGAGTACACTGACCATCCTATTTATATAGTGAAAGGTAACTGCTGTACCGATGATTTCTGGTGCATCTTGCTTTGAAAATGGCGGAGAACGTATAATATCGGCGCCAGGTGAACGTGTTGCCGATGCCCATGCGACTATAGAACGTATCTCCGGATCCTGGATTTTTTCATCATCCTGCTTACTGATGGCTTTGGCAACTTTATGTTCAGAAGTCGCGTGAAGCATAATCGTATGTGCATCCACACAATAAGGGCACTGGTTAATTCTAGAGACCGTTGCTGCCACGGCTTCCTTAATTTCTCGTCGAACATTACCTGTAACTAATGATTCACGAGTTGCCATCCAGATACCCGCTAGCAATTTCGGAGACGGTGAATGAAGAGTGAATGGCTCGACGAGCATACCAAAATCTTCTTTGATTTGAGAATAAACTTCTGTAACCAATCCCTCAGCAGCGGCTTCTGAGACAGGCTTAATGTACTTTATCACATTTTTCACCTATAAATCGTATCGGAAACAAGAGTTCTCTAAACATCTCTTAATTCCGTTTAATTTTCTCAGTTATCACGTCGAATAGATTTTTTGCAATATCTCTTTTTGTAGTAATAGGAACGTGAACAACCTTTTGATTTGTATCAACAATAAATATTTCGTTCGTATCATAACCGAATCCGACTCCTTCTCTTCCAATATCGTTTGCAGCAATTAGATCGGCTTCTGCTGTCTTTAAACGCTCGTAAGCACTTTGAATCAATTCCTCATCAGATAGGCCATATTCAGCCCGGAATGCAACAAGAAATGTATGAGGGCTAATTTTTTTTATGATATCAATAATCTTAGGAGTTGGCTTCAACTTAACCATCAGTTCACTAGTCGTTCGAGTTGGAACTTTGTAGTTATAGGGTTCTTCAGGCGTCCAATCTGCTACTGCAGCGACAGCAATTAAAATATCATATTTTCTAGATTTTAACTCTGAAACAACCGTGTCGTACATCTGTTTGGTAGTTTCAACAGAAATTGTTTTTGCGCTCTTTGGAGGCACTGCTGTCCCTGTTCCATAAACCAAGGTTACTTCAGCTCCTCGCGACACTGCTTCTTCAACAATTGCAATACCCATCTTTCCAGAGCTTTTATTTGTGATCACTCTCACAGGGTCTATGGGTTCTAAAGTCGGTCCCGCTGTAATCATAATCAGTTTTTCAGTGAGATCTTGTTTTAAACTGAGTTTACGGATGATTACATCCACTATTTCCTTTGTTTCAGTTATTTTAGCCTTCCCTTCCTCAAAAATAGGTCCTACAAATTCTACGTCTAAGGATTTAAGCTTTTCAACATTCTCGATTATGATAGGATGGCGATACATGGATTCATGCATGGCGGGTACAATTATAATTGGTATTCCAGATCCAAAGGCGCTAGAAACAACTGTTGTGACTGGAGTGTCATCAATTCCGCAGGCGATTTTGCCGATAGAATTAGCGGTTGTTGGGGCAACTAAAATCAAGTTAGCTTTATCCAAATGTTCACCGGCAAGCATGATGTGTTCAATTTTGCCAGTTAGTTCTACCACTACTGGATTGCCAGTAGCCCACTCCATTAAGTAAGGATGAATTATCTTTTGTGCCATCGACGTCATAACGGTATAGATTTCTGCACCTTGTCTCATAAGTTGTCGGGCAATTTCCGGACACTTGAATGCCGCTACACTTCCAGTAATACACAGGACAATCTTACGCCCTTTTAATAGATTTGATTCGCTTCCTATGATCTCTTTTGAAGGGTGTTTTTCAGTCAAATTCTTCACCCATATTTGTTATTGCTTTTGAATCTAATAAGGGTTGTTGAATTGCAGAATAAAGAGGTGTCCATAAGTTACGTATGTCGTTAAGGTATTTCCAGCGTTTTCTAAGTTTATCAATTTCGTCAAGTTCTATTTCGCTTTGAAATACTTCTCCCTCTTCGCCTGCATCGAAAATGATCTTTCCGTCTGGAGCAACGATCAGGCTGTGCCCTGTTACCTTCCGCCCATCCGGATAAAATGTGTTCGTATTATTTACATAAACATAAAAAACTGTGTTTTCAGCGGCCCTAGTAGCAGATATATGTTTCCACAACTCATTACGATTATCTGGGATGTTTGAGGGATTGAAAATGATGCGAGCATTGTTTAATGCTAGGTATCTTGTGAGTTCAGGATATATTGAATCAACGCAAATTACTACGCCCATCTTGATGCCTTCAACAGTGAAAATTGGCAAACCCTTCCCAGGGCTAACAAATTTTCTTTCTCCGAACGCAGCCGAAGGAAAACGTTTGTCGCAGAAACCTATTATCTTTCCTTCTCTATTAATTACATGACAAGAATCAAAGATCTTTTCGCCTCGGCGGTTAAACGAGCCACCAGTTAAGAGATTATAGTCATTTTTAACTGCAATTTTACTCATAGACAATAAAAGTGATTTGTATTCTTCCTCTTCCATAATCCCTGCAGTCCATATTTCTGGTAAACAGACGATGTCAGTATTCCTAATTCCCGAGAGAATTGAAAGCATGTTTTCAACGTTCTTGGATTTGTTCAAGTGGTCTCGATCAAATTGAACTAATGAGATTCTAAGTTTCATATTACTCCCTCTTACTTCAGACCTTCAATACATTGTCATAATAAAACATTGAGTTCAGTGCAATTTGAGAGTATTTTCAAATCATTCGTTTTAGGTTTTGATTCTTGAATTCTGCCAAAACAACAGGCGATATATATCCTTACATATCAACATCATTACAAAAAATCATTCATTTGCCTAACAGAATCATTCATTTGCTAACAGGAGATAAAAACAAATGTCTGAAAAGAAAGTAGGAGTGGCAGTTGCCGGACTTGGGTTTGTTGGAGGTCGCGCTCATGTACCTGCATTTAAAAAAATTCCTGGCGCTGAACTAGTCGCTGTGATCGATGTGATAGAGGAATTAGCTCAGAAGGTCGCAACGAAATATAATGTTGCATACTATCTCGATCACAAAGAAGCACTTAAAAATCCTGAAATTGACGCCATTGTTGTGGCTGTACCAACACCATTCCATTATAAGCTGGCTTTCGACGCTATCGCTAGTAACAAACATGTACTTTGTGAAATGCCTCTCACAGCAAATATTGCTGAGTCAATAGTTTTGGGTAAACTGGCAGAAAAAGCAGGCTTAGTATTCATGCCCAACCTTAACTTTCGGTTTACTCCTAACTATGTTAAGACTAAAGAACTGATCGAACAGGGGGTCATCGGAAAGCCTCTAGCAATAACCTTTCGCGAGTTCATTCCAGCCAAAGAATTGGCCACCCAGTGGCCTCGTGATTCTTGGGCATGGAATAAAGAAAAAAGCGGTGGATATCCTGATTTCACTCTTTCAGTTTGGTCTATAGATCTTGTTAGATGGTTGTTAAATTCTGAAATCGAAAATGTGCATTGGATGACTAACTATGCCCAATTAGAAGAGATCGAAAATTTCACTGGATATCAGACAATGGGTATTATTAAACTTTCAAATGGTGTCGTTGGCACTCTACATTATTCTGCAACAGTTGCACTAGGACAAGGAACAAGCAAATTGGAAGTTTTTGGAAGCAATACTAAAACTTTAACAGCGAAATGGAACAACTTCTTGATGTTAACCGGTGAAGACTCTGAAAAACAGGAATGGAATTTCACGGAGAAAGGTACGAAAGTTTGGGGTCACTTTCAAGCTGATTCATACTTTATTGAATGCATTCTTACAGAAAAGAAACCTATGATAACAGTTGATGATGCTATTAAGGCACAGAACGTGGCTTCAAAGATTGTAAGTTAGTATTCAAGAATTGCGGTGTTCTTTTGTGCCTAACTGTAAACTATTAAAAGACAAAGTAGCCTTATCAACAAATGATCATAATCCAAAGGATTCTCTAGAAAATGTACGGCGAAATTGAAACTTCTATTAAGACTCGCAGTGTTATATTGCTTAGTCATTTGATTATCCTAGTCACTGTCACATGGATTTATTTCGGCGGTGGCATCGAGATCATCGGCCGATTATTCGGACTAACATTAATAGTTGGTAATCTTATAAGAAGAACCATCCTCTTATCCTTTGGGATTGTCTATTTCTTAAGAGTCATTCTGACTTTGTTCTATCTGCTTAAGCGTAAAATTGATTGGAAAGAGACAGGAGCGATCATCGGTGGCCTTATCTTTTATCAGCTGGGATTTGCCTTAAGTGGAGCCGCTCAATCTGCCCTGATCGATCCCATAGACTATATCGCTATCGGTGTTTTTATCATCGGCAGTTTCCTGAACACAGGTTCCGAAATCCAGAGAAAGCTTTTCAAGGACAGGCCAGAAAATAAAGGGAAGCTCTATACACACGGCCTATTCAGTCTTGCTCGTCATATAAACTATTTTGGTGACAGTGTCTGGATTATCGGTTGGGCTTTGATGACACGTAATTGGTGGGGTGCAATTATGCCTATATTCTGTACACTCGGCTTCTTGTTTGCCTCGATCCCAATGCTCTCAAAATACTTAGAAGAACGTTACAAAGAACATTATCGTGAATGGGCAAGCAAAACCAAGAAGTTTATCCCGTTCGTATACTAATTTCCCTCAAAAACTCTAAAATTTTCTCAGTTTTGGATTTAAATTAAGGTTAAGCATCTAGCGCATTCGGCGGAGGGGCATTTCTTATGACTTCTACTAGTGTATGTAAGTTTTCTGCAGGAGTATCAATAGGAATGACACAGCCAGGAGCAAGTAATACGCGTGAATTGGAAATCCGCATGACTTCTTGAAGTTTCTTTCTTATAGCGTGAGGTGTTCCTTTTCTGACGGTTTCAGTTTCGTCAATTCCACCAAAGAGTCCTTTATTGAAGATTTTAAGGGCGGATCTTATTGTTGGAGATGTATATTGACTGTGCCAGTTAATTGCGTCTATGGGGTAGTTATCAGCGATATATTTGAACAAGGGCTTATTTCCATGAAGGTGAAAAACTATAAACTCAGCTTGGGGACTAAGATCATTCAATAATCTCCGAGTATATTTAGCCTCAAAGTCCAAGAACTGTTGGTTCGTAAGTTTTCCTTCAACGCTATGCAGGGAAGCAACAAAAAGTCCGTTCGCGTCTGCATCTAGAACTGCACGTCCAAATTCGGTCATAACTCTTGTTATTACCTTGAGGCCTCCCTCAATCTGGGAAGGAGAGTCGTAAACATGTTCTTGAATATTAGGATCTAACTGGCTTGCTACCATAAACGGACTGAAAATCGTCATCATTAACGGAACCTGTCCGCTTAATATTTTCGATACCTTCCGTACTCCCTCTACTTGCAAACCAAATTCTCCATCTGTAGGATCCACTTCTTCAATGACCTCAAAGTCCGAAACATTTTTGATTGGCGAATTTACCACTGTAGTTGAACCGTAGATGGGATGAACTGGTCCTACTTCGCATCCCCAGTCAACCATGCAATAACTTCCATGAGGAGTAAGTTTCAACACATCTGGATCATACATTCCTTGAAATTCCACGTGCGCATCCGCAAAGCCTTGTGGAGTTCTATCATCGCCTGGAAAGTGTTTCCATAACGCATAAGCCCAACGATCTAAAGGATCGCCTGAGAAAGTCGCTTTCAACCTGTCAAATTTGTTCATGGTTTCCTGGGGAGTCAATATTGTGTTCACCATTTCTGCTCTAGTTATTTAGCTAACGAGTTTTTCAATTAAATATATATCATCTAGAGTTCACATACGCACAAATACTGGAGGACTATTGGTGCATATTAATGCTAACGATCGAAGTCTAAAGGACGTTAAGGTGCGATATGACCTTCAACCTGGTGATATAGGCACCATCGTTTACCTTCACGCTGTAGTTTATGCAAAAGAATATGGATTTGATCATTCCTTTGAAGGCTATGTCGCAGCCGGTCTTGCTGAATTCGCTCAATCTTTCAATCCAAATAAAGACCGCCTCTGGATTGCAGAAATTGAAGGAAAAATCATCGGTTCTATAGGCATATTTGGGCGTTCGGAATCAGAAGCACAACTTAGGTGGTTTCTTGTTCATCCACGTTATCGCGGTCTTGGCCTTGGGAAATCTCTTTTTCAAGAGGCGCTTCAGTTCTGTAAGAATTGCGAATTCAAGACTATTTTTCTGTGGACTTTCAGTGGCTTAGACGCGGCAAATTATTTGTATAAATCTGCTGGTTTCGAAAAAACAGAAGAGATAACCCACGAAATTTGGGGCCAAACTCTTACGGAAGAGCGATATGATTTGAAAATTTGAATATTCCTCTATAAAACGTCTTTAATTTTTTCCCAATCTTCCTCGATAGTGCTTCTTAAACCGGGGTTTCTTAAAGCTGCTGCAGGATGATACATGGGAATTACTTTGGCTTTCAAGAACAGGCTTGCTACCGAAAAAGGTTTTACATGTATGTCTCTCATAGGGGCTTTCGGGAGTTTGAATTTTTCGAAAACATATTTGACTGCAACGTTGCCTAACAGAACTATCGTCTTTGGTTTGATGATCTCGACTTGTTTGTCTAAATAAGGCGTACATGCAGCGATCTGTTCTTTCTTGGGTTTGTTATCTGGTAAGTAGGATTTAATTACGTTTGCTATATATACCTCTTCTCGTTTTAGTCCTGCTAGAGCGAGTAACTTATCAAGTAGTTTTCCTGCTGCTCCTACAAAAGGCCGTCCTTGTTGATCTTCATTATACCCCGGTCCTAAACCTATTAGCATGACTTCGGCATTTTCGTCTCCTTCACCAAATACAGCTTTGTTTCTACCTTTCCATAAGTCGCATTTTTTGCAATTTTCAACGTGTTCTTTTAGTTTTAAGAGATCAGTTTTTATTTGAACCACCGAACCACGTTGTTAGTAAGAACGATCATATATTTTATTTCTGAGAGGGATCCCTTTTCTGTTACAATCACAAACCTATTATTCCATATGCAAACAAAATATGTTCTATAAATGTAAATGTATTTGCAAAATACTAGTTCATATTTTAATTGAGAGTGGGTAGGAACAGAGAGGATACAAAGTGATAGTTGTACGAAAGCCCCAAGATATATTCCAAGTCGATGGAAGGATTCAAAACGGCACTTTTCATGGTCGTTGGCACTTTTCCTATGAGCAATATCAAGATCCAGAATACGTACATTTTGGTCAACTTCAACTTTTCAATGATTTCACTCTTTCTCCAGGAGCACTCTTTCCGCTTCATCTACATCGAGAAATAGAGATTATAAGCTACTGTGCTGGAGGCGAGTTTTGTCACGAAGACGAAGGCGGTATTAGTGGGGTTTTAAAAAAAGGTTGGGTGCAACGTACAACTGTCGGAAAAGGCATGCTTCATTCAGTGATCAACAACCGCCAAGATATTCCAATGCGATTTATCCAAATGTGGTTCGAACCCTCAAAGCTCGATCTAGAGCCCTCAATAGAGCAGATAAAGGTGGAAAAGTTAGATCGCACGAATTGCATTCTTCCAGTAGTCTCCAATGATCATGAAGGCGCACTTTCCATCAATTCTGATGCTCAGATATATTCATCTTTTTTACAGGCTGGTAAGAACTTAAAATACCAACTCAGAGATGGGCGAGGAGTTTATTTCTATGTAATTGATGGTGGCCCTGTTCA
>Ga0114921_10000477_pt1 | contig 16923 bp, 9 predicted proteins | sample BentaG_FD_87016 | JGI IMG/M metagenome (GOLD analysis project Ga0114921, IMG submission 87016) | Deep subsurface microbial communities from South Atlantic Ocean to uncover new lineages of life (NeLLi) - Benguela_00093 metaG | ecosystem: Environmental > Aquatic > Marine > Oceanic > Sediment ...
AAAATATAATTCAAATGATAGCGGATGTCCGCTTCCCACGCTTTTTTTTCGTTTTCAGCTAAGATATTTTTAATGTTCAATCCAGATCCCCCAATATCTATGGGGGTTTTACCGTATATTCTCGTTATAGGTATTTCTTTATCGCTAAGTAAGTCAATCTTCTTGATTTCTTCGAATTTTTTAAAACCATTGTAATCTATGAGTTTTTTTAACCCCCCCGCTTGATCTTTATAAGTCAGCTGTTCAAGTATCGAAATTGGTTCTTTGCTTAAACAATAAGGTTCGTGGTCAGTTGTATCAACCCATATTTTAATATCATCAGTATCCAAGTCGTAAAATTTGCAATAAGCTTTATTTAATCCACCATCATAATCTACATCTAAAAGAAGTCCTCTTTCCAAGTCCTCTACGATTTCTCCTTTCTCAATTAGATATCGGATGTATTTAGAACTTACACTTTCTCTTTTAATATTTTGCAGTTTTATACCATCCTTTTTTAAACCAAAAGGAATGCTTGTACTCTTGAAATATTGCTTTTTTGGCGTCCGTTTTATTGTTGGTTCCTTTTTTACTTTAAAATCTTCTTTTACATCTTTTATCTCTGTTGGTTCTTGGGGCACAACTTTGTCCTCTAACTCCTTCTTTTCATCTTTTGGTAAACTTTTGCTTTTTTCTTCTTTGTTATCTTCTGCTTTTTCTACAAAAGAAAAGAGAGATTTTTGTTTCTCATCAGCAGGTGGTTTTCTCTTAGTTTTTTTTGGATTAGGCAATTTACTTACCGAATTTAGTAATTAAAATTATTTTTCTATTTAATATTATTATTATTTAGATTTTAATCTCAACTATTCTGAGTTTAATATGTTAAACATTATGAGTATTTAAAAAAAGAGACAGATCGGATTTATTTCAACGCAATTAGTAAAAGTTACTGGTTATTTTTATTTTCTTTTAAAACTTTTTTTATTTCTTCTAGAAGGAGTTGTTTCTCAGCGATAAAAAAATGAAGCTTACTCTTTTCCGGATGTTCGTGGTAAATAATTTTAGATAATTCTTTAACTTCGTCATTTGTCGGTTCTATAAGTTCCCCATTGACATTTTCATTCAATAATAAAACCAAATTATCCGTTTCAAGGGGTTTTATATCATATCCATTTTTCACATTTTTTAAGATCTTAACAACAAGTTCGGCTAAGTACCACACGGATTTGTCGTAACTTTCACCAGAAGTATACCTACGATATGCTAGTACTTCCACCTCATCTTTGGTAAACAAAGTATATTAGAACTCCTTTTCCATTCTAAAGAATATTTAGTATTTAAATAAACAAAAAGTAAGGTAAACATTTAATTATTTGTGTTGAATTTTTTCGATACCAAAATCGCAAAATTAATAATTAATTCGTCTTTTTTTATATCAATTCACGAACTAAGTGTATCTACATGCCTCTGTGGCTTATTTGTGTAATCTTTAATTACACAAGGCTAAGCGGTATAGCAGCTGACTTGTAATCAGCAGATCGGGGGTTCAAACATAAAAGAAAAATCTCTTTGTGGAATAAGTCCCCCCAGAGGCTTTTTTTTTTAACTACATATTTTACAATTCAACATTTTACTCAATACAAAAATTCTGCTACGGATGAAATTTGATAAACCATTGGATAATAGGTAAAACTTAATTTTAATATTAAGCTTTAGATAAGTGAATTGGATGAATCAGATAAAACACGTAATTTTTTGCATAATTGATGATGTACGATCTGATCACTTTTTTAAACTCATTGATGATGGTTCACTTCCTAATTTAAAAAAGTTAATGAATACAGGGATTTATTCAAAAAATTGTATAACGGACTTCCCATCTTTGACCTATCCGACTCAAGTTTCGATGATGACTGGCACATATACGGGAAATTTTTTGGAGGAATTATGCCACGGGGTGCCTTCTTTTCATTGGATGGATCGAAACGAAGTTCCTCCGTTTTTAAGATCTTATAATTCAATAGGATCTGATGAAAGAATTCAAATTTATAAATTAAATGATGATTTGGGGCCTAATTGCAAAACTTTGTTCGAAATGGTCGGAGATGGGAACACTGTAAGTATCAGTCAATTTATTAGTAGAGGTGTTGATTACCTTTTCCCTGAGAGAAAGACCAAATTAATCTTATATTACCTCTTAATTAAACATTCTTATAATATTAACAAGTATATTCTGAAAGCTAATTTAGTTGCCGTGAAGAAATTACTAAAAACTTTTGAAAACCCAAAGAAGTTTTTTAAAACTAACGATGCTCCGATTGCTTCCAACCTTTTGTTCTTGTCTTCAGATATCTTATTGCACTTGGTTGGACCCGAATCAAAAATATACAAACAAAACTTATTTCACATTGATAAGGTAATTGGGATATTATTAAGCGGTTTAGAAAAATTAGGTTATTTGAATGAAACCGTTTTTGCTATATCCTCTGATCATGGGAATTATAAAGCAAAGGCTTTAGGGGATTTTGGGAATTTTTTTAACGAAAATGGGTTAAAACATTACCACCCTCGAAAGTCTGTCAAAGGAAATGTAAATTTGGGGGGTTTTAACAGCGTAGGATTTTTCAATCTTAAATCAAACAAAACCACTAATGGACAAGATTGGACTCACCCGAAAATCGCAGAATTAGAGAACTATGGTCCCAAACAGGTTAATATGTTAGAGAAGCTATTTACTCTAAATGGTATCCAATTAATGTATTATTGTGACGATGGGAACACTTCTAAAAGTGGAAAAATCCATTTAAAAAGAAAAGATCAAAATACGGGCAGTATCATTAAAAGCTCTATCGAATATTCAGGAAATGGTAATGAATTTAAAACAAAGTACTCCACAGAAGCTAGTGATAGTGACGTATTTCATTACATTAACGACGAGAATGCCAGCAAGTTAATGGATAATAAATTTCACACTTTAAACGAATGGTTAGATGCTACATTTCACATTGACTTTCCTTTATACCCAGATTTGCTTTCGCGGAATTTTAAAAATCCCCGGAGGGCAGACGTAATAGTTAGCACCTGCGGTGATGTTGCTTATAATATTAAACATGGAAAAAAAGAGAATAAAAATTTGTATTTACACGATATAGGGCTGAAAAGAAGCACAACTGTCCCTTTAATTGTCGGAGGATCAGAAGATATACCGGTGAGAGAAATATCGCATTGTAAGATTACCGATATTGTCCCAACACTGTTAAAGATGTTAGGGATAAAACCTCATCCTAGCGTTGTTGGTGAGAGCTTAATCTAACATTTAGAATTTAAAGTAAAAAATAGAAAAACTTTAACTCAATAAGTCTTCCTTATTGCGTTGTTTTTATCCTTGGAGGTGGTACAAACACTTCCCTATTTCCTGTTCTTTCTAAGTTCATCGCATCTTCGGGACAATGGTGTACACATACACCACATCCAATGCATCTATTCTCGTCAACATTAGCAATATTTTCCTCTAACTCAATAGCCTCCATAGGACATTTCTCAACACAGGTTCCACAACCAATGCAGTCCTCACTGTTCACTTCCGCTAAATAACTAGTGTAGCAATGATAGGGTGTTATACCTTTCCAAAACATCGAGAAAATCCCACAACAACATTTACAGCAGTTGCATATCGCTTCTTCGTCTAACTCGGGTTTAAGGTGAATATGGAACGCTTTATGTACGAGTCCTTCGTCTGATGCTTTGTTTATTATTTTTATCGCTTCTTCTTTTGATATTTTTTCCCCGAATTGATGCTCAATCGCAAATTGGGCGCTCTTTCCTAAAAGAAAGCAATTTAATCTTTCGTTAGTTACCTTACAAGATTTTTGGAGTAAATCTTTTTCGTGACGACAGTAACAATGGACAAGTGCAATGTCGTCGTACTTGTCCACTATTTTGGAAGCTTCTTCGTGCGGTAATATTTTATCAACTGGAACATCTTCAATTTTCTCCTCAACTGGTACAACTCTTGTGATCGGAGGAAAGTTTTTATATTGGGCTACAATATGTTCGTAATTCTTCTGAGTTCCTTCGCTTAATTCTTTAAAAATTGACTCAAAAAGGTGAGCCAGCTTTTTTTGTTTATCCCCTATTTCTCCTCTCATAAACTGCATTTCAAACAACCCTGGAAATGGCCCAAGGAGACGGTATACCATGACTCCTGTTCTCTTGCTCGGAACGCCTACAATAACCCCATTATTCATTAGCTCATTTAAAATCTCGTTCAAAGCTTCGTTATCTAAAGTTGTTTTTTCTCTTACCTGATCAATACTTAGAGAGGGTTTTCTAAAAATAGTAATAAATTTTGCGTGTTCTTCGGTCATTATTAATTTTAATAACTCAATAAGAGTCTCGTTAACAACCATTGGAAGCTGTCCTGCTTTAACTATTGTTCGTGCTGCTTTATACCAGATTTTTTTACTATCTATAGCCATATATTATTTACCCCTAATTTTAAAAATCTATCCTAATAATATTAGGATGGTTAATGATTAATTTAATTAAAATTCTACGTCTAAGAATAAGTGGTCTGTAAAATTTGATTCCAAATATATTATCTATTAAAGTGGTTCCCTTACTAAATAATAAGCTTTTTCCGAATTACAATAATGACAATTTACTTTTCGTTCTTTGGAGGCTAATTCATCTTCCCACTCTTCATTACAATTTAAACATCCGTAACCATTAAATCCTTTTTTAAGATCAATGTTTCCGCCATACACACGTATATCTTTTCCTTCTACAAGTGCTTGTGTAATTTTTTGATGAGCTTTAAGTAAAATTCGTGAAAAAGTCGGCTGTGATACACTCATAATATCTGCAGATTCTTTTTGACCCAGGGAAATATAATGTTTAAGTCTCATGGCTTCAAATTCTGCAACGGTCAAGCCTATAAAAGCTTCTATCGTTGGATTATTTGTTTCTGAGGGAAAATAAAAATTACTGGGAGGACTTTTAACATATCTCTTGCTCGTTTGACGACCCATTTCTTCAACACTCCTTTTTTTGCTGTTTATTAATGATTATTCGAAATAACTCTAATAAAATAATTAGAATAAACTTAGTTTTTAATTATTTGGTTATTAATTATAATCCCTAGCATACTACTGTAAAAAAATTTCATTTTTTGTCTTCAATTTTATTCCTTTTTACAAATTCTTTTAACAAGATTTATAATTTTGTTTAAATGAATTAATACTAATCTAAATTCACTGAAATTCCCAAGGTGTTTTAAATCAATATAAAATATGCCAATCGACTAACCAAACTACCTGTTTATATCTTCGCTGAAATTGAACAAGTTATTAATGAAAAGAAAACAGAAGGAATTGACTTTATCCCATTAGGTATCGGGGATCCAGATTTAACAACCCCAGATCTGATCATGAGCGAGATTATTAAACAAGTAAGAATTCCTTATAACCAAAATTATCCAACAAGCATGGGTGAACAAGATTTCAGAGAATCAGTCAAACGGTGGTATAATGTAAGATTCAAACTTGATTTTGATGTAAATAATGAAGTTACTAATTTAATTGGAGGAAAAGAAGGTGTTGCTAATATCGCTAGAGCATTTGTTAATCCGGGAGATATTGTGTTGTGCCCGAATCCAGGGTATCCAGTTTATGAGAACGGTGCTACAAAACTTTGTGATGGAAAACCTTATTTTATACCATTATTAGAGAAAAACAATTTTTTACCTGATTTTGATGCCGTAAATGTAGAAATCCTCAAAAAGACTAAATTAATGTATTTAAATTACCCTAACAATCCTACTGGAGCAATAGCACCTAAAAGTTTTCTAAAGAAAGCATCAGATTACGCTGAGGATTATAAATTCCTCATAGTCTACGACAATCCATACTCAGAATTTACATATGACGATTATATAGCCCCTTCTCTTTTAGAAATAGATCAGAATCATGTCGAAATAAATAGTGCATCAAAAATGTTTTGTATGACCGGATTTAGGTGTGGTTGGGCAGTTGGGCATAGTGACATAATTAAAGGTATTAGAGATGTTAAATCTCATATTGACTCCGGTTGTCCAAGATTTATTCAAAAAGCAGTAGCTAAAGGTTTAAATGAATATATATCAGACGAAAAACCGAAAATAGTGAAAGAAACTGTTACTACTTATGAAAAAAGGCGGGATGTATTAATTAAAGGATTAAATAATATGGGATGGAAAACTAAGAAACCTAAAGCAACATTTTTTGTCTGGACTCGTATTCCTGAAGGAGAAACTAATAGTATGGATTTTGTGAAAAAGCTGATTGATGTAGGAGTAATTCTTACTCCTGGAATTGGATTTGGAAAATATGGAGAGGGATTTGTGAGATTTGCCTTAACTCAACCCATTGATAAGATAAAAGAAGCCCTAGAGAGAATAGAAAGAACTCTCAATTAAGGTGTAACACCTTTAACTTATTTCTTAATCGATTTGCCTTTCCACCAATCAAAATCTTTATAAATTTCTTCTTCAACTTCAATTTCTCCTGGAATCCAGTTGGAATAATCTAGGTATTTCCAGAAGTTACTTTCATTTGAAATTTTGTTTTCTTCCTTAATAGGAATCATGTTGCTTTCTAAGGCAATCTGACTATCAATCTTACCAAGAATTTCTTTTTCCATTTTTTCACCTCCCTATTTTTTTAATATTATGAGGTGCCGGAATCCTTGATGATCTTAATTTAATTTAATTCTTTGATGAGAGAGCAAATCCGAGAAAAAATTAAAAGAAGATCGAAATGGATCGGCTCTCATCTATAATAATAATAATACTACTACAACTGATAAAAGGCCTATATCATTTACAATTGAATATTTAGTAGCATTATTTAAGATCATTAGAATACATAAAATGATGAGGCTATTTAAATGTTTCACATTTTATACCCATTTTATTAAAAATCATTTGATTATAATGAATTTAAAGTCCTAATTCTTAAGGTTATCTAAAATGGCCTACAGGTCAAATTTATTAACCTGGAGTTTGTTAAAATACAGTTCTTCCAAATTCTTAGCTTTAATAATCAAAAGATTATAGAAAAAAATAAATAGAAAAAAATAAAATTATTTTGATAGTTTTTTATATTTTCGTCTCAGATAAGCCATTTTTTTCTGGTCTTCACTTTCAATCCTACCAGGATAAGCATCTGAGATATCAAACGACATCATGATAGGAGCTAGATCAGAACTCCAATCTTTGTAATAATCCAATATGGGATCAGATTCTCTATCATCTGCCAATTCATTTTTCACCTCCATTTTTGATTTTTGATTTCTGCGTTAAGAATTGAACCCTTATCCCACTTTTTCTTAATAATTGATAGACATTATGCGTAGAGAATAAATCCAAGAAATTAAAAAGAAAAAGAGAAGGTATAAGGATTTATTCTCTTCATAATACTGTTGCTACTAAGGGAATAATGGCCTTCTTATTACAGCCAACCCATGAATCAGTATTATGTCGCGAAAAATTCATTGTTAAAAATATAGAAACAGTTTACACTAATAAATATTGTGGGTATTTTTTCCCATGTGCTTTAATATTATAAAGAAAGCGATTTGATAACATATTAAATTAATTATTCTTTTTATTAAACAATATAGATGTAACGCAACCATCTAAATTACCTCAAATTAAAGGATTATGGATAAGAAAATCGTGCTCGTTGGTGCTGGAAGCGCATCTTTTGGACCATCTATTTTACTGGATCTTTACCAAAGCAATTTATTGCAAGGTTCAACAATAGTTCTTCATGATATCAATAAAGAACACTTGGAAATCATATTTGAATTAATTCAAGCTGAAAACAAGATACACCGCAATTATTTCAATATTGAGCGAACTACAGACCGTAAAAAGGCATTGGACGGCGCAGATTTTATTATCAGTTCAATAGAAGTCGGAGAGCGTCTTAAATTATGGAGAGAAGATTACGAGATCCCTAGAAAATATGGTTCCACACAAATATTAGGTGAATGCGGGGGACCAGGAGGAACGATGCACGCATTTAGAATAATACCTCCTATATTAGAAATCGTTAAAGATGTGAACGATATTTGTCCTAATGCATTTTTTATAAATTTTTCGAATCCAATGGCAAGAGTATGCTTAGCAATTAAACGAAAGGCTCCAAATCTTAAATTTGTGGGGCTTTGTCATCAAATTGGAGATTTGAACCACCATCTACCACTTATAGTCAACACAAAATTGGATAATTTAAGATTGATGCCCTATGGTTTAAATCATTTTGGATTTTTAATGGGTCTTAAAGAACTAGATTCTGGGAAAGATTTGATGCCTGAGTTTAACAAGAAAGCGTTAGAATATTTCGATCAACGCAAAGATAGGTTTCAATTTTCAACATTAACACTTCAAGTCTATAAAAGATTCAAATACTTTCCCTATGTAAGCGATACCCACCTTGGCGAATATTTACAGTTTGGTGAAGAATTTACTGAAACAAAAGATATGGTAGATTGGATTGATTTTGCTGAAAAGGGTAGTAATAATACTTACAGACGCGTTATGAAAAGCTATAAGCGGCTGAAGGAAGGAAAATATTATAAAAAAGGTATGTTTTACGGAGGTTCATCGGGAGAAAGAGCTATTCCGATAATCGAAGCAATTTTATTAGATAAAAAATCTTACGAAAGCGCAGTTAATATTCCTAACGATAACATTATCGAAAATTTACCTCAAGATCTTGTTATTGAATGCCCTGTAAGAGTGAATAAAAATGGTGTGGAGGGTGTGAAATGGGGTAAATTACCTAGAGATATCGCCGCTTTGCTTCGAATTGAAGCAACAGTCCAAGATCTATGTGTGGAAGCTATTCTTCAGAAATCAAAAGACTTAGCAATAACCGCTCTAGCTATCGATCCTAATGTAGGAAGTTTCGAAATTGCTGATCTTATATTTGAAGAAATGAAAAAATTGCAGAAAGATTTTCTTCCAGAATTTAATTAATCTTCATAGTGTTATCTTATTTTACTATTTTTTGTCAAATATGATAAAATTCTACCGTATTTTATCCCGTTTTACCCCTTTCTCCATATAAACATTTTTTAAGGATAGTTTCTATTTATCTTAGAATAGAGAAAATATCTTTATCATCAAAATGAAATCGAATATAAATGGAAAATCTGAAGATAAAATTGAAAAAGTCACCGAATCGCTCTGGAAGGTTTGGTGGTTTAGTTTCTATTTAATTATTGTGCCTTCCTTAATCGCTGTAATAGGATTTTTCATATTTTTCTTTATTGGAAAAGACCTATATGTCTCAATTGGTTTTTCTGTTATAACATTCATGTTCGTGCTCTTGTTTTTCTACAAAGCTTTTGATAAATATAGAAATAATCCATTTTTCCTTAATAAAAAAAATAACCTTTCTGCTAGAATCAATTTACTATTTTTAATAACGATATTAGCTTTGATTGTGACTCCGATTTTCGTCATTTTTACTCCGGGAGACAATTATTTCGAACTTTTACCGTTAATTTCGTTTATCATACTCTATAATATTGTGTATTATTATTTTTACTTCCAACCCATTGATATTTATGATGTTGCTGAAGAAAAATTCAAAAATGAAACCCCTTTTTCTCAGTGGATTAAACAACCATATAATATGATAATACTATTTAATTATTTTATTCATATCTTATTTCTAGCATACACTTTTAATACAAAAGTTTCCTGGCTGTTTCCACTTATTTCTAATGTCATATTTTATTTAATTTCCCGCGGAACGACTATGAGGAATATAAAGGCATTATCTACTTCAAACATAGATGATTTCACATTTTTACGGGAGTTAACCATATATAAGAAAAAGTATCTAAATTCTATCCTCAGTTTGAACTTTGCTTTATTGATCCAGATGCCGTTTGTGATAACGCTGATTTATATTTTGATGGGAATCCCCCACGAGACAACGGAATTGATTACAATTGTGTTCTTAGCTCTTATTCTATTATCGATCTACTTTAAAATCAGGTTGTATGTAAGTTCATTTTATAACAAAGTTCTAAGGAGGTTTGAAACCAATGAATTCGAGTAATTCTGAGGTAGTGGATATGGATAAGGGCAGAAAGTATCAAAAGCTAAATTTCTTTGTCTCGATCCTATTAATTTTACTTGTTGTTTTAGTTTCTTTACTGAACAATACTCCCGTTATAATATTCCTATCCTTACCAGTAATGTTCATTCTCACGTATTACGAGGAAAAATTGAATTTTACTACTAAAAGTTATAGTAAATATACATATCTGATTAATTGCTTAGTAATCTTAGCCTCTTTAGTATTTTGGATATTCCTACCTTATTTTGGGATAACTTTCTTAAACATTCAATTTATTGTTTTTAGTTTATCACTATATTTCATTTTTCAAATATTTATGAAATTCGGCTATTTTAAGGAGAAAAATGTTCTAGTCTTACAAAATATACTTGCTGTCACTTGTTTTACTATAATTTTATATTCGTTCTTTCCTCTTGTTGAACTCACATACATTAATTTTACTTCAGACCCATTTATGCTTTTAGTGTCAAACCTACTAATCCATTCGGTTATTATTTTGATAATTACACTAGTTTCATTTTATTTCTTATATGTGCGTGTACATTTGAAAGAAAAACCTTGGAAATTTTTTAGATTTTGCGTAATAGCCGTATTTTTGCTAATTGAATTGATCTGGTTTACATTAATAAACTTAAAAAATATCGTTTTAGGGGTTCCTGAAATAATTCAAATGGATTTAATTATATCTACAATTCTTCTTTCAGTTGCATTTCTTGCATTTATACTATTTAACTATATTGTTAAGATCTTTTCTCGTGAAACCAGTTTATCTTACAGCTATTTCACTTTCTGGTTTTTAATCTCTTCTATTTTTCTTATACTATTAACGCTTTATTGGAATAATTATGTAATCGTATTTTTTGACTTTATCTTTGTTACGATTTTATCGCTATTAAACCTAAAATTTGGAACTGTTATAAACAAGATAGGAGAATCTACGTTCCAAATTGTCGCTAAGATTTGTTTTTATGTACTTTTGCTTGAAATTTTCTTTTTATTTTACGGCATCTTCAATATTTTAATTTCTGATCAGGTTATTGCTATATTTCTTTCACTTTTCATTATTGGTGCGATTTTTAATCTCTTATCCTCGTACGAGAAATATTTTTCAAGAAAAATGAAATTAACATTAACCTCCTTCATTTTTGCTTTTGACTTATACATTACAGGATTTTCTTTTATAGAAACAAATATCGATAATTTCTATTTTTACCTTGTCGTTCCAGTTTTTTTCTGTTTATTATTATATGCCCCTTTATATTATTTGTATAAAGAGGATGTAATAAAACAGAAAGTTCTAGCATTGTATAGTTATATTTCCTCATGGGTATTATTGATTTTAATTTTTGTTTTGAACTTTTTTATCATTAACCTTTATTTTGACACCAATTTCATATTAGGAACTTCATTAAACTTTCTGTTTTTTACATTCTGTCTAGTTCTTCTCATCTTGTTTGGCAAAAAAATAAAAAGAGTAAAAGAATCGTCATCCAAATTCATCTTGAATCTATTAAGTTATCCAATCATTATCGAATTTTTTATTCTGCTCTTTAGCATTTTTACTAATTACTTTCATTTTGATGTGTTCCTATCATCTTTCTTATCACTCTCTATAATTAGCGTTATTTTTCAAATATCTTCAAAGGAAGAAAAATTATTTCCAAAATTTCCGGCAATGATCTTAAACACAATTACATTATGCTTTGGTGTATTTATTGCTGGATATTATAGCGTTATCTTTACACTTGGAACATTCTTTATTTATTTCATACCACTAATTATTGTTTGCATCCTTTCATACCTACCCATTTTTTATTTGTCCAAAAAAACGGTTTTGAATCACATTACCTTCTTAAAATATCATTTTGTTTGCTCTGTTATTATTTCTCTAGCTATATTCTCATTGAATTTTTTCATTATTTTTAATTTCTTTAATTACATCTTAATCCTGTTAATTTTAATTAATATACTTTATATGACCGTTGTTTCTTACTATATTTTTAAATTTGGAACGAAATTAAACCTACTCTCAGTTGAATCGTTTAAGAAGTATTCGTTTATTATTAATATCTTTACAACTTTGGAGATATTTGCGATTTTGTTTTCAATTTTTAGCCAAGTATTTCAAGAGCCTGTTTTATCAGCTTATTTTTCAACCGTCCCTATTTGTCTTATCATCAATATTTTATCTAAAAATAGAATTTTATTTTCAGAAAAGAGCGCTATTAGCATTAATATTATTACTCTAAGTTTTACTAGCGTTCTAAGCTCTTACTACATCTTTTTATTCACATATGGAACTGCTCTTGTATTTGTTATCCCTTTATTAGTATTTAGTTTAATGATACTATTCCCATTGTTTTACACCAATAGTAAGAGAGTTTTCAGCAAACTTGTAGCTAAGATATTGATAATAGATAGTCTGCTGATTTCTGCATTAATAATGTCACTTCCTACTGTGTTTAATTTAGAGTTAATTAGATTTGGATTTGAAATAGATATCTATTTTATTATTATTGCAACAATCCTTCTCTTTTTGGGATTCTTGAGATATTTGGAGTTTCTTATTGACAAATATAAGTTTAAGGAAAACTATGTTGTTTTTCTAAAAACCTTTCAGATAGCTATATGGATAACAATTTCAATTTTTATCTCCTTAGGGGTGTTTGATTTAATAGATTCAATAACAAATAATCTATGGTTAAGTATAAGCTCTAGTTGCTTGACATTTTTTGTTGTAAATCTTGCTAATTTAATACCTATAGAAAACCTAAAACAAAGGACTTTCGAAAACGAAAGTAGTAAATTTGATTATTATAAAATCTATAAAATCTATGAATATACTAAAAATATCTCATTTTTTGCAATTATATCTACTATAGCAACTAGTATAACATTAATTATTCCATTCCACGAAATAGTATCGCTTTTCTATCCTTTAGAGCCCCTACTCTCTATAGCAATTTCTAATGTTGGAATGTTTATGCTAGCGTATTTAATATTTTCAGTAGTTGGTGGATATTTGTTTAAAATAGATTTCCTTAAAATTAAATTAACTTTAGAACTTATTGCATGGATATTTATCAAATTACTTATTTTTCTATATATCTTTTTTCTACCCATTCAACTTTCTTTACTTTTAAGGATTACATTTCCATTAGTAATCGCTATCTTTATGAGCCCAATTACAATTTATTATCTAAGAAGAATCTTCTTCATTTCTGATGAGTCTCTAAAAATCGTTAAGAAACTCACCTTCTATCTTTTTTCATTAAGCTTAGTAATTATTTTTGTTGATCTGTTCTGGGCCTATTCTAGTATCATTCCATTTTTCAGTTTGAATCAATCTCTTCAAGTAATTCTTGCGATATGCTGTGTTTATTTGTTTTATAATTATTATTTACTTAAATTTGACGCAGTGGTTGAAAGAGCTTCAGAATTCAGAATAATAAAAATACTGAGTGGCTCAGCTCTAGTTTTATTCTCATTATTTTCAGTATTCCCAGGCATTCTCGAATATCTCTCTTATGTAGTATTCTTAGCAATCGTTTTCTTATTTACATCTAATAGAAATCGTAATTATTTACTAAGTGTGATATGTTATATCTTCCTTAGTTGGTTTATATTCGTTAAAGTGGTTGTAACCCTTAATCTCTTTATGCTAATTCCTGCATTTAATTTTACATATTTTACCCTTTACTATTTTATTTATGGCTTCTCTTTAATATTAGTTTTATTTTTGTCAATAGTTTTAAACATAAAGAAAGCAAATGTGATTGAAAAGTTTGCATTATACACATTAATCTCCTCGAATTGCCTTTTGCTTTTAATCATGAACACAGCCATACCTTTAATTTACAACATTTCAATTGCTCTATTTTTATTTCTATTATTAACTGGTAATTTTTTCTATAGACAAAAGGATGAACGATATAAATGGTTTATTAGGCCGTGTGTCCTACTTCTAACCTTTGGTTTTATTAGTTATCTTTCCAACTATATTCTCTTTAATAATCCCGTCTTTGTAAACTATAACCCAATATTAACTTTTACGTTAACTTCAACTATTACGGGGATTGCTTACGTAGGAACGTACAATAAAACCCCTGAAAAGTTCCGAAGAATAACTTTTTATATCGCTTTCGTTATATATATAATTTCCTTTCCAGTCTTCATGTATTTCTTATTAAATGCTATATTTTCACTACAATTATGGGATACCTTCTTGTTTTTAATAACAATTAATATTGGAATAGTTCTGTTTTATGTATCAATCGGTATTTATTACTGGAAGTTTTCGTGGGCAATTTGGAAATCGGGTTGGAGACTTTGGATATTAGTCCCTTTTGTTAATTTCTATCTCATTAATGAGTTATTTACGGATGTTGACTTCAATATTAACGCTCTAAATTTCTTTGACATCCTAAGCATTAACGGGTCATTTATCATATCGTTTGTAATATGTATAATGCTTTCATTACCATTCTGGTATTCGTGGATTAAAAAACACTTTAATCAAGTACTCATAATAGTTTGGAGCTTAAGTTTGTTTTTCCTGTATTGGTTTAGTCAAAACGTGTTTCCTGAAAATGTATTGATAACTAATATCGTGTTTTTCGTTTTTGCTATTTCGTTACTGGTACCCTTAATCTACCGATTAAGGTTATGGAAGATAATAACGATTCTATGGTTATTCTATGTTTTTATAAACATTTCTTTCCTCTTCACTTTATTTTTAGAAATAAACTTACCTTTTGAGATCAATTTATCAATTAACATAATAATCATAGGTATATTCTTTATCGTATTGTCGTTTTTCCCTAACCTCAAGAACATTAAAAACATAATTCTCGTAGGATCTTATCTTACTTCTCTAATTGGAATTTTTCTTACAATTTTTAATATTATAAATGCGATTATCCTAAATTTTTACATTTCAATAAATATTACTTTTATAATCCTTGCTTTAAGCTTATTGTCATCAAGGCTCCTTAAACTCAACAAAACTTTTTTTAATATCTTAATTTCCTCAATTTTGGTCGTAAATTTCACACTTTTCACATACAATACACTTATTTTGATTCCTGAATTCGAATTATTTTCATTATTTCTAGCAATTACGGTATTTGGGGGGTCTCTTTTTGTGTTTAATAAATATAGGATGATTTTTCCAATTAAAAAATTATTTCCCTTAACGATATTATCACTTGGAGTCTCTTTAACATTAGCGTATTTAACTCACACATTCCTACCTGGCTTTATTTACTTAGCAATTGCTGTTTTCATCTTAGTAAACTCAATTTTTTTACGATCGGTACTTTACGAATATAGATTTATATTGTGGTACGCCTTTCCAATTCCAATTATCTTAATATTTTTACAGTTTATGGTATTAATGGATTTATTCCAGTCTCCAATTGTTATAATACTATTATCTTTCATTTTCTATACTGTTTTACATCAAATCCCGTGTAATTTATATAGGAAGAAAGTTAAGGATCAAGAGGATCTTAAAGGTTTTGGTTTGCTTAAAGTTGAATCAATTCTCTCACTGTTAGTACATTTTGTAATAGGATTATTAAGTTTTAGCTTAATCAGTGAAAATTTTGATAGTAGTTTCTTTGAAATAGCTCTGCTCTCTGCTATAATATTCTTCGTCTCAACTTTATTCGAAATCCATATTTTAAAGAAGGTTAACGAAAAAATAATATATTTTTTTAATATTATTGCCTACATCTTTATTTCCATTGGCTTATTCCTATTCTTAAACCAATTTATCGCGATAGATGTATCTTTATTCGTCTTGAATCTAGTAATTCTTTTGGCATTACAATTTTATACACTTTATGCGCTTTGTCATTACATTGGAAAATTAACTCGATATGAAGAGAGTGCAATAAAGAAAGTTAGAAAACAGATACAAAATATATTACTAAATTCAATTTTTGTAATAGTTAGTTTATACATTTCATTATTATTGAGCAGTTTACTAATCGCATATAATCCATCACTAACAGGATATCCATCATTAAGTTTCTCTGGAATGATTTTTTCTCTATTGATGTTTATCCTTAATGGAGTAGTGAATCGCACAATAGAAATTAAATTCAAAAATATTATTTTATTAGGCGCTTTCATTTTCTTTCAATTCTTTTTTGCCGCTTTTTGGATAGCGTTTTTCACTATATTTAGCCTTCTTGATGTATTTAGAATTCTCTTAATTATTATATCTGAAACAATCTTTACCTCCTTTACTATACACATATCAGGAAAAGTAACTAAAAGCGAGAAATGGAAAGAAACCATAAAGAAAATTTATTCGTTTATTATATTTTGCATATATCTCGAAACTTCGATTATGTTTTTAGGATTATTTCAATTATTCCTAGGCTTCTATGAAAGCTTACTGTTTTCTCAAATCATTTTATTTCTGATAAGTATAATAGAAATTTATGTTATTAAGCGTCTTAAGGAAGGGTCAATGGAAATAGTACACACAATAAGTTTCGTAAATATCTCCTGGATTCTTTTTATCATTTTATATAGCATGTTTAGTTATTCTACGCTTTTTCTAGTTTTAATAGTTTTTTTAATGATTTTGATGCAATTTTACACGAATTATTCATATTTCAATATTAGGCGAAAGCTCAACCCGCAAAAATTGAACGTTTTCTTAAAATGGAAGGATTTTAGAAAAAATATATTAGGATGGGGTGTTTACCTACTTCTTTTGGGGAGTATTTTTAACTTATTCGCAATTTTAGACTTTGAATTATATTTAATTATCTTAATTTTAAGCCTGACCACA
>Ga0114921_10000478_pt1 | contig 16920 bp, 19 predicted proteins | sample BentaG_FD_87016 | JGI IMG/M metagenome (GOLD analysis project Ga0114921, IMG submission 87016) | Deep subsurface microbial communities from South Atlantic Ocean to uncover new lineages of life (NeLLi) - Benguela_00093 metaG | ecosystem: Environmental > Aquatic > Marine > Oceanic > Sediment ...
AATGAAGATTACGCCTACATTCCCTATTTTCCAATGGCGCCAAGGAATATTAATCTATCAATAAAATGGGAGTTCTGGGACTGAGGTGCTTATTTTAAGAGTTGATGATCGTTTAATACATGGCCAGGTTGTTGCAGGGTGGGCAAGACCTCTGGGTATTGAGTCAATTATTCTTGCCTCTGATAAGATCAGCCAGGACGAGTGGTCATGTAACGCCTATGGACTTGCAATTCCTACAGGCATAGAATTTTCCTGTGTTGGTATCAAAAAATGCATTAGGAGCATCAATGAAAGCAATAAAAAAAGAGTTATGATTATTGTTGAGTCCGTAAAAGAGGCATCGGATTTGGTGGAGGAAGGTTTAGAGATAAAAAAGGTTACTATCGGCGGCCTCGGTTATAGAGAAGAAACACGGCAAATTGCACCCTATATTTATCTCTCTCCCGAGGATATTGAGTCAGTGGTTCATCTGTATCAACTGGGTATTAAAGTGATTGGTAAGCAACTACCTAACTCCCCAGCAATTGATGTAGTAAAAAATCTTGCTGGGGTTACCGGCGTTAAATGATAGCAGGGCTCTTTCTATGATTAGATTTGCATTTTATATACATAACCATCAACCAGTTGGCAATTTTGATGAGGTCTTTGAATATGCATATACACATTCATACTTTCCTTTACTCAAGCTGTTGGAAAAACATAAAAAGATAAAATTCGGAATCCATAATTCTGGGCCGCTTTTAGAATGGTTATCAACAAAACACCCTGAATATCTGGAAATACTAAGGGAGGCGGTGCGCAGAGGTCAGGCAGAGATTCTCTCCTCTGCCTATACCGAACCAATTTTGAGCCTAATACCAAAACAGGATGCAATTGAGCAGATTAAATATTTTAATGACTATATCTATAAACATTTCGAATTTTTACCAAAAGGTCTATGGCTTACTGAACGAGTCTGGGAACCGGGGTTGATTCCAATGCTATACGATGCGGGGATTGAATATACTTTACTTGATGACACAATCTTTTTATATGGAGGTCTTGAAGAAAACGACCTCTATTCATACTACATAACCGAAGATAGGGGTAGAATCTTAAAGCTGTTCCCAATTTCAATGAAACTGCGCTACCTCATTCCTTTCCATGCCGTTGATGAAACGATCGCATTTCTCAAAGATAAGGAGCACGAAAAGGATAACTTCCTCGAGGTTTTAGGAGACGACGGAGAGAAATTTGGTGGATGGCCAGGAACCTATGATTGGGTATATGAACAGGGTTGGCTTGAAAAATTTTTGAGCCGCATCGAAAAGGAACCCTGGATAAAGACAGTATTCCTTAACCAAATAATAAAAGAAATGCCCGCAGGTAAAATATACCTACCCCCTGCCTCGTACGAGGAGATGGGTGAGTGGGTGCTATCACCTACCATCGGCAGACAGTATGAGGAACTGAAAAAAACTACCAATAGAAAATACTACCATCTCATTCATGGTGGCTATTTCAAAAATTTCTTAAGAAAATATCCCGAGGCAAACCTTATGCATAAGCGGATGCTTTATGTCTCTAAACATATTGACAATGATCTCAATGCGAAATTGTTGCTATGGCGCGGACAGTGTTCGTGCGCCTACTGGCACGGCATTTTCGGTGGTTTGTATCTACCCCACTTGCGTGAGGCAGTATATAAAAATCTTATCGAGGCGGAAAACTTCAATATAAAAAAGGAGCTCATCCTCTTTGATTTCGATACCGATGGACAAAATGAGATTATATTTTCTAATGAGAATTTTTTTGCTGTCGTGAAATCCAAATCTGCGGCTTTCATTGAACTCGATGACCGCATGAGGAAAGTCAACCTCTTAAATTATCTCGGTCGAAAGGAAGAAAGGTATCACCAAAGGCTTTCTCAAGAAAACAAAGACAAAGAGATAAAATCTATACATGAGATTTCCCAAAGCAAAGAAAAAAATTTGGCTACGTATTTAATTTATGATAAATACGAACGAGGTTTTTGCCTCGACCGCCTCTTGGACAGGAGACCATCAGCAGAAGATTTTCGTCAGGGAGAAAACATCGGTAAACTCTTCGATTACACGAATTATGAAATTTTAAATAAAGAAACGATGAAGATCAAATTTTCTGGCGAGATCGAAAAAATTATTGAACTTACGGGAGAAAATAACAGAACCCTCCAAATAAAGTATCATGGTGCTGTCAATCTATTCGGAGTCGAATTCTCCTTAGGTATTTTTGGCAACAAACTCGCATTAAATGGAGACAAAAATCTTCTTAACATATGGGACATCAAGGATATACAAGAATTTACCATTGAGGCGGACAGCATATCTCCAATTGCCTTTAGTGCTAATAAAAAATTTAGTCTTCTTGCCTATCCAATCGAAACAGTTTCTTCATCTGAGGGAGGTTTTGAAAAGAACTTTCAAGGGTTTGGGTTACTCATGATTTTCACAAAGTTACCAATAATTTCCATAGCATTATGAGTGTAGTGTTAATCAGTCTCATTGGTGCAGTGATCATATTAGACAAATATGCTTTTGGCGAATTTGGGGTTTCGCAACCTATCATAGCCGGCACGATCATTGGTGCACTTTTTGGCGACATCTACACCGGCATCTTCCTCGGTGCAATCATCCAATTGATATTTTTAGGAGGATTACCAATTGGTAGGGACATTCCGCCGGATGGTCAGGCCGCTGGTATTATTGGTTGTGGTTCTTATTTCTTGTTAAGGACATCCAATTCATTGGAACAGTCCCTCTTTTTGGCAGCTGTTCTCGCGCTCCTGGGTGGCATCGTTGGTGGTGTTTTGGAAATGTACACCCGACGGTATAATGAGAAGTTCTTTCACCACTTTATGAAAAGAGAGGACTGCCTTTACGTCTGTCACCTTGCTGGTCTGGCGACTGCATTCTTAAGGGGGTTCTGTCTATTCCTGCCCATTTTTATTCTCTCAAGTAGTATCAAAATTCCCGCTCTACTTCCCCAACTGACAAAAGAATTATTAACAATTATTGGTATCAGCATAGGATTGGCAAATGGCATTTATCTTTTCGTAAAAAAGACAACCGTAGTTTATGCAATTTTGGGGGCATTATGCGGCTTAGCTTTGGTCGTTTTCTAAAGATATTATTCTCCAGTTTTTTCATCCAAACCTCATGGTCTTTCTCCTCCATGCAAGGGATAGGTTTTCTGTTTACTCTTGTCGTTGGAACAAGCAAAGAAAAAAAAGATAGAATAATGGAAATACATAAAGGATACTTCAACACGCATCCCTATATGGCGTCCTATATCATCGGCGCCACAATTCGTGCGCATGATGAACAGACTCCTCCTGAAGAGATAAAAAAATTTATCACAGTAGCGCAGACGAGTTTTGCTTCGGCTGGTGATCTACTCTTCTGGCAGACAATCAGACCTGTACTACTGCTCATTGCGGTAATCCTAGGAATAAAATTTTGAATCATAGGCCCACTCGGTTTTATTATCGTATACAACATTTTCCATCTCTATCATCGGGCAAAAGGAATTAACGATGGCTACACTTTGGGATGGGATGTCATATATCTATTAAAGTCGAGACGATTTACTACAGTTCAGCGTCTATTTGAAATTCTTGGTGCCTTGTTTAGTGGACTACTGTGTGCCTTAATAGCTCTTAAGGGAAGTTATCTCCTTGTCATTCCACTGACCATTCTATTTATTACACTGCTCTTAAGACGATATCAAGCTTTACTTATTATTATTACAGTTCTACTTTTAATAACAATTATCGCTATGGTGTAAGTATGATTAAAGAAAAAATAACAATATTGAATGAAAACGGTCTCCATGCATTACCAGCATCACGTTTTGTGAAACTTGCTGATAATTTCAAAAGCGATGTAATAATTTCGAAAGACGGCATTGAGGTCAGCGGCAAAAGTATCATGGGTATTTTGACCCTCGCCTGTGAAAAGGGTAGTAAAGTTATCCTGGTCTGTAATGGTAAGGACGAGAAAGAAGCCTTTAAGGCATTAAGAAAAATTTTGGAAGGACAGGACTAATGGCAAAAGAAAAAATATTAAAGGGCATCGCTGTTTCTAAGGGTATTGCCCAAGGAACGGTATTTATCTATGAAACAAAAAATATCCAAATCTTTCAAACACCCATTCTCTCGGTCTAACTGGAAGATGAAACGGAAAGATTCAAAACAGCAATAGAGAAAACAAAAAAAGAATTGATGAGTATTAAAGAACGAATAAATCTTGAAATCGGTGGGGACTTTGCCCAATTTCTTGATGCCCAAATGTTGATGCTCAGTGACAGAACACTGATTAAGACAGTAAAAAAGAGAATAATGGAGGAAAAGAAAAATGCCGAATACATCTATCATCAGGTTATCAATGACTACGCCAAGAAACTCGGTGCGAGTAAGGATCAATACCTCAGCGAGCGGGTTGCGGATATATGGGATGTGGGTACGAGAGTTTTGAGAAACCTCTTAGGATTAACCCATAGTTCAGTAGTTGAAGTGCCGCAAGGAACAATTATTGCTGCGCACGATATACCACCGTCTGAAGCCGCTTTAATAAACCCTAATAATATATTGGGCATAGCTACCGAGGGGGGAGGACGAACGTCCCATACCGCTATCACTACCCGGGCATTGGAAATACCAGCTGTCTTGGGAGTCGAAGGACTGATGAATAAGATTGAAAATGGTGAAACAGTTATCATTGACGGTGACCGTGGTATTTTGATCAAAAACCCGAGCCGGGGACGCGTCCATTTTTATGAAGTTGCAAAAAAGAAGGAACGGGAACTTGAGAAGACACTTTCTCCTTATTGTGAACTTCCACCAAAAACGAAAGATGATCGGTACATTGACATTTCCGCCAATATCGAATTCTTTGCTGAATTTGCCCATGCAAAAAAATATGGGGCAGTGGGCATTGGTTTATTTAGAACTGAATTCCTCTATCTCACGCGCCGTGGAAATCCCTCTGAGGAAGAGCAGTTTCGTGTATATAATGCTTTAGCAAAAAGAATGAAACCACATCCAGTCATAATAAGAACATTCGACCTCGGCGGTGATAAAATAGTCTCAGATTATCATGAGGCAAATCCGTTCCTGGGGTGGCGTGCAATTAGAGTTTGTCTGGATGATTTGGAATTATTAAAAGTTCAACTGCGTGCTATACTACGTGCCTCCGCAAATAAAAATGTAAAAATCATGTATCCTATGATTTCTACATATGAGGAAATAAAGCGGGTAAATTTAATTTTTGATAAAGTAAAAAAGAAGTTAAGATCAAGGAAGATCGAATTCGATGAAGATATACAGGTCGGCATTATGGTAGAAACACCATCAGCCGCCCTCTTGAGTTCACACCTCACCAACCAGGTTGACTTCTTCAGTATCGGTTCAAATGATTTAACCCAATATACCCTCGCTGTTGACCGTGGCAATGAGCGGGTAAGCACACTGTTCGACCATTTTCACCCTTCGGTACTCTATTTAATTAAAAAAATTATTGATGCTGGACACCAGGCACATATTTGGGTTGGGCTATGTGGGGAACTCGCTGCTGATCCATTGGCAATCCCCCTGCTCTTAGGCTTCGGCATCGATGAGTTATCAATGAATCCAGCATCGATTCCAAGGGCAAAGTTGGTTCTACGTTCGCTCACCATTCCACAGTGTGAGCAGATTGCAAAAGGAGCATTAGACTTTAGAACTGCGCTTGAGGTCAAAAGGTTTCTACGCCGGGCAATTCATAAAAACTTCCCTGGTATCGAGAAAGTAGTAAAATGAGGGAAATAATACATTCATTACCAGACCAAATACGTGAAACAATTAATTTAATACCAAACGTCTACCCAAAAAAGAAAAAGTTTAACAAAGTCCTTATCTGCGGTATGGGAGGTTCTGGAATCAGTGGTGAAATTCTGGCCGCACTGTATCCTGGGATTCAAATCATTACTAATAAAGACTACACGATTCCTGATTATATTGGCGAAGGTACACTTGCAATTTTGATTAGTTACTCGGGAAACACCGAGGAAACATTACATAATTATAGAATTTTATCGAAGCGTAAGATCAAAATGGTTCTCATCTCTTCCAATGGGAAATTGCTTCACAAAAGAGCCGAAATGAAGATTAAAATTCCCCAAGGACTGCCGCCACGGGGTGCCTTAGGATATCTTTTCGCCCCGTTGCCGTTTATTCTCTATAAATTTCATATAATCAAAATAAATCCTAAAAAAAAGCTTATTTCAGTCGCTGAATTTTTGAAAACTGAGAGGAACAACATAGAAAAGGAGGCAGAAAAGTTATCGGAGAGATTTATAAATAGGTTGCCGGTAATCTATGCCACCTCGCAGCTCTTCGCACCAGTCGCCAACCGCTGGCGTTGTCAGTTAAATGAGAATTCTAAAATACTTGCGCATATTAATATAATCCCTGAAATGAATCACAATGAAATTGTGGGATTGGGAAGACCAGAAGAATTGAATGAAAAACTACTGGCGATCTTCCTCAACGACCCTCAGGCACATCCGAGAAATCGGATACGAGTTCGGATTACGAAAGAACTCATTAAAGATAAACTCGGTAATATAATTGAGGTGTTGCCAAGGGGTAATAATAATTTACAGCGTCTCTTCTGGATGATTATGTTGGGTGATTTTATAAGTTTCCACCTTGCGATGAAAACGGGCATCAATCCGATGCCCGTAAAACGGATAGAATATCTAAAACAGAGGCTATCGAAATACAAATAGAGAATCCCGATTATCAACAATTAAAAAATCGGGGACAGTAAATAATTATTTATGCATCCACGTCGAGTGCAAAGGAGGTTACGGTACGCTGAATTCCCGGAACAACTCGTATATCTTTAATAATGATGCGCTTGACCTCATTAAGGTCTTTCCCTCCAATATAGCAGATGATATCATACTCTCCTGTGACGATATGGGCATGTTTAACACCGTCAATTTTACTCAAAGTATTCACTACCTCTTGTTCTTTGGCTGTTTCTGTGTTAATAAAAAGATATGCGGCAACTGCCATAATCACCTCCAGTTTATAATAACCTATTTTTTCGAAATAGTCAAGAAAAACATTGACAAAAACAAAATTTGCAGTAGACTATCTTAGTTGTCATATGGAAAGAGAGTATTTATTTAGTGAGGTCAATGATTTTATTTCATATCTCCAAAAAGAGAGAAACTACTCTGGTCATACATTAAGGGCCTACAGAAAGGATCTTGAAAGTTTCTTCGACTTCCTGAGGGAAAAAGATGAGCAAAAAATAGATAGTAATGTCATTTCTTTCTACATTGGATTTTTATTAAAATATGGGTTTAATCCGAGGAGTGTTGCACGAAAATTGTCAACGCTCAAATCGTTCTTTAAGGTTTTGAGGAAAATGGGAATCATTACCGAAAGTCCAGCCGATACAATAAAAACCCCAAGAATTAAGAAACACCTGCCAGGTTTCCTCACCTATCATCAGATAGAACAGAGTTTAGAAATAAACGATCTAAGGGATCGAGCAATTATGGAAATACTCTATTCTTGTGGTCTGCGTGCCAGTGAATTGGTTGGCCTCAACGTTGACGACGTCGACCTTAAGAGCGATGAAGTCAAAATTCGGGGGAAAGGTAACAAAGAAAGAATTGTGCCTCTCGGAAGAAAGGCAAAGGAAGCCATTAAAAAATATCTCGATGCCCGATCATCGATTAAAGGTCAGGGTACTACATTTTCACTCTTTTTAAATTATCGTGGTGCACGTCTTACAACACGATCGCTTCAGCGTATTGTTCGAAAATACCTCATTAAGGTTGCCAGGGCGCAAGGAACAAATCCCCATATACTACGACATAGCTTCGCAACACACCTTTTAGAGAATGGCGCTGATTTGAGGGCAGTTCAAGAGCTTTTAGGCCACGCTTCACTTTCAACCGTGCAAATTTATACACACCTCACAACAAAACGTCTGAAAGAAATATACGGCAAGGCACATCCACGGGCAGAATGAATGCCGATAACAGATGTCTGATGTCAGCCCGCCCCGCTTCGCAGGGCGAGGTTGGGGATAAGAGTTTAATGAAAATTATTATAACAATTTTTATATTTTTAACAGCGACATGCAGTAGGGTCGATGAATTCACAAAAATACGGGAAGGAAATTTCGAGATTGTAGAAGCAGATACATACCGTGGTACGCCGATGTATATGGGTCAGGGGGGTGAGTATAAAGATTTGGTTAAGTCCCTTCGCGTCAACATTGAAAAAAATAGCGACGTGTTACCATTAATAACAAAAGAATTCTTTCCTGTTTCAGAAAAGCTCCTCTACAGATTCAAATTCGCTGCTCTCGATAGAGAAAAAGATTACTTGATACTAAGATACTTTGCAAGAATTGTGAATCATCCAATTTATGCTGGCTATCAAATTCAATTTGTATTTGATATACATTCTAAACAATTGGTATACGTATTCACTGCCGAGGTGCCCCTTGAGTAGTATTTTAATTTTTTTACTTCTCCCTCTTCCCGCAGAAGATTATTTCAACCATCGCACGTTTGATGAGGCATTTAGGTATTATAGGTTAGTTTTAGCAACCGCACCATCATACGAAGCCTATTATGGTGCAGCAATTTGCGCCTTGGCCAACGGTAAGGCAGAAACGTGTATAGAATTGTTCAAAAGGGTACCTCGAAAAAAAAGCAAGATGAATTACTATCTTGGTGTTGCACATTATCAACTCGGCTTTTATGAAAAGGCCGTCGGATATTTTGACGAATCTATGAGAAAAGATAATAAACTATGGCAATCTTACTACTACCTCGGTTTGATGAAACTGAAACAAAAGAATGTCGAAGAAGCAATAGGGTATTTTGGATTAGCCCCTGAGTCGGATTATAAGACACTGCTTGTAGACTACGTCGACAATTATAATAGGCTCGTCGAGGCACAAAATAAATTCAGAGAAGGCCACTATCATAATGCGATTGATGTATACGAAAATGTCGAAAATTTCTTTGGGTACAGAGAAACAGGGCTCGCACTTTCTTTTGCAAAAATAGGTGAGTATAGTAAGAGTCTTGCCTTATTTGATTCGGTCATTAATCACAGCAGTAACAAACGAGTCATCGGCCGAAGTATGTTTGAGGCTGCGAAAATTTGTGTTGCGTTAAAAAAATACCTAAAGGCCCGAGCATATCTTAAAAAATATTTAGAGATCTTAACCAGTGATGATGCACTATTTTTATTAGGTAACATTTTTAGCAATGAGGCCAAATATGACTCAGCCGCGCTCTATTTCGGGATGCTGCCTGATTCAGTTGACGAATATCTTTTCTATAAAGGAAGAACAGATTTTTTCCTCGGTTTGTGGGGACAGGCCGAAAGGAATTTACTCCAACACCGTGAAATTTCCCCAAACTCAATTCATGGTGATAGAACAATATATATTCTTGCTTCAATAAATTTTAAGCGAAAAGAGTACAACGATGCAATTGATTTCTGGAACGAACTCATCAGTCGCTACCCTCATTCAATTTATGCTGCCTCGGCACTGAAGGGAATCGGAGACGCCTATTTCAACATCAAAGACTACAAGAACGCGTTAAACGCCTACCGCAGAATCCAAGAATACAAACCATCTTCAAGTATTGAGGAGGAAACAACACTGAAAATCTATGTGACACTCTATCATCTCAAGATATATTCATCCTTAATTAATGCACTGCGGAGGTTTGTTAAAAAAAATCCAAACTCAAAATTAGTTCCTAAAACTCGACTACGTATTGCAAAAATGTCATATGACAAAAAACACTATTATCGAAGTCTTTCTGAACTTAACCAACTCATTGAGGATTACCCAAATTCACCGGTATTAAATGAAGCTCTCGTCGAACGGGCACGAGTTTGTCGGAAGATAAATAATGTTATTGAGGTGAAAAATTCTTTTCATTATTTACTAAAAAATAGGGATGCAAAAGAATACTATTCATATGCAGCCAATGAATTAGGGAGTATATATCTGGAGGAATCGCATTATGATTCGGCACTTTATTATTATAATCTATTGTTAGATTTTGATAAATATCGAGAAAAAGCGATGTTGGAGGTTGCGAAGATATATGACATACTAGGACAGCATGAAGCGGCTGAGACGATGATTGACAAACTCATTTCGGACTTTCCGGCATCAGTATTTTTATTTGATGCCTATATGGTAAAATCGAAGGCACATAAAAATCAAGGTAATTATCAAAAGGCGATTGATGTTTTAAAAGATTTAATGGAGAAGATAGGCGAAAAACCTGAAATATACATTGAGATTGGTAACACCTATTTCGAGATTGAAGATTATACAAATGCTCGAGCAAATTATTTACTCGCCGGTGAAAGCTTTAGACAAAAAAGAGATGATGCAGCGCAGGCATTAATTCTTGCGGGTGATGCCTCGATTGCACTGGGCGATAAAAAAAGCGCAGTAGAATACTACCTGCAGGCAAATTTGATCGCCAAATCGTTAACGCTTAAGAATCAGGCAACTGAAAAGATGAGCACAATTATTGAGGAATAAAGTCCTCATACGTGGTCAACCTATAAGAAAAGCAGCTACCCAAAAAAATTTACACATTCTTGTTTAAATTATATCGCAGTGTAAAATCCTCTTTTTCAAATATACATTAATCTATCATTTTGCTAATCTTTTTAAGTTCGTCTCTTATTTCCCTTAAAATCTTGGCGCCATCGCGTAGTGGTAGAGAAAGTTGTTCAGGTCCCTCAGTTATGGTCACAAGTTTCTTCTTGGCACCAGCAATGGTGTACCCTTGCTCATATAAAATATTCCTTATCATCCGTACAATATCAATATCCCTTTTTGAATAGTATCTTCTACCAACACGATTCCTTTTTGGTCTCAAGATTGCGAACTCTTTTTCCCAATACCTCAATATGTAGGGCTTCAATCCCAACATATCAGCCACTTCTTTTATTGAAAAAAATTCCTTTTCGGTCATCTTCCCCCCTTTACTTTTCTGCGAAAAGTTGGATTGATACGGATTATAGCGGATTCAGACGGATAAATATATCTGTTTGCATCCGCTCCAATCCGTGTGCATCCAAATCTGTCTGAATCCGCTATCATCTGTCTGCATTCTAAATAACGTCCTACGTTATTCATACTTTAATGGTCTCATCATCAAATCCTTTATTCCTTCGTGTGGTGATTTTTCATGATAGAGTATCTCGTATACCACCTCACAGATAGGCATTTCTATTTCGTATTGATGTGCCAGTTTTTTGACTGCCTGAGATGTCGGAACACCTTCGGCAACCATTACCATCTCTTTGGTTATCTGTTCGACACTTTCACCCTCACCGATTTTTCTGCCAAACTTGTGGTTGCGCGATTCCTCACTCATTGCAGTAGTTACTAAGTCACCAAGTCCTGAAAGACCCCAAAAGGTCTTTGCCTTTGCCCCCAGTTTTACTCCAAGTCTCTGTATCTCAACAATTCCCCTTGCAATAAGGGCCCCCTTTGCATTACTCCCGAATCCTAAACCATCACTTATGCCACAGCCAATAGCAATAACATTTTTTGTTGCTGCTCCAAGTTCAACACCGATAACATCATCACCCTGATAGATACGAAAATTTTCTGTAGTAAGTTGATACTGAAGTTCCTTGGCTCCAATAGGCTCAGGCCCAACCAAGACTACGGCGGTTGGTTCACCCCTAATAATTTCATTTGCGATTGATGGTCCACAGAGCACATAGACTTTGCCAGCTGTCCCGGGTAATTGGCTAATTATCTGTGATGGTCTTTCTAATGTATTGATATCTATTCCTTTAATTAAGCTCAAGTAATAATTACATTTCTTTTTAGTTTTTTTTATTGTCTCAATAACCCCATGCAGAGTCTGAGAGGGAACTGCAAAAACCACGACATCGCTATCCTTTAAAATGTTTTCAATATCCCAATCAATCACAATATCCTCTGGTATTTTATAGCCAACCAGAAACGGTTCATTATTCCCTGTTTTTTGTACATAACGAGCTCGCTCTTTGTCAAACTCCCATATTTTTATTGAGTGCCCATTCTGATACTGGCTAATGCCAAATACTGAACCCCAATTACCACATCCCAATATGCCAATGTTCATCTCTTTCTCCAGAGAATTGTCTTTGGTTCTTCTCTATGCAATAATCTTCTGATGTTTGCACGATGGGCATAAATAATAAACAATGCAATGATTAAAATTAAAATCCTATCCAAGGTTTGTCCTTCGTGAAGAATTATTGCAATAATGGGCAAGGTACATGCAAGACTGATTGAAGCAAGTGATACAAAATAAGTAATAAGGTAAACAACTATCCATATCAGTAGTGAAATTAAGAATGACTTGGGTATCAAACCAAGTGCTACACCAATAGTCGTTGAAACGCCCTTGCCACCCTTGAACCCAAAAAATGGATTAAAGATATGTCCAAGTATAGCCCCAGCCCCCGCCAATGCTGCAGGAAAGGAAAAAGATTGTGTGAGTAAGACCGGTATTAATCCCTTCACCCCGTCGAGCGCGAACCCCAAAATAAAGAAGGGAAATCCTAAGGACCGTCCTAAGTTTGTCGCCCCAATATTGCCGCTTCCAATTTTTTTTAAATCAACACCCTTGATTCGGCCAATGATATACGCAAATGGAATGATACCAAAACAAAATCCGATTATGAAAGAAATGATGTAATGCATTAGCCAGATACTCTATATTGTAAAAATACCATTTAGTGCCTTCTTGTTACCTGAGTTTTTATCAATATCGGTACTCCACGAAAACCGAAGTAATTTCTAATTGAATTCCGTAAATATTTTATATAACTGTCATCAACCGAAGTCGATAGGGTAGCCTTGAAGACCGGTGGTTTTCTACCAATCTGTGTCAATTTCAAGAACGTGCCACCAGCAGGTTGCATAAGGTTCTTATGCATATCACGTAGTACATCTTTATCAACAACCTTATCCCTCTCCGAATATATATCCATAATACAATTTAAGAGCATATCTAGACCTACGCCATCTTTGGCGGAGATCGGCACAATCGGCACAAATTCCAAGAATAGGAAAGATTGACGTGTTGAAGGAATAATCCTACAGTTCTCTTGTTTATCAATCAAATCGATCTTATTTGGCGTGATCACAAACCCCTTCGCCTTTGATAGAATGAGGGAGGCAATGCGCCGGTCTTGATCAACTACCCCTTGGGTAGTATCGAAGATCAAAATGATAACATCGGTCTTATCAATTATCCTCACTGCCCTCATCATAGAATAAAATTCAACAGGTTTTTTTATGCGAGATGGTCTTCTTATACCACAGGTATCAATAATTTCTATTACGTGATCGTTGTAAGTAAACTTTGCATTAACCAAATCTCGTGTCGTTCCAGGTTTTTCGTCTACAATCGCTCGTTCTTCTTTAATGAATGAATTGAGGAGTGTAGATTTTCCTGTATTCGGCCGACCTAAAATTAAGATTTTGACTTTCTTATCTTCTATAGTTTTTCGTGATTCAGGAAGTGTTTTTATTGTTTCATCCAACACATCGCCAAAACCAATACCCGCCTCTGCAGAGACGGTAAAAACATTGTTAAAACCAAACTTATGAAATTCTAACGCCTTTATGTCATCCTTTAGATTATCAATTTTATTTACCAACAAAAAGACGCTTTTATTAAGTTTTCGTATCTGCCTACAAATCTCTTCATCCCCTGGCTTTAGTCCGCTTTTACCATCAACAACAAAATATACCAAATCTGCTTCTGCTAGAGCGAATTCAATCTGTTTGGTAATTTTTGTTGCAAGAGTGGGTGCCTCGTCAGGGAAAAAACCTCCCGTATCAATGAGATTGAAGACCCGACCGCACCAAAAGGCTTCACCATAAACTCTATCACGGGTCACCCCGGGTTCCTTATGAACAACACTAAGCTTCATCGCTATCAAACGGTTAAAAATTGTTGATTTACCAACATTCTTTCTACCGATTATTACTACCGTAGGCATTTGAGTAACTCCTTAATGGAATTTGGTGCAATAACTATCCGACGATCACTGAATGTTTTGTCATCAATAAACCTACCCTGATCATTAACACAATTTGGTGGTAATATTATTCGGTCATATTTCTTTTTGAGATTACGTATCGTTTTGCTGAAATCACCTGCTCCAATTAAACCCGAGACGGTCACTGATTTACCAAAAAAACGATTTTCCACTGCCAACACATCCATTTTGTCATTATCTATACACCAAAGACGTGTGAGTCTTGTCTTTAACATATTCAAAAAAGGAAGCGCTAAGGTACTAGTAAGGAATAAAAATCTACCCTTCATTTTTTCAATTCTATTCAAACTTGCAACTTCGTCAATAAATTGCCTTACCATTCCTATACCGTTTCCGTATTGTGGAAAATCATCGTAGTACGACAGCGGAGGTATTGGCAATTCGGCTTTAAGATAAAATTCATCAGCAAGGTATACTAACCCTCTTCCGTAACTTCTTCTAAACACGTCATGGAGGTTTTCTACTAATCTCACAGTCTGTTGAGCTAACCTTTTTGATATAGCGGGCTTACCCTTTAGATATTTCGTTTTGCCTAACGGTACAATGCCAATGGAGGACACCCCCGGATATAATTTACTTAAATCAATAATCGTGTGTATAAGATTTCCACCGTCAGTAGCTCCGGGAATTATAACGATCTGGCAGTGTAATGTTATATTCTCCCTAACGAGCGCCGAGAGGTGTTTCATAAGAGATCTTGCTTTATCATTTCTAAATAGCTTTCGCCTCAAATCTGGATTTGTAGTATGAACTGATATATAGAGAGGCGAAAGCTTTAATCTACCAATTCTTCTAATATCGTGTTTAGTGATATTCGTCAGACTGAGGAAATTACCAAACAAGAAAGACAATCGATAATCATCGTCTCGAAAATAGAGTTCTTTTCGTAAACCTTTAGGAAGACCATTGATAAAACAGAAATCACAGTTATTCTCACATTGCCTATATACAAACTCTTCTAGTCCGATTAGTATCTTTTCTCGTGGTTTAAAGATAATTTCTTGTGTGATATTCTTAACTTTTATTAAAATCTTTCTTGTTTCCGCTAAATCATTATAAAATTTATATTCTAAAGAGTCCTCGATCTTTTGGGAGTTGACAGCTAATAACACAGCACCGGCTGGAATTCTTGGGTCTTTCGAAGTTATGACCCTTATCATAAGTAATTATAAGCTAAATTTTAACAAAATTCAAGTGTTTCTTTAACATCATTTGAGCCATCGCTGTCATCTATGTTCTATCGCCGTAATCTCACCCTTGAAAGATATTGACAATCAGTCCTTTTTACGTATATTTGTCTAGATTGCTCTTAGTAAAAAAAATCCAAGGCTATTGCCGGGGTGGTGGAATTGGCAGACACATACGTTTGAGGGGCGTAGGCCTTTGGGCATGCGGGTTCAAATCCCGCCTCCGGCATATCCCCCCTACAAGGGGAAAATACTAATATCGAAATACGAAACAATACTAAAATTCAAACAATTAAACAATTAAATACAAAAATCTCGTTGTTTGGACAATTTGTATTTTTGTAATTCGGATTTGTTTCGGATTTAGTGCTTAGGGTTTCGAATTTTAAAGGATAGGGATTCTTGAAATCCCTATCCTTTACTGGGGGACAGGGATTCGAACCCCGATCAGTTGGTCCAGAGCCAACCGTCCTGCCATTAGACGATCCCCCAAATGAGCCTCGTTATCACTCGGCAAATTTCAATTTCAAAATTACAAATCCTAAATAATATTTAAATTCCAATGTTCAAAATTCTAAACTAATCTTCATCGTTATTATATTTAATATTCAAAACCAGTCAAGTAGATATAAATTGACAAATTTAGTAAAATAGTTATAATAAACAGAATAACGTTGCTATAGGCTATAAGCTATATGCAAAGAAAACGAAGTTTATAAAGTGAGATTGGCTCAAAGTTGACGTATGTTTAACGGCGTATTGAAAAACAGAATCGTGTTAACACGGCGTGAACCCTACTGCTCAACGTTGTCGATCTACGGGCACGGGGGATTAAAGGCATCCAAAAAGTATTTGGTTTTGTATCCAAAACTTTTTGGATACAAGGGGGTGTCCCCCTTGTGTTGGGAGGGCTAGTCCTAACTGGTAAGGCAGCGGATTTGAAATCCGCCGGGAGTAATCCCTTGGGGGTTCGAATCCCTCGCCCTCCGGTGATAGGGAACAGGATACAGGGAATAGGAAACAGAAAAAATTAAGAATAAAATAGAATAGTTGTTGTCGAGAGGAGAATTGTTAGGGAATAGGGAACAGGATACAGGGAATAGGAAACAGAAAAAATTAAGAATAAAATCGAATAGTTATTGTCGAGAGGAGAATAGTTATGTACAATAAAATTACTGATTATAAAGATTTGAAGGTATGGCAAAAAGCGTTAGAAGTGGCATGTGAAATTATAGAATTAGTCGATGTGTTACCGCCCGGGCCTGCAAGTGAAATTATTGGAAAACAAATATTAGGATCTTCAACATCTGTATGTGCGAATATCGCTGAAGGCCATAGCAGTGGTAGTAGTAGAGAATTCAATCGCATATTAAAAATTGCGTATCGCGAGGCAAAAGAAACAGATAATTGGCTGCAGGTCATCAAAAAAAGTAGAAAATTTAATAAACCCAATATTATTAAGTTTGCAAAAATGATTGAGCTCGATAATCTCGAAGTTATTAAAATGCTCAGTTCTTTAAAAAAGAGTATTCAAAATTTACTTTAAAAATGAACACTATTCCCTGTATCCTGTCCCCTGTGCCCTATTTA
>Ga0114921_10000481_pt1 | contig 16858 bp, 19 predicted proteins | sample BentaG_FD_87016 | JGI IMG/M metagenome (GOLD analysis project Ga0114921, IMG submission 87016) | Deep subsurface microbial communities from South Atlantic Ocean to uncover new lineages of life (NeLLi) - Benguela_00093 metaG | ecosystem: Environmental > Aquatic > Marine > Oceanic > Sediment ...
AACTCGCTCACCGCGTCAGCCAGATCAGCCGAGTTCGCAGGATCGATACGGGCTAGCAGGTACTGCCCACCGTCGTAGAGCGAGACCCGGGCATTAGCCGCCACCGCCAACGCTCCGATCGCATCCTCCCGACCGCCGGGATTGACCTGGTTGGTGTTGAGGGTGACACCTCTGCGCACGATGTCGTATGCCTTACACAGCTTGGCGTTGGCCTCAGTGCGCTGCTCCTCGGTGAACTCCGGTTCCTGCGAGCTGCTCAACACCGGCCGAAGTAGCGCCCAGCCGGCAAGGCCGCCAGCCACTACCGCCACAACCAGCGCGACCACCGATAACGCCCGGCCGCCGGAGGAGAGGACGACGGGCCGGTGGTTCGCGGACGGTTCACTCGGGGCGGACGGTTCGTTCGGGTCGTTGTGGGGCGAATCGTTGTCGGAGGATTCTGGCATGCGCTGATAGTGCTAGATGTCAAAGCTGATGTCGAACCGCAGAAGCGATCAAAAGACGCGCTTTGGACGATTCTAATTCACCTCAGCGCGCTACCTCTGATTGGCAGCTGGGTGCGTCCCCAGGTGCGGTGTAAGTAGCGGCGTGTCGGTCCCGATGTGGAAGGGCGCCTTGTTGGAGGTGCTCGATGCACTACGCAATGCCGATGCCGGTGATCGGTGCCGGTCCGCATGAGCGGAGCGCGACCCGGTCGAATCAGCGCAACGGATCACGCCCGCGCACACTAAACACGGCCGCCGGTGATCTGGAGTTGCGGATCTCGAAACTCCGCGCCGATTCGGGCATCTCCAAAAACGAGCTGTCTCGCGTCTGCGCCGATCTCGACACCGAAGTCGCCGCCTTCCGCAACCGGCCGGTGGCCGAGCAGCGGTTCCCGTATGTGTACCTCGACGCCACCTATTGCAAGGCCCGCGTCAATCACCAGGTGGTATCCCAAGCGTTGGTGATCGCCATCAGGGTCGCCGCTGACGGGCGCCGCGAGGTGCTGGGCTCCGACGTCGGCGACAGCGAGGACGGCGCGTTCTGGACGGCGTTTCTACGGTCGCTGAAGTCCCGTGGGCTGGCCGGGGTGGCCCTGGTGATCTCCGATGCCCACATCGGCCTGCGGGCCGCGATCCAGGCCGTCCTGATCGGTGCTAGCTGGCAACGCCGAGTGTATTTCCTGCGCAACGTGTTAGCCCAGACCCCTAAGGGCTCAGCGGAGATGGTTGCTGCGGCGATCCGCACCATCTTCGCCCAACCCGATGCTGAGCACGTCCGCGAGCAACTCGACACCATCGCCGGCATGCTCGGCCGGCCAATACAACACCTCCGACAAGATGATCGACGGTGTTGCGCTGACGGGTTGAGTTCGCCTCAGCCGCCCTCTGATTCATCAGGATCGCGGATGCGCCTGGTCGTGCACGGCTCGCAGCCGGGCGACCGTAACGTGGGTGTACAGCTGCGTTGTGGCCAGTGAGGAATGGCCGAGCAATTCCTGAACGACACGCAGATCGGCGCCGCCCTCGAGCAGGTGGGTCGCCGCGCTGTGCCGCAGACCGTGCGGTCCGATGTCATGCGCTCCGTCCACCGCTGCGACGGTCTGGTGCACGACAGTGCGGGCCTGCCGCGCGTTCAGCCGTCCACCGCGGGCGCCGAGCAGCAGCGCCGGCCCCGACTCTGCGGTGGCCAGCGCAGGGCGGCCGTCGCCAAGCCAGGCCCGCAGCGCGTCCAGTGCAGGCTCTCCGAACGGCACGGTGCGCTGCTTGTTGCCTTTTCCGAGCACCCGCAGCAGTCTGTGCCCGGTGTCGAGGTCGTCGATGTCGAGGCCGCACAGCTCACTCACCCGGATTCCAGTGGCGTACAGCAGCTCCACGATCAGCCGATCTCGCAACGCCAGCGGATCACCTTGCTGGGCACCGGAATCCGCAGCGTCCATGGCGGCCAAAGCCTGGTCCTGGCGTAGCACTGCGGGCAAGGTTCGCTGCGCCTTGGGCACTTGCAACCGGGCGGCTGGGTCCGACGCCAGCAGGCCGCGTCGCGTCGCCCACGCGGTGAAGGTTTTGACCGCCGATGTCCGCCGGGCCAGCGTCGTACGGGCAGCCCCGTTGCCGGCCTGCACCGACAACCACGAACGCAACACCGGCAAGCTGAAGTCATTCAGTCCGGAACCCGGCGAGCGTTCGGCCAGGAAACCGAACAACGACCGCAGGTCGCAACGGTAGGCGCGACGGGTGTGGGCCGAGCGACCGCGCTGCAGGGCGAGGTAGTCGTCGAACTCATCGAGAACCGCCTCAAATGGGCCTTCCACTCGTCCACAGTCGCAGATCTGCCGGCTCGCCGGCGTCAGGCTCGCGGCGTGTCCGGTCCTCTGGAGCTAGTCACCTTCGCGGGCGGCCAATTCCTTCTTCCACCGCTTGAACAACTCCTCGGTGCAGCCCCGGCGCCAATACCCGGAGATCGATGCCCACTTGGCGTGCACACCACGCTCCTTGCGGATGTAGGGCCGCAGATTGTGCATGACGGCCTGAGCTTCGCCATGGATAAACACCTGCACCTGCCCTGGTAACCACCGGGCCTCTCTGACCGCCGCGATCAGGGGCGCGTTGTCCCCAGCGCGGTCCTCGCCGGCAAGATCGGCCCGCCCACCACGATGAATCCAGTTCAGCTCTACCGACGCCGGTGCCGTCATGGGGATTTCGTCGTCGAGTCCGGCGACTTCGATGAAGACCTGGCCAATCGCGTTGACGGGCAAAGCTTCCAGCGCCGTTGCTATGGCCGGCAGGGCGGCCTCGTCGCCAGCCAGCAGGTGCCAGTCGGCGGATTGATCGGGGGCATACGCGCCGGCGGGCCCCATCAGGTAAACCGGCTGCCCTGGTCGCGCACCCGCCACCCACCGGCCGGTCACACCCTGATCACCGTGTACGACAACGTCGATGGAGATCTCGCGTGCTGACGGGTCGGCGCGGCGCACGGTGTAGGTACGCACCGCCGGCCGCAGATCGGCGGGTAGGTCATCGAAGCTGTCCAGGGTCAACGGTTGGGCAATTTCGCCCACGTCGACTTCGTCGCTGACGAACACCAGCTTGACATAGGAGTCGGTGTAGTCGCTCGGCGCGAAGGTGTCGAAGCCGTTCCCGCCCAGCGCCATCCGGATCAGGTGCGGAGCGAGTTGTTCGGTACGCACCAGTTCGAACGTGTGCACCGGGCGTCCTGCCACGCCGCCTCCCGTCCAGATCGTCAGTAGACCTCGCTCGACTATACGAGTCCGGCCGCCCTGGCCGAGTGCTACGCGTCCGCGCGGTCGGGGCCCAGCAGCCGTCGGCGATCCAGATGTGCTCAGAGTCTCCGGCGACGACGACCAGTGAGCCGCTGGTTCGCCTCAGCGACCAGGCCTGGTCAACCGCCAGCGTCCGGCGTCCTCGACGGCCAACCCGGACACTTCCAGCATCGCCAGCTGACCCTGCAGCTGCGCGACAGAAATTCCCGATTCGATGGCCAGTTCGTCAGGAGACCGGGCGCCGCGGCCGGGCAGCGCCTCGTACACCCGCTTCTCACCCTCGGACAGCTGGTCGAGCGGTGATAGCGGGTGATCGGCTTCGCCCGCCAATTCACCTATCCTACCAACGATCTCGACGATCTCATCGGCGCGCGCAACCAATTCCGCACCGCTGCGCAGCAATTCGTGACAACCGGCCGACGCCGCCGATGTGACCGGCCCGGGCACCGCGCACACCACCCGGCCCAGCGCACGCGCCCAGGCCGCGGTGTTGGCCGCCCCGCTGCGCAAACCAGCCTCGACCACCACGGTCGCGCCGGACAGCGCCGCAACCAAGCGATTGCGAACCAGGAACCGGTGGCGCGCGGGACTGACCCCCGGCGGGTATTCGCTGACGATCAGGCCAGAACCGCGAACGCGGTGCAACAGCGCCGAATGCCCCTTGGGATAGGGCACGTCCGGGCCGCCCGCGAGCACAGCAACCGTACAACCCTCGGCCGCCAACGCGGCCCGATGCGCCGCGCCGTCGATACCGTACGCACCGCCAGACACCACGGCCACATCCCGCTCGCACAGACCAGCAGACAACTCTGCAGCGACTTGGTCTCCGTAGCCGGTTGACGCGCGGGTGCCAACCACGGTTGCTGCGCGCAAAGCCACCTCGTCGATAGCCGCGTCACCGAGCACCCATAAAGCCAGCGGCGTAACACCATTGGGCTGCCGACGGACATCGACGCCTGCGAAAGCTGCGAACGCCAGCACCGGCCACTCCTGGTCATCCGGTGTGATCAACCGCCCACCCAGCCGACCGATGCGCTCCACGTCCTCGGCGGCAGCGTCGAACTCGCGTCGGGCCTGCGTGCGACGGGCCAACTCAGCGCTGACCTCACCCCGACGAACCCTATCGGCTGCCTCGACCGGCCCCACGCCGGCAGCCAGGGCGGCAAGCTCCGGACACGGCGCCTCGGCCACCCGGGACAGATACGCCCATGCTCGCCGAGTAGTCGTCATCGGTGGACCCCCATCTGCCGAAAACCCATCGCCGTCTTGACATCTTCGACTCCGGGCTGGAGGCGGCCGCCCAAATCCGCCAACGTCCACGCGACCCGTATCGTGCGGTCGACTCCCCTGATGCTCAGGATGCCGCGGTCGAGTGCCTGCCGTAGCGGCGCCATCACTGCGCGGCTGAGCCCAAACCGCTGGCGCAGCAGTGGACCGGATACTTCCGCATTGGTGTGTACTCCATGCGCCCTCCAGCGCTGCGCTGCGGCCTCGCGGGCCGCGGTGACCCGGGCTCGGACCACCCGCGTTGATTCCCCCGCTTCGGCGCACAACGCCTCGGTGCGTACCGGATGCAACTGCACCCGCAAGTCGACGCGATCCAGCAGCGGACCCGACAGCCTGCCGAGGTAGCGGCGTTTAGCGGCGGGAGCGCACATGCAATCTCGCGGATCGGCCGGCGCGCACGGGCACGGGTTGGCTGCCAATACCAGCTGGAACCGGGCCGGGTAGACGGCCACACCGTCGCGTCGCGCAAGCCGGACCTGACCATCTTCCAACGGTGTTCGCAATCCCTCCAACGCCCGGAGACCAAGCTCGCCGCACTCATCGAGGAACAACACCCCGCGGTGTGCCCGACTGACCGCCCCCGGCCTGGCCATCCCACTGCCGCCGCCTACCAACGCGGCCACGCTGGAGGTGTGGTGCGGAGCGACGAACGGGGGCCGAGCGACGAGCGGCGTGGCGGCCGACAGCAGACCGGCAACCGAGTGGATGGCGGTCACCTCCAGCGACTCCTCATCGGTGAGCTGGGGCAAAAGCCCCGGAAGACGCTGTGCCAGCATCGTTTTGCCAACCCCGGGCGGACCGGTCAACATCAGATGGTGTGCGCCGGCGGCGGCCACTTCGACCGCGAACCGGGCTTGCGATTGCCCGACTACTTCGGCGAGGTCGGGTTCGTCGACAGGTTCCGCGAAGTCGATGCGAGGGCTCTGTTCCAGCACGTCTTCGCCGTTGAGCCACTCCTGGACCTGCCGCAGCGTGCGGGCACCGAACACATCGATGCCGTTGACCAGGGCCGCTTCGGAGACGTTGTCGACCGGCACCACGACGACCGGCCAACCCTCCCGTTTGGCGGCCAGTACAGCAGGCAGCACACCACGCACCGGGCGCACGCGCCCGTCCAGTGCCAGCTCGCCCAGCAGCACCGCCTTCTCCAAGCGCGCCGGTTTCACCTTGCGGTCGGCCGACAGCACCGCTGTGGCGAGCGCGACGTCGTAGACAGATCCCATCTTCGGCAGCGTCGCGGGCGACAGAGCGAGCGTCAGCCTGGCCATTGGCCAGCGGTTGCCACAGTTCATGATCGCCGCGCGGACCCGATCACGGGACTGAAGTAGCGCAGCGTCGGGCAACCCGACCAGATGGACGCCGGGCAACCCGGAGGTGATGTCCGCCTCGATTTCGACGATCTCTCCCGCCACGCCCCGCACAGCCACCGAGAACGCGCGTCCCAGCGCCATCAGCCGACACCCTGCAGGTGAGTGATCTCCGGTGTTCGGCGGCGCCCGATCCGCACCCCGATCACGTCGATACGGATTGTGGCCCACCGGTCGTCCTGGCCGGCCAGCCACAACCCTGACAGGCGGCGAAGCCTGCGCACCTTTTGATCGGTCACGGCTTGCGCCAGCCCGCCGAAACCGTCCCCGGTGCGGGTCTTGACCTCCACGAACACCGCCGTGCGAGCGGCGGGATCTGCCCATTTGTCCGCGGCGATCACATCCAATTCGCCGTAGCGACAGCGCCAGTTTCGGGTCAGGATCGCCAGGCCGGCCACCGTCAGGTGGTCAACGGCCAGTTGCTCACCCAACGCTCCGATTTCAGTACGGGTCAACGTCATGGGCGCAGCGTGCACGGGCGCGCCGACATGACAGCTACGCCGAGGTCACAAGAGGCCGGGCGCCGGGCGGGTTATCCCCAGTCACGAGTTCATCCACAGCCCCACCGGGAGGCTAATCACCGGCTACTCTCACCGGCTACTCTCACCGGCTACTCTCACCGGCTACTCTCACCGGCTACTCGGGAAGCCGCAACTCGGGTTTCTCAACTTCTTCGATGTTGACGTCCTTGAATGTGATCACCCGCACCTGCTTGACGAATCGGGCCGGCCGATACATGTCCCACACCCATGCATCGGCTAGCCGGAGCTCAAAGTACATCTCGCCGTCAGCGTTGCGCGGCACCATCTCGACGCTATTGGCCAGATAAAACCGCCGCTCGGTTTCCACCACGTAGTTGAACTGGCCCACGATGTCTTTGTATTCGCGGTAAAGCGACAGCTCCATCTCGGTTTCATATTTCTCGAGATCTTCGGCAGTCATCGGCTCAGCTGTCCTTCTCTCGTCCTGCTGGTGGGCCTGCCAGGGGCAACCGCTCTTCACCCAAGGGGCTCATGGTCCATCAGAGCTCATCTTCCCTCACACCTGTTCGCTCCCGCAGGTCCGGCGCGCACTCCGTCGCCAGTTCGGTCGCTGCCCGGCGGACATTGATAAACGAGTATCGATGTTCGTGGCACGGCCCGAGCTCGTTGAGCGCCGTGCTGTGGGCAGCCGTGCTGTAGCCCTTATGCTCGGCGAAGCCGTATCCGGGATGCTCGGCGTCCATCGCCACCATCAGCCGGTCACGGCTGACCTTGGCCAACACGCTGGCCGCGGCGATGCACGCGGCCGCGGCATCACCGCCGATGACCGGCAGCGACGGCATCGGCAGGCCCGGCACCCGAAATCCGTCGCTGAGCACATAGCCGGGACGCACCGACAGGCCTGCCACGGCACGCCGCATGCCTTCGATATTGGCCACATGCACCCCGCGCCTGTCGACCTCGGTCGATCCGATGAACACCACGTGGTAGCTCAGCGCGTAACGGCGGATCAGCGGATACAGCCGCGTCCGGGCCTTCGCGGTCAGCTTTTTCGAATCATCCAACGCGGCCAGGCTTTCCAACCGGCCCGGCCCCAGCGCGCAGGCCGCGACCACCAAGGGCCCAGCGCAGGCGCCGCGGCCGACTTCGTCGACCCCGGCCACCGGTCCGAGCCCACTGCGGTACAGCGCCGACTCCAGCGTGCGCAACCCGGAGGACTTACGGATCACTGCCCGTGGGGGCCAGGTCACCGGCATTAGACTCGCTCTTCGCGCAAGCGGCTCATCTCCGCGATTACTGACCGAGCTGGGGGTTCACCGAACTCACACCGCCCCACCGCGACGGTGGCCAGGCGATGAACCTCGCCCTGCCGATGACGTTGTCCACCGGCACCGTCCCGAACGTTGGATCGCCGGTGCACTGCACGCCCTTCAGGGCGTCGGCCGGTGTGCTGGCGCAGTGGGCGCGCGAGTCCGCTGAGTGGTTGCGGTTGTCGCCCATCACCCACAACCGTCCCTGCGGCACGGTGACCGGACCGAATTCGTTGCCCAGACACCGATACACAGCGGGGTCGGCCCTCATTGTCTCGGGGTCGAGGTAGGGCTCCGCCAATGGCTTGCCGTCGACGGTCGGGCCGGTGTCCGCTCGGCATTGCACGGTCTGCCCACCGACCGCGATCACCCGCTTGACCAAGTCGTTCTCGTCGGGCGGCACGAAGCCGACGAAGGACAACGCGTTCTGGATCCAGCGCACCGGCAAGTTGTCCGAGCGGATGGACTTGTAGCCCACGTTCCACGACGGCGGCCCCTCGAAGACGATGACGTCGCCAGGTCGCGGCGAGCTGAAGTCATAGGTGAGTTTGTCCACCATGATGCGGTCGCCCACGCATCCCGGGCAGCCGTGCAGGGTGGGCTCCATAGATTCCGATGGGATGAGGTAGGGCCGAGCCATGAACGTCAGGACTACGTAGTAGAAGACCATCGCGATGGACACCAATATGGCGGCCTCCCGCAGCGCGGTGCGCTTCTTGCTTCTCGGCTGCTTTCGCGACTTGTCCTTGTCGGCGGGACCGGATGCGCCGGGCTCAGCCGTCTCGGCTGAGGCGTCGGCGGAATCCGTGGTGTCGGTCACGAGATCAGCGTAGCCAGCGGCACCTGTCGCACCGCACGCCGCACGGTGGCAATCAGACTGGCAACCGGAATCGTCACCGAGGCGGGCGAGGTCAGCGCCTCTCCTTGATCTTGGCTTTCTTGCCGCGCAGTTCCCGCAGGTAGTACAGCTTGGCCCGGCGGACGTCACCGCGAGTCACCACCTCGATGTGATCGATGTTGGGCGAATGCACCGGGAAGGTCCGTTCGACCCCGACGCCGTAGCTCTCCTTGCGCACAGTGAAGGTTTCGCGGACACCACCGCCCTGCCGGCGGAGCACCACACCCTTGAACACCTGGATGCGCTCCTTGGCTCCCTCGATCACCTTGACGTGCACGTTGACGGTGTCGCCAGGGCTGAAGGCCGGTATGTCGTCTCGCAGCGACGTCTTGTCGACGAAGTCCAGCGTGTTCATGTCGGAGACACTTCCTTGCGATTCGCGGCTGCGAGCAACTTTGACGCGCGGGCGTCAGTCCGTCACCTAGCCGATGGATTCGGTCATCTGGGCGTGTCGCAGCAGGCAAGAACCCCAAGACCCACGCGGTCAACTGCCCAATTGTGCCAGATGGCAGGCAGGCAGTGAAATTGACGGTCCCCAGACCCACCCCAGAAGTACCCACACAGCACAGAAAACGTCGGCAAGATGCAAGATGTAAGCCACGCCACGCGAGCCGCTACGTGTACTACCCCCGAGCCGGAGGCCCAGCCGATATTCTGATGTGTCAGGCGAGGTGGCTGCGCTGCAAACCCACTCCCGTGTTGTCGGAACAGACATTGTCGGAACGGACGGAGGAGGACCATGCCCCCGCGGCCGTCGATTCTGTCTACGGCAGTGCTCATGGTCATCGTCGGGGCGCTTGCCGCAGGTGCCACGGCGTACGGCGCTCCCGGTGCGGGCACCCCGCAACCATGGACGACACACGCTGCTCAGCAGGCCCCGGTGACGCAGGCCGAAACGCCGCCGATCCAGCCGGCCGCCACTTTCGACGGACTGGATGCCCGCACCCGCCTGGCCACCGCGGCTGCCGCTAAAGACGGTGCCACCATCTCGGTGGCGATGCTGGACCGGGCGACCCATCGGCGGGTCTTTAACGGCAACAACCAGGGCATGCCTATCGCCTCGGTGGCAAAGCTCTTCATCGCCGACGATCTGTTGCGACGGGCGGCTACCGGACGGGCACACATTTCCCCCGAGGGCAGGAAAGCCCTGGGCGCCATGCTGCGGTCATCCGACGACAACGCCGCGCATGGCTTTTGGGACCGCGGCGGCCGCAGCGCGATCATCACGCGGGTGGCTAAGCGATACGGCCTCACCGCGACATACCCGCCCGGCAACGATCGATGGTGGAACACCGTCAGTACGGCTACCGACTTGATCCGCTACTACGACATGCTGCTTAACGGGTCCGGAGGTTTGCCGCCCGAGCAGGCCAACGTCATCCTGAACAACCTGGCCCAGTCCACCCCAACCGGGATCGATGGCTACCCCCAGCAGTTCGGCATCCCCGAAGGGCTGTACGCCGAACCGGTAGCGGTCAAACAGGGCTGGATGTGTTGCATCGGCGCCGACTGGATGCACCTGTCGACCGGCGTGATCGGTCCCGAACGCCGCTACATCATGGTCGTCGGTTCGATGCAGCCCGGAAACGACGCCACAGCCCGGGCGACCATCACCCAAGCTGTCAAGTCGATGTTCCCCGACGGCCACATCTAGCCGAGTAGGTCCGGGCGTCGCTGGCGCGTTCGCTCGATCGACACCTCACGTCGCCACGCTGCGATCCTCGCATGGTCACCCGAGAGCAGCACCTCGGGGACGTCGAGGCCGCGCCAGCTCGGCGGCCGTGTGTAACTCGGCCCCTCCAACAGACCGTGCGAATGCGAATCGTCTCGGTGCGACTGTGGATTACCCAGCACGTCGGGGAGCAGTCGCACCACAGCCTCGATCATGACCAGGGCTGCCGACTCGCCACCGGGAAGCACGTAATCGCCGATCGAGATCTCCTCGGCCCGCATCCGACGTGAGGCGTCCTCGATGACGCGTTGATCGATGCCCTCGTAGCGACCGCATGCGAACACGAGGTGTGATTCGGTGCTCCACCGCTCGGCGGCGTCCTGAGTGAAGAGGGTGCCGGCCGGCGACGGAACGACGAGAAGCGTTTCATCAGAACAGATTTCATCTAGCGCCATGCCCCACACCGGAGGGGCCATCACCATTCCCGGACCGCCACCATAGGGCGCGTCATCTACCGAGCGGTGCACGTCATGAGTCCAGCGGCGCAGGTCGTGCACACCAAGCTGGACTACACCTGAGTCAATCGCCTTGCCGGGCAAGGATTGTCGCAGTGGATCCAGGTATCCCGGGAAGATCGTAACCACGTCGATGCGCACCGCTACCCCAATTCCAGCAGTCCGGTGGGCGGATCGATCTCGATAAGCTGATCCTCCAGTGACACCGAGGTCACGATCGCGCTGACGAAGGGCACCAGCACCTCTGCTCCATCGCTGTCGCGCACAACCAGCAACTCGCCGGCGGCCGTGTGCAAGACCTCGGCAACAACGCCGACCTCCGGGCCGGCCACCGTACATACGCGCAGTCCCGCGAGCTCGTGATCGTAATACTCGTCGGGGTCGGCGCTCGGCGGCAGATCGCCGGAGTCCACGACGAACAGAGTGCCGCGCAGCCCATCGGCTGCATCTCGGTCGGCCACTCCGACGAGCCGGACCAGCAGCCCCCTGCCATGTTCGCGCACCGCATCGACGACGTAGTCGCGTCCGGAACCGCCACGAGATGCCTTTGCGCTCAAGGTGGAACCCGGCGCGAATCGGGTGCCGGGATCGTCGGTGCGGACCTCGATGACCATTTCGCCGCTGACGCCGTGCGGTTTCACGACGCGCCCGACAGCCAGCTCCATGCCCGCGGCTCCGCTACCGGTCGGTGTCCACCACGTCGACGCGGATACCACGGCCACCGATGCCGGCGACCAGCGTGCGCAACGCGGTTGCGGTACGTCCCCCGCGGCCGATCACCTTGCCCAGGTCGTCGGGATGAACGTGGACTTCAACCGTCCGTCCGCGGCGGTTGGTGACGAGGTCAACCCGGACATCGTCGGGGTTGTCGACAATCCCGCGGACCAGGTGATCGACGGCGTCAACGACGGTACTCATTCGGCTGCAGGTTCGGCGGGTTCAGCCTTTTCGGCGGTCTTCTCAGGCTTTTCGGCGGTCTTCTCAGGCTTTTCGGCGGTCTTCTTGGCGGCCTTCTTGGCCGGCTCGGCCTTCTCGGCTTCGTCTGTCTTCTTCGACTCCGCCTTCTCTGTGTCCTTCTTGGCCGTCTTGGCCGCCTTGGCCGTCTTGGCCGCCTTGGCCGCCTTCTTCTTCGGCGCCGTTGCCTCGCCGGTCGGGGCGCCGTCGGCGGCGGCGAGCGCGGCGTTGAACAGTTCCAGCTTGCTCGGTTTGGGCGCCTTCACCTTCAGGGTGCCCTCGGCGCCCGGCAGCCCCTTGAACTTCTGCCAGTCGCCGGTGATCTTCAGCAGCTTGAGCACCGGTTCGGTCGGCTGGGCGCCGACGCTCAGCCAGTACTGAGCGCGCTCCGAGTCGATCTCGATCAGGCTCGGATCTTCCTTCGGGTGGTAGCGGCCGATCACCTCGATCGAGCGGCCGTCGCGGCGGGTGCGCGCATCGGCGACAGAAATGCGGTACTGGGGATTGCGGATCTTGCCAAGCCTGGCGAGCTTGATCTTCACAGCCATGGTTAAGCGACTTCTCCTGTGGATGTCGCGCTGCAATTCAGCGACACGGGCAGGATGCCCGGATCCGGTTTTGCCTCGCGCGTCTGACTGCCGAGCAGCACGTGGTCGCACGGCAGACAGCCGCCAATTGTGCCAGAACGCCCCGGCCAGGACGAAATCACCGCGGCGCAACCCGCGCTTCATCGGTTTGAGGCCCCCTCAGAGCACCGCGTCGAAGCACTTGGTTTCGACCCGACGGGACATCCGCCAGCCGTCGGCGGTGCGAACGAACTCGTCGTCGTACCACAGCCCGCAGAACAGCACCTGCTTCTGATCGCCGCCCAGCACCATCGGGTTGAAGCAGATGACACGCGACGATGCGGTATCTCCGTCGACTCGCACCGAGAAGTTGCCGAGCATGTGTGAGTAGGCCGGAAAGTTCGGCAGCACCGAGGCCAGCCACGCCTTCACCTCGGGGTAGTTGCCATCGATTCCGCCCATCGCGCGGTAGTCGATATAGGCGTCAGGTGTGAACACAACATCGAGATCGTCGAATCGGCGCTGGTCAATCGCGGTGGAGTAATCGACCAACAGTTGCTGGATCTCCAACCGGTCGGAGATTTCGGCCAGGCTCAACATGAGTCGATTCAACACCGGATTGGCTTGGACTGCCCGACTCCTTCTAAACTGAGCGGCCATGCGAAAGCTCCCAGCCGTGATTGCGGCCATTCTCGCCGGCATCTTCCTCATCGGCTCCCCTGTCGCGGGAGCCAACACAGCTGCACAACCACTGGGCTCCCTCCCGATTCCCGACGGTCCCGCTCCGACCTGGATCATCGCGGACCTCGATACCGGCCAGGTGCTCGCTGGCCTCGACGCGTACACGCCTCACCCACCGGCGAGCACCATCAAGGTGCTGCTGGCCCTGGTAGCGCTGGACGAGTTGAACCTGGACTCCACGGTGGTCGCCGACGCGGCGGACGCCCGCGTCGAATGCAACTGCGTGGGCATCAAACCCGGCCGCGTGTACACCGCACGCCAATTGCTTGACGCCGTGCTACTGGTGTCGGGCAACGACGCGGCCAACACCCTGGCACACATGCTCGGCGGCCAGGACGCCGCGGTGGCCAAAATGAATGCCAAGGCCGCGGCGCTGAGCGCGCTGAACACCCAGGCGACCACCCCGTCCGGCCTGGACGGGCCCGGCGGCACCGGTTGGACCACGCCGCGTGACCTGGCAATCATTTTCCGGACCGCGATGGCCAATCCGGTGTTCGCGCAGATCACCGCGCAGCCGTCGGCGATGTTCCCCGGCGACAACGGCGATCATCAGATCATCAACCAGAACAAGCTGATGTTCCGCTATCCGGGCGCGATCGGCGGCAAGTCCGGTTTCACCAATGCGGCTCGCAAGACGTACATCGGAGCCGCCCAGCGCGACGGCCGGCGGCTGGTGGTCACGATGATGTACGGCCTGATCAAAGAGGGCGGACCGACATACTGGGATCAGGCGGCCAGCCTGCTTGACTGGGGCTTCGCGCTGGACCGGCAGGCCAGCATCGGCTACCTGTAGCTCAAGTCGCCGAAAGTGGCTCAAGCCGCCGAAAGTGCAGTGAGCAACGCGTTTGTCGAGTAGGCCGTCGCTGGATGCACGCTCGGCGAGGTTTACCTGAAGACCCGGCCGCGCAGAATGACCCGATCCGGGCGGCTCAGCACGTCAGCGCCTTGACGCGGGTCTTCGGCGTAGCACAGCAGGTCCGCCGAGGCGCCGTGGTCCAGACCAGGACGGCCCAGCCAGCTGCGCGCGTCCCAGGCTGCGGCACCCAAAGCGTCGGTGGGACTCATCCCGATCCTCTTCAACGCGTCGACCTCGCCGGCGATGAGCCCGTGCGCCATGGCGCTGCCGGCATCAGTTCCGGCGTAGATCGGCACCCCCGCTTCGCGCGCCGCGCCGACCCGCTGATAGCACTGCCCGTACAGCTTGCGCATGTGGCCGGCGTAGGTCGGGTAACGCCCGGCTGCGTCGGCAATGCCAGGGAAGTTCTCGACGTTGATCAGCGTGGGCACGAGTGTGGTGTGGTGAGAGAGCATCAGCCCGATGGTGTCGTCGGTGAGCCCGGTGCCGTGTTCAATGCAGTCGATCCCCGCCCGGATCAGGCCGGGCAGCGCGTCCTCGCCGAACACATGCGCGGTGACCCGCGCGCCGTGTGCGTGCGCGGTATCAATCGCCGCTTTCAGCACGTCGTCGGACCACAGCGGGGCGAGGTCGCCCACCGACCGGTCGATCCAGTCGCCGACCAGCTTGACCCAGCCGTCACCGCGACGGGCCTGCTGGGCCACCGCAGCCGGCAGCTGGGACTCGTCTTCGATGTCGATGGCGAATCCGGGCAGATAGCGTTTGGGTTTGGCCAGATGCCGGCCGGCCCGGACGATGCGCGGAAGGTCGTCGTGGTCGTCGAGGCTGCGGGTGTCGGTCGGCGAGCCGCAGTCGCGCAGCAGCAGCGCGCCCACTTCACGCTCGGTTTCGGCCTGGACGACCGCGTCGTCGAGATCGATCGCGCCATCCGGTCCCAGGCCTACGTGGCAGTGCGCGTCGACCAGGCCCGGCAGGATCCAACCGCTTTCAGAAGCACCGAACACGGTCTCCGCGCCACTGACCGGCTCTGCGCTGAGCAGCCCATCGAGGATCCACCACTCGACGAGCTCGCCGTCGGGCAAACCTCGGCCCTTGACATGAATGCGTGCGCCCGGCACGGGTCTGCTACTTCTTGCCGGGGAACTTCAGCTTGGACAGGTCGAAGTCGGCCAGCCCGGGGGGAAGCTCGTCGAGGCCCTCGGGCATCTGCGTCAAATCGGGGAATCCGGCCGGCATGCCAGGCATTCCGGCCCCAAGCGGACCCCTGACCTTCTTTGCGGCGGGACCGCGAGCCCCCTTTTTCCCTTTTTTGCCTTTGCGGGCTTTGCCTTTTCCGCCCTTACGGTTGGACGACTTGCGACCGACGCCAGGCATACCCATCTTGCCGGCCATCGCCGACATCATCTTGCGGGCTTCGAAGAACCTGTCTACGAGCTGATTGACCTCCGACACCGCAACGCCGGAGCCGTTGGCAATGCGCAGCCGGCGAGACGCGTCGATGATCTTCGGATCGGCCCGCTCGGCGGGTGTCATGCCGCGGATGATGGCCTGCAGACGATCGAGCTGCTTGTCATCGACGGCTGCCAGCGCGTCCTTCATTTGCCCGGCGCCGGGTAGCATCCCGAGCAGGTTGCCGATCGGGCCCATCTGGCGAATGGCGAGCATCTGCTCAAGGAAGTCCTCCAGCGTGAGCTCGCCGGACCCGATCTTGGCGGCAGCGGCTTCAGCCTGCTCCGCGTCGAAAACCTGCTCGGCCTGTTCGATCAGGCTCAGCACGTCGCCCATGCCGAGGATTCGGCTGGCCATCCGGTCAGGGTGGAAGACGTCGAAATCTTCCAGCTTCTCGCCGGTGGACGCGAAAAGGATTGGCACACCGGTCACTTGCCGCACCGATAGCGCTGCGCCGCCGCGTGCGTCGCCGTCCAGCTTGGTCAGCACCACGCCGGTGAACCCGACGCCAGCGCCGAACGACTCGGCGGTGGCTACGGCGTCCTGGCCGATCATCGCGTCCAGGACGAACAGCACCTCGTCGGGCGCCACGGCGGTACGAATGGCGGCCGCCTGCGCCATCATCTCCTCGTCGATGCCGAGCCGGCCGGCGGTGTCGACGATGACAACGTCGAAGAGCTTCGCCTTGGCCTCGGCCAGACCAGCCGCCGCGACGGCTACCGGGTCGCCGACACCTGCGCGGTCCATCTCGGCAGTGTCCGCCGACGTCCCGGGATGCGGTGCGAACACCGCCACGTCAGCCCGTTCGCCGACAATCTTCAGCTGGTTGACTGCGCCGGGCCGCTGCAGGTCACAGGCCACCAGCAACGGTGTGTGCCCTTGGCCGCGAAGCCAAGTGGCCAACTTGCCGGCCAGGGTCGTCTTGCCGGTGCCCTGCAGACCGGCCAACATCACCACGGTCGGCGGCGTCTTGGCGAACGCCAGCTGGCGGGTTTCGCCGCCCAGGATCCCGACCAGTTCCTCGTTGACGATCTTGACGACCTGCTGAGCAGGGTTGAGTGCGCCGGAGACTTCGGCGCCCTTGGCGCGTTCCTTGATGCGGCCGACGAACTCCCGTACCACCGGAAGCGACGCATCGGCTTCCAGCAAAGCCAAACGGATTTCGCGGGTGGTGGCGTCGATATCGGCGTCGGTCAACCGGCCCTTGGAGCGCAACCCTTGTAGGGCGCCGGTCAGCCGGTCGGACAGGGATTCAAACACGAAAGCCAGCCTAGCGGCGCGAGGGGGAGCCTCGCAGTCAGCCCAGCGGCGGGAGAAGGAGCCGCGCAATCCAACCGGGGGGTTTCCATCAGCGAAGCTTCGACCGGTGGCTGCCGGGTGAAGGGAAACGGCTGGCCCACACAGTCGGCGGGGCGATCCAATACATACGTGACTCCCCGCAACAGTTAGCCGGCTTCCTTGGCCGGCTTGACGGGCACGGGCACGGGCACGGGCACGGG
>Ga0114921_10000485_pt1 | contig 16805 bp, 15 predicted proteins | sample BentaG_FD_87016 | JGI IMG/M metagenome (GOLD analysis project Ga0114921, IMG submission 87016) | Deep subsurface microbial communities from South Atlantic Ocean to uncover new lineages of life (NeLLi) - Benguela_00093 metaG | ecosystem: Environmental > Aquatic > Marine > Oceanic > Sediment ...
CCTACGCCCTCAATAACAGACCACGCAAGGTCCTCGACTGGAAGACCCCCTCCGAAGTCTTTGCAGAGCAACTACACTCACTCCAACAACCCGGTGTTGCATCGACCGATTGAACTCGCCCAGCTATCTGAGCGCGAATTTGTACCGCCCAGCCGGGCGGGGACGGTTTCCGGTGCTGCTGTGCTTGCACCCCGCCCGCAAAGACAACGTGTGCAAAGACGGCTACATGCACATCCAGTTCCGGTTCGCCCGCCAGCCTGGGCAGATCTCGATCTCCGACGAGACCAGCTTCGAAGCGCCCGACCCGGACTTCTGGGTGCCCAACGGGTACGCATTTCTCAACATCGACAAGCGTGGCTTCGGTACCTCGCCGCGAGCTGACGAGCCCCAGATGTATTGGGGTGACGAGGAGATTCAGGATAGCTATGACGCGATCGAGTGGGCCGGAGTCCAGCAGTGGTCGAACGGCAACTTCGGGATGCTCGGAGTGTCGTACCTGGCGATGAACCAGTACCGCACCGCCGCCTTGCAGCCACCTCACTTGAAGGCGATACGCCCCTGGGAGGGTGTGTCTGATCTCTACAAGGAATTCCTCTACTACGGCGGCATCCCCGAGAGTGGTTTCACGAAGTTCCTGTTCGGGCGGCTCAGAAAGTTCGGGTACGGCCCGGATAGTCAGAGGATTTGGGCGCCGCACACCCTTCGCGACGACTACTGGAAATCGCTGGCGGTCGACTAAGAGAAGATTACCGTCCCGCTCCTGAACTGCATCAACTTCGGCACCCACATGCTGCATGCTCGCGGAAGCGCTCGAATCCACGAACGTGCGGCATCTGAGCACAAGTGGCTCTACACCCACCGTGACGGTGAATGAGCCTTCTACAGTCCAGACGCAAACGCGCTCATGCTGAGGTTCTTCGACTACTTCCTCAAGGGCATCGACAACGGAATGCTCCAACACCCGAAGGTCCGTCTCGAGGTCCGCGAGTTCGCCCACCAAATCAAGGAAGTGCGGGACGAGGACCAGTGGCCACTGGCGGACACTTCTTGGACCCCGCTCTATCTGGACGGCCAGCGGCACCTTCTCACTTCCGATCAGATCGCCGGAAGCCCGGTCACCTCATTCGATGTGACCCAAGGCAGCATCACGTTCAGCTACGTCTTCGACCACGACACCGAGGTTGTCGGACCGATGCAGCTGACCGTCCACGTCGAACTCGAAGGATGCGACGACGCTTACCTTTTCGCTGGGCTGCAGAAATTCCACCGCGGCAAGGAAGTCAGCTTCGAGGGCACCTACGGCTTCGAGAACGATATCGTCAGCAAGGGCGCGCTGCGGGTTGCACTCAGAACTGTCAACGACAACCTCAGCCTCCCGTACTGGCCCGACTACGACTTTGACACCCCGAAACCCCTGAGCCCCGGAGAGATCGTTCCGCTGATTTTCCAACTCGAAGCCGCTGCCACCTTCTACCGCAAAGGAGACGAGCTGCGGCTCACGATCGAGGGCCGAAACGTCATCAGCGGCAAGATCATTGATCAACCGTTCAAGTTCCCCCATTACAGAACCGGCACCTGCAAGATCCACACTGAGCCCAAGAACCCGAACCAGCTACTTCTTCCCATCACCGGCAGGGACAGCTAACGAAGGCGTCAGGGGACAACTCCGCGGGCAACGAGTAAGTGCCCGGAGCGCCCGACGACGGCTTCGGTCATTCTTGTGCTCACCGGTATTAGGATTCCGCCCAGTGCTCTCAGCTTTCTGTTTCGTCAGTCATGCTTGGTTGTTCCTTAACGGGAGAACACGACGGTGATCTGCGGCGGGCCGAGCCGCGTCGGCGGGGCCGGGAAATCGATCTGCATCGCCGGATCGGCGGCGCGACCGAGAGTCTCGAACGCAGCCGGGCTGTAGGCGCGCAGAATGCTTATGAAGCCGTCGTGCAAGCCCGGCCGCAACGGCGACCACAGCAGAGCTGCCAGATGCGCTGGCATCAGCAGCGCCGAAGACAGTGCGAACGACAACGGCTTCTGCCGCCTGAGGTCCATGACCAGGAAGCGCTTCCCTACCCGGGTGGCCTCGGCGATCGCGCGAGAGGCGACCGCGGGCGGCAGGTGGTGAAACGACATAGCGAACACCACGAGGTCGTAACTGTTGTCCTCGGCGTCGATTTCGGTGGCGTCGATCACCTGGGTGCGCGCCCGCGAGTGGGTTCCCAGTTTCCCTGCGGCGATGTTGGCGACCGAGGTCGGATCCAGATCGCTGACGGTCACGGTCGCCGTCGGGTGAAGCTCAAGGATCTTCATCGAGAGTTTTCCGTGGCCCGCACCAAGTTCGAGGATTCGCGGGCTGGGGATGTCGGAAACAACTTTCAGCGCTGTGCGCGCGTACTTTTCGTGGAGGTTGGCCAGTGTGCCCACTCGGTCGAGGGTCGTGATGACGTTCTGCTTGACCTCATCGGTTACGTCGTCACGGTCGAGGTACTCCAACGCATCGGTCTGCAATCGCCGATCCAGCCAGGACGCATCGGGGCCACCCCGGGGCATCGTGGCGATCGTGTCGCCGAGTGCATCCACGCTCATAGTTAGTTCTCCCTGTCTGATCTTGTGTTGGGCTCCTTTCCCTCAACTGTATCAAACGAACGAGTTCGTTTGATAGGATCATGCTGTGAGGACGACCACAGAACTCCGAGACGACATCCTTGCCGCGGCCCGCGAAGAGTTCGCGCAGCATGGCCTGGCCGGAGCGCGCATCGACCGCATAGCCCGAGCCGCTCGTGCCAGCAAAGAACGCCTGTACGCGCATTTCGGCGACAAGGAGGCTCTGTTTAGGGACGTGGTCGCTGCCGATGGTGCGGAGTTCTTCCAGGCCGTCGAGCTGCGTCCTGATGCAGTACCCGAGTTCGCAGGCGACATGTTCGATCTGGCCCAACGCCGGCCCGAGCACCTACGGATGATCACCTGGGCGAATCTGGAAGGTTTTCCGCTCGACGTACCGGAAGTTGACGGCGAGCGCGCACCTGACAAGGCGATCGCCTCCCTGCGACGAGCGCAGGAACAGGGCCATGTCGATCCGGCCTGGGAACCGGAGCAGCTGCTGGTCCTGCTCTTCGGGATCAGCCTAGGGTGGGCGTACTGGCCCGACCCGAGTGCGGCGACCACAGACGCGAACGTTCTCGCCGACCGTCGCGCCGCCGCTGTCGAAGCTGCGGCCCGTGTCGTCAAACCGGTCACGTGTCCGTGACCTGGCATGCGCCTGAAATAACCGGGGCACACCAAAGTGCGCATTAAATCGGGGACGGTTCATTTGACAGTGTCCGGTTGTTTGACAGTGCCAATGAGTCAGCCATAGCGTCGGCGAGTCATGTTGGCCTACCTCGCGCTCGATCCGGAGCAGGCGCTGGCATCCGTTCCCGCCTACGCTCGGCGCGCGGAACGGCTCGGTTTTGCCGGCCTGCACGTTCCCGAGACGATCCACGATTCCCTCGCGGTGGCTCTGCTCGCACTGGAACACACGACTCGGGTCACCGTGCGTACGGCGGTAACCCTCGCGTTCGTCCGCAGTCCGACTGCGGTGGCCTACGCCGCCTGGGACCTGTCAGCGCTGTCAGGCGGGCGGTTCGAACTAGGCCTGGGCAGCCAGATCAAGCAGAACATCGAGGACCGATTCGGCATGCCATGGACTGAACCGGTCGAACGGATGCGGGACTACGTCGGTGCGCTGCAGGCGTTGTTCGAAGCGTTCCGTACGGGTGGGGCGCTGAACTTCGAGGGCACCCACTACCGGTTGACCCGGATGCAGCCATACTTCAACCCGGGCCCCAGCGACGCATCGACACCACCGATTTGGCTCGGGGCCGTGAACGCCGGCATGTGTGAACTTGCCGGGGAGGTTGCCGCCGGGGTTGTGACCCACTCCACCAACTCCGAGCCTGAGCATCTGCAAAACGTGGTCCGTCCCGCGCTGCAGCGCGGCGCGGCCACATCCCGGCGGACGACCATGGCTGCGGTTATCGCATCGCCTGCCATCGCCACAGGTGTCAACGGCGCCGCTGTCGCCGCCGAGCGGCAACGACATCGTCAGATGCTGGCGTTCCTGTATTCGACACCGGCCTACGCGCCGGCGTTGATCAGCCGGGGATGGACGGACTTGCCCGAACGACTCCGCGAGCTGGTACGGGCGCAGCAATGGGACCGGCTACCCGCACTGCTGACCGACGATGTCGTGGACGAGTTCGTCGTGTCCGCGTGCTACGACGACTTGCCGCGGTTGCTCGCGGCCCGCTTCGGGGCTACGGCTGACGGCGTTGTCCTACCTCCGCTGCGCGGCGACAGCGACGCTGGGGTCCAGGCCTGCGTGGCAACACTTGCCGCTCAGTGATTCTCGTCGAAGGCGGTGACCGGTGTGCCACGGATGAACTCCGGTCAGATGTCGAGGGTCGGGATAAATCGTGGCGGCTGCCGGACCGAGGTTGCCTGTTCCAAGGCATAGGCGTAGGCGATGAGCTTCGGCTCCTGGAATGCCCCACCGAAGAATGACAACCCCACGGGAAGTCCATGAACGTAGCCGGCGGGAACCGAGATGTGTGGATAGCCGGCGACCGCCGGAGGTGTCGAGCAGCCGCCCGGCAACAGGTTGTCCCCGACCACCGGGTCGATCACAAATGCCGGTGACCCCTCGGTGGGTGCCACGATGGCGTCCAGGCGGTGCTCACTCAGCGCCTTGTCTATGCCCTTCTCGCGCCCTCGACGGCGCAGCTCAGACTCGATCAGCAGGTACTCCTGGCTGGTCAGGCTATCTTTGGCCTGCGCCTGCCGAAGGAACTCCTGACCGAAGTACGGCATCACCTCGTCGGCGTTCTCCTCGTTGAACCGGATGAGTTCTTCCAGGCTCCGCACCCGAGAGCGGGGATGACCGCCCAGATAGGCGTCCAGACTCGCCTTGAGGCCGTAGCGGAGCAGGTCGAGTTCGAGCTCTCCGAAGAAGGGCAGCGAGCTCGCCCGAACCGGGTCGACGATCTCTGCGCCCAGCTTCGCCAGGCGACCGATCGCGTCCTCGATCACTGCGTCGGTTCCTTCGTGCTGGCCGAAACACTCCCGGGCCACGCCGAGCCTTGCTCCCTCGAGGGAGCCACGGTCGAGGAAGTGGCGATAGTCGGTCAGCGCGTGCTCAGCGCCGTTCCTCGTTGCCGGATCGCCCTCGTCGTAACCGGTCAGCGCCGTCAGAAGTGTCGCTACATCAGCGACGGTGCGGGCCATCGGCCCCGCCGTGTCCTGGGGAGCCGCGACCCCGATCACGCCCGAGCGACTCAGTAGCCCCACCGTGGGTTTGAGGCCGACGACCGAGTTGCTCGAGGCGGGCCGGACGATGGATCCGTCGACCTCCGCGCCGATTGCGCCGACACAGAGATTGGCGGCCACCGCGACTGCCGACCCCGAACTCGAGCCCAGTGGGCTTCGATCCAAGACGTATGGGTTACGCACCTGACCGCCGCGACTGCTCCACCCGCTACAGGGTCGAGTGGAGCGCATGTAGCCCCACTCGCTCATGTTGGTCTTGCCGAGGATGAGGGCACCGGCCTTTCGCAATTTTATGACAATGAAGGCGTCTCGTTCCGCGACATTGCCTTCGAGAGCCAACGAGCCGGCAGTTGTCATCATCTTGTCGCCGGTGTCGATGCTGTCCTTGACGACGACGGGTACACCGTGCAGCGGGCCGCGAGTTCGCCGCTGCCGGCGCTCCTCGTCGAGTCTCTCGGCGATCACCAAAGCATCAGGATTGACCTCGATCACCGAGCGCAGCATTGGGCCGGATCGATCGATCTCCGAGACCCGCTTCAGGTAGCCCTTCGCCAGGCCGGCGGCGCTCCACTCACCCCGGTCGAATGCCGCCTGCAGCTCTGCGATCGTGAACTCCGGCACGTCCATCGCAACCTCTCCCTATTGATCGGTCAAATCCCAGGACGCGATGGGATTTGGCCACCGAGTTGAGCGGTCAGCGCCCGCGCGGAGGTCATCAATCCCTCTGCATGCCTGCTGATTGCGCCGTCAGTCAGGGCGCGTCCGATCTGTAGGGACACAACCATGGCCTGACGTCGGTGGTGGTCGAAGACGGGAGCGGAGATCACGCTGATATCCGAACGTGCACCGCGGCGGCGTTCGCCCGGACTACTTTCGCTGCTCAGGTAAACCCGCTCGCCGACATCGGAGATCATCTCGCCCAGTAACGCCCGTAATTCCTGCGGCAGGGTACTCGACATGCCCGCCATCATCGCGTACAACCGCCGTCCGCTCGGGGTGAGGCGCTCGACAAGGTATCCCGCTGCGCGACATTCGTTGATCACCCGATCGAGCCGTGCGGTATCGGTGCGCAGCGGGATCGTGGGTTCCTTGGCCAGCCAGGCGCGCAAGGCCTCGTCGTCCCACAACACGAACATCAGGCCTACCGGCGGAGCGAACGGATAGCTCTGACCGACCTTGACGCCGGAGTCGGCTCCGGGTGGTCCGACCACTTCGAGCAGCGTGATGCGGTCATCGACCACCGCGGACAGGGCCGCAGTGGTGGCGTAGGTCGCCGACAGCCGGCGCAGCTCCTCCCGCGCAGCAGGATTAACCCGCAGCGACTCCTGCGCCGTGTGGCCGATCGTGATAAGCGTCGGGCCTAGGCGGTAGGTCTTGTCCTCTTCGTCGCGCACGAGGTAACCCGCTGCCGTCAGCGTGGTGAGGATGCCCAGGCAGGTGGGTTTACTCAGGCCCACTTGGCGGGCCAGGTCGGACAGGCCGAACCGGTCGTGCGGATGCGCGGACAGAAAATCGAGGATGGCGATGACGCGCTCGGTCGGCGGCGACGTCCGGCCGGCGCTACTGGGTGTCATGCCAGTTGGTGGCACATTCGGCTCCTGCATGACCCGCCCGTTGACTGGAGTTGGAACGCCTTCTAGTGTCAGGTCAGGAAATCTACCACCGCGGTTCAATAGTGGAACATGGGCTCGATAGTGGACCGTGGAGAGAATGGGCCGTGGAAAGAATGGACCGTGGAGACTGGAACACTGAGAGGCGTTGATCCCGATTTTTTCTCAGCCGTTGGCCGAGGCCATCGCCGAGGCCGAGAGCCTCGTCGCCGCTGCACCATTCATCGAGACCGAGGCTGATCTCCTCGAGGGTTTGCAGTACCTGGCCGGCTGCATCGCCGCTTGCACGCACGTGGCGTTCGACTACGACCGCGACCACCCGTTCCTGCACACCGGCACCGGCCCCTTCACCAAGATGGGTCTGGACAACCCGGACACGATGTACTTCGGTACGCGGGTGCAACCGGGCCACGAGTATGTGGTGACCGGTATCCGCGGCACCACGACCGATGTGAGTTTTCAACTGCTGGGCGGCGAATACACCGACGACAACGTGCCCGACAGTGCAACGGCGTTCGACGACCGAAAACTCGACATCGCCGACGACGGCACCTTCGAATGGCGATTCACACCTGCCGGCCCGGCTCAACTGGTCATCCGGGAGGTGTACAACGACTGGTCGGCCCGTCGCGGAACCTTCTCGATATCGCGGACCGACACCGTCGGCACCGCGCCGCCCGCGCTCACCCGCGAGCTGATCGAAAAGCGTTATGCGGTAGCGGGTAAACAATTGGTTCAGCGAGTCAAGACCTGGCTGCAGTTCCCGCAGTGGTTCTATACCGACAGCCCGCCCAACACGATGGTTTCGCCACGGCTGACGCCTGGGGGGCTGGCCACCCAGTATTCGTCGGCTGGGAAATTCGACCTGGCCGAGGACCAGGCGCTCATCATCACGCTGCCCGGCACCGACGCACCCTACCTAGGCTTCCAGCTGGGCAGTCTGTGGTACATCTCGCTGGACTACATCAATCACCAGACCTCACTGAACGGCACTCAGGCCCAAGTGGATCCGGACGGCAAGATTCGTATCGTCGTATCCGACAACAATCCGGGCGTCACCAATTGGGTTGAGACGCTGGGACACCGGAAGGGTTTCCTGCAGTTCCGCTGGCAGCGGGTCTCGCGCGAGCTGACCGAGGCCGATGGCCCTGTCGTTGACCTCGTCGATGCAGAGCAGGTGTCCGAGGCCCTGCCGTACTTCGAGTCGAACAAGATCTCAGAGCACGACTGGCGCGCGCGCATCGCACTGCGTCAGAAACAAATCGGCGAGAGAATGGTGGGCTAGCCCATGCCAGATTCCGGCCTTCTGCTCGAAGGCAAAGTTGTCGTGATCAGTGGTGTGGGACCGGCGTTGGGCACGACCCTCGCCCGTCGGTGCGCCGAGAACGGAGCCGATCTGGTCCTGGCCGCCCGTACGGTCGAGCGGTTGGACGAGGTCGCCAGGCAGGTCACCGACCTGGGTCGGCGTGCAGTCTCGGTGGGCACCGACATCACTGATGAGGCGCAGGTGCGCAACCTCGTCGACGAGTCGTTGACCGCATACGGCAAGGTCGACGTGTTGATCAACAACGCCTTCCGAGTGCCGTCGATGAAGCCATTGGCCAACACCACATTCGACCATATGCGCGAGGCCATCGAGTTGACGGTGTTCGGGGCTTTGCGAATGATCCAGGGCTTCACGCCGGCGCTGGCTGAGTCCAAAGGCTCTGTGGTGAACGTCAACTCGATGGTGGTGCGGCATTCCCAAGCGAAATACGGTGCATACAAGATGGCCAAGTCGGCGCTACTGGCCATGTCGCAGTCGCTGGCCACGGAGCTGGGAGAGCAGGGCATCCGAGTGAATTCGATCCTTCCGGGCTATATCTGGGGGGGCACGCTGGAGAGCTACTTCAACCACCAGGCCGGCAAGTACGGCACCACCGTCGAGGCGATCTACCAGGCCACCGCAGCATCGTCTGACTTGAAACGACTGCCCACCGAGGACGAGGTGGCCTCGGCCATCGTGTTCATGGCCAGCGATCTGTCCAGCGGTATCACCGGCCAGGCCCTGGATGTGAACTGTGGGGAGTACAAGGCCTGATGGCTCCACCACGCACCGATGTGGGCACCGTCGAGGACCTGCATGCCTCAGCGGTGAAGGCCTGCGGGCTCGATGACTTCGGGACGGACGACGACAACTACTGCGAAGCGCTCGGCGTGCTACTCGAGTCATTCCGCCGTGATGCCGATCTCACCGAACGCGGCAGCAAGATGCACCGGTTCTTCGTCAGGAATGCCTTGGTTGCCCGGTTGGTCTCGGAGGCGGCGTTCAAGCAGCACCCACAGCACGCCGAGGTGAGCGTGGAACGCCCCATTTTCGTGACCGGGCTACCGCGTACCGGAACCACCGTCGTTCACCGGCTACTTACAGCCGATCCGGCGCACCAGGGGCTCGAACTCTGGCTCGCCGAATTCCCGCAGCCTCGTCCTCCGCGCGAGACCTGGCCCCAGAACCCGGTTTTCCAACAGCTCGATGCCCAGTTCAGCAAGGCGCACAAAGAGAATCCCGACTACACGGGGCTGCACTTCATGACCGCCGGCGAGGTGGAGGAGTGCTGGCAGCTGTTGCGCCAATCTCTGCACTCGGTGTCTTATGAGACGCTGGCCCACCTGCCGACCTACTCGCGATGGCTTGCCGAGCAGGATTGGACGAAGTCTTATCAGCGGCACCGCACGAACCTTCAACTGATCGGGCTCAACGACCGCGATAAACGCTGGGTGCTCAAGAATCCCAGTCACCTTTTCGCGCTCGACGCCCTATTCGCTGCCTACCCGGATGCTCTGGTGGTCCAGTGCCATCGGCCGGCCGAGACGATCATGGCGTCGATGTGCTCGCTGGCCCAGCACACCACCGAAGGCTGGTCCAACAGCTTCACCGGTGATGTGATCGGCCACGACGCCCTGGAGACTTGGGCGCGCGGTCTGCAGCTGTTCGATGTCGAGCGCGCCAAGCATGATCCGGCGCAGTTCTGTGACCTCGACTACTTCGAGTTCATCAAGGATCCGGTTGCCGCGGTCGAAGGAATCTATCGACAGTTCGGCATCGACTTCACCGACGCGGCCCGCGCAGCGATGACCGACATGCACTCCCAGAGCCAGAGCGGCCCGCGGGCCCCCAAACACATCTACTCGCTGGCCGATTACGGCCTGACCGACGAACAGGTCAAGGCGCGGTTCAAGGGGCTCTGAGACACCGGGCTTGTGAGGTGCCGGGCTTCTGAGACACGGCGGTCAGCCGTCCCCCGGGGACGGCGCAGTGGACACTTCCTCCAGGCAGCCTTCTGCCACAGCGTGCTTGATGCTGTCGACCAACCGGGGGCAGGATCGCACCCTGGCCGGGTCCTCGCCGGACGCGCGAATCTCGGCAAAGTGCGCGCAATGCTGCGTCGCCTCGGAGTTCCACTGCACCGCAGTGTAGGCCGGCCCGAGCTTCTTCACCTGGACGACGACGTGACAGTATCGGCAGTCGACCGAAGCCAGTCCAGAGTTCAGGTAGCGTTCGCGATCCCGTGCGGTGTCCGCGCGAACTGCCGCCGCCCGGTCGGGATCGGACGAGAAATCCGGCGCCTTGCGCCATGATCCGGTGAGCTGGCCCTCATCTTCGGAACCGGCGGCGTGTTCGTGATCGTCGTCGTGGCCGCCGTGCAGCAGCAACATCGACCGGGCCAGCCGATCGACGTCCGGTGGTGACCCGTCCGGAGTCATGTCAAGAAACCTTGGTCGGCTGCTCCGCGTCCTCGGCCTGTCGCTGCAGATTCTCCTTGACCTCGACATGCCACTTCTCGTTGGCCGCCGTGGTGTCGACCTCCATCTCGAAGCGGTCGGTCATCTCAGCGGTGACATCGGCCGCATCCACATAAAACTGCTGATACCAGCGACGCATCTGGTACACCGTGCCGTCCTCTTCGACCAGCAGCGGATTGTCGATGCGCGTCTTGTGCTTCCAGATCTCGACATCTTGTAGGAAGCCCTTGCTGACACCCTCGGTGAACACCCGCGACAGCTTGTCAGTGGTCTTCTCATCCAAGCCCTTGGGCTTCTCGACAATGACGCCCCACTGCAGCACAAAAGAGTCCTGGGACACCGGGTAGTGGCAGTTGATCAGGATCGACTCGGCCTTGAAACCGCTGTAGTTGTTATGCAGCCAGTTGATCATGAATGACGGTCCGAAGTAGGTAGCCTCCGAGTCGAGGTGCGCTTCTCCGTAGCTGGTGCCCATGTCGGTGATATCCGGGCGCCCGACATTGTGCAGGTACTGGCTGGCGATGTGGCCTTCGAAAACGTTTTTGAAATAGGTCGGCAGTCCGTAGTGAATGTAGAAGAAGTGCGCCATGTCGGTGACGTTGTCGATGATCTTGCGGCAGTTGGAGCCTTCGATGAGCATCGTGTTCCAGCGCCAATCGGTCCAGTCGTCCCTGTCGAACTCCGGGATGTCGGGGATCCGTACCTCCGGTTGCGGGGGCTTTCCCTCGTGGTCATGCCAGACGAACAGCAGGCCAGCCCGCACGTCGGTCTCCCAGGCGCGAGTGCGGGCCAACCGCGGCGTGCGCTTGGCGTACGGGACCAGCTTGCACTTGCCGTCGCCGCCCCAGCGCCAGTCGTGGAACGGGCATGCCACCTCATCACCCTTGATGGTGCCCTGGGTCAGGTTCCCACCCATGTGGCGGCAATAGCCGTCGAGAACCTTGAGTTCGCCCTGCGAGTCGGCAAAGACCACCAACATGGTGCCGAAGGCTTCGACGCCGTGGGGTTTGCCGTCGAGGTAGTCCTTCACTGGCCCCAGGCAGTGCCAGCCCCTGGCGTACCGGTCGGGCAGCGCTCCGGTGTCGATCTCGCGAACGGCGGCGGTTTCAGTGCTCGCGGCGGTTTCAGTGGTCACTGTGGGCCTCCCAACAAAGTGTCTCTAATTAGAACACGTTACAGTTTTTCTGTTGATCGGCGCAATTCAATCGCCTATTAGCTGCTGCCTTGGGGTGACCGGCGGTCTTCTACTCAGAAGGGGGGTGGGTCGTGGATGGCGGTGATGGCGTCGAGTTGTTGTTGCCAGCGTTCGTCGGCTTCGCGGTGGTGGCGGTTGAGTCGGCGTTCGGCCTCGATTGTCGCGGTGCGGTTCTGGGTGCGGGTGGTGCGCCGTAGCGGCATCGCGGCGGTACAGTGGCTGCTCTGCTGGGCGGGACGGTCGGACTGGCTTTGCAGTTGGGCAGGCGCCGCAGCGGCGGTCGGCGCGCAGAGTGTGGGGAAAAGTTCGGCCGATCCTGGTGTGGTGGTGTGGGTGTCCCCTGAGGGTGAGGTCCAGATGACGGTGCCGTTGGGTAGCTGTTGGTCGCGCCAGCCCCAAAATGTTTTCAGCAAGTGGTGTTTTCGGCACAGGAGTTTCAGGTTGCCCGCCTGGGTGGGCCCGCCGTCGGTGTAGGGGATGGTGTGGTCGAGGTCGCAACCGGTGGCGGGGCGGTCGCAACCGGGGAATCGGCAGTTCAGGTCGCGGCAGCGGACGAAGTCGACCAACGCTTGGGTGGGGGTGTAGCCGCACTCGGGGGCTGCGCGGCCGGGATGGTTGATCGGGCGCAGCCGTGCGGTACGGGCCAGTTCAGCGACGATCTCGGCGGGGATCAACCAATCTGTGCCGATGACGACTGCGGGTTCGGTGCCCGCGCCGTCGATGGTGGCGGCCTCGGCGACGACATGGATGACGACCGGTGATGTGGCGGGCCGGTCTGATCCCGGGCAGTGGGGGTCCGGGCAGCAGCATTGCAGCCGGTCGGCGCCCAAGGCCAGAGCGCCGATCGCATCAGCGCGCCGGGCCGCCGGGGTGCGCATGTCCTGCCCGCACACGGTGGCCGCGAGCGCGGCGAGGCGTTCCTCGAGTAGGTGGGCGTCGATGTTCTGTAGAAAGCCGCGGATCTCGGCCAGCCCGTCGCCGGAGTCCCAGATCTCGATGACACGGTCGCGGCGTTTACGTTCCCGGCGGCGTATCGCGTCGCGGTCTTGGCGCACGACGATCTTGTCGACCCGGGCCCGTAGCTGGCCCGGCGATACCCGGTGCCAGCGGCCCAGCCCGGCCGCCACCGCGGCATCCACGGCGGCCATCGCGTCGTCGTCGGTGATCAGCGAAGTACGGGAACGCACCAGCTTGAAGGTGGCGTAGTCGATGTCTCCGGCGGCGAACACCGCCCCGACAGCCGGCAGGTCCTCGTGCAGGCAGCGGGCATGAAACACGTAGTCAGCAGCCAGCCCGGCACTGATATTGAGCGCCGTGGAGATCTCAGCAGCCACCGCGTCGGTGGTGTCGGCGGCCCACTGCGCGCACTCGCCGTGCTCGCGCAACCGAATCCGGAACAAATTGTGCACATCGATCAACGTCCGCGCCGCAGCCCGATTCTCGCTGCGCCGCGACGCGGCGATGCGGTCCATGACCGACCGTGCCGCCGTCTGTGATTCCTCGAACATACATTCGATAATAGGCCAGGGGGCAGACACTCGACGTTGATGACACTGATCTCTGTGTATTGAGCCGTCCGGCGTTTACCGGTATTCGGAGGTCCACTTCTTCATGCAGACCAGTTCGTCATGTAGAAAAGCGAATCCATGTAGACAGCGCCCGGCCCCATGGTGAAACTGCACGTGTATCGCATCACGAGCTCGATTCACCTGGCTTGTCGACCGAGACCACCCACATCGAGAAGTACTGCGAGCCACCGCCATAGGCGTGTCCCAAGGCCTTGCGCGCACCCTCGACCTGGTGGTCGCCGCCGTTGCCCATGACCTGGATGGCTGCCTCGGCGAAGCGGATCATGCCGGATGCGCCGATCGGGTTAGACGACAGCACCCCGCCGGAGGGGTTGAAAGGAATGCGGCCGCCCATCGTGGTTTCGCCTGCTTCGGTGAGTTTCCAGCCCTCGCCTTCGGGCGCGAAGCCGAGGCTCTCCAGCCACATCGGCTCGTACCACGAGAACGGCACGTATACCTCGGCGACATCGATTTCGTCGATGGGATTGGAGATTCCGGCGGCCTTCCACAGCGCAGCCGCGGCATCCCGACTCGCCCGGGGATTGACTTGATCGCGGCCCGAATACGCCAGAGGTTCCGTCCGCAGCGCGGTGGCGTGAATCCACGCGACCGGATAACCGTCGGCGACGCGGGCGTCGGCGGTCTGCTCGTCACCGATGACCATCGCGGCGGCGCCGTCGGAGGACGGGCAAGTCTCGTCGTAGCGGATCGGGTCCCACAACATCGGGGACTCCATCACCTTCGCGAGCGTGATATCGGGTTGATGTAGATGGGCGAGCGGATTCCGGGTCCCGTTGAGGCGGTCCTTCACTGCGACCATTGCCCCGATGTGGTTCGGTGCGCCGGAGCGCCGGATGTAGGCCCGGATGTGGGGAGCGAAGTATCCACCCGCGCCGGCGCCGACGGGTTTGGTAAACGGCACCGGCACACTGAGCGCCCACATGGCATTGGACTCGGACTGCTTCTCCCACGCCATGGTCAGCACACGCCGGTACTTGCCCGACTGGACCAGGCTCGCCGCCACGACCGCAGTCGAGCCGCCGACGGAACCGGCCGTGTGAACCCGGATCAGCGGCTTGCCCGAAGCGCCGGTGGCGTCGGCCATGAACAGTTCGGGCATCATGACGCCCTCGAAGAAATCCGGCGCCTTACCCACCACCACGGCGTCGATATCGGCCATCGTGGCGCCGGCATCGGCCAAAGCGCGATCGATGGCCTCGCGAATCAGGCCGTTCATCGAGACGTCCTTGCGCTTGGCGACGTACTTCGTCTGCCCGGTGCCCAGCACGGCCGCAAGCTCCTTGCCGCTCATCAACTCTTCCCTTCCAGAACGGCGACCAGATTCTGTTGCAGCGCAGGCCCGCTCGTCGCGTGGGCCAGCACTCGCGAGGCATTGCCGTCGAAGATGTGTCGGGCGGCAAATCCGATCCGCTCCAGGCCTGCCGAGAACATCGGGTTGGCAGCCAGCGGACCGCCGGAGGGGTTGATCTTGGTGCTCTCGGGGAGCCCGATGGCCTCTTTGAGGATCAGCTGCTGATGGCTGAACGGCGCGTATAGCTCGGCGATTTCGATGGACGAGGCGTCCCCGCCGGTGGCGGCCCGCGCCGAGGCCGCCGTCGATGGCGATGTGGTCAAATCTCGAGCCCCCAGCACCGGCGTCTCGATGCGGTGCTCGATGCCGGTGATCCACGCCGGTCGCTCCCGCAGTTCGCGGGCCCGATCCCCGGCAGCCAGCACGATCGCCGAGGCGCCGTCGGTGATCGGGGCGATGTCGTGGCGGCGCAACGGATCTGCGAAGTACGGCCGTTCCAGCAATTCCTCGATGCTCTTCGCCGGCTCGACCGAATCGACACGCGGTGCAGCCGTCATCGCCGCCAGTGCCACCTGGGCCATCTGCTCGGCGGTCCATTTTCCGGTGTCCAGGCCGAACCTCGCCTGCAGTCCGGCCATGCTGACGGCATCCGGCCAGAGTGGCGCCACGGTGTAGGGGTCGGTCTGCAGCGCCAGAACTCGGCGCAGGATTCCCGCCGAGGACTTGCCGAAGCCGTAGACCAACGCGGTATCGATCTCGCCGGTCAGTATTTTGATGTAGGCCTCGTACAGCGCCCATGCCGCATCCATCTCCACGTGTGACTCGTTGATCGGCGGCACCGCGCCGATGGAGTCAATAGCTGAGATGAATGAGAATGCCCGGCCGGCAAGGTAATCCGATGAACCGGAGCACCAGAAGCCGATGTCGGTCTGCTTGAGGCCCAGCTCGGCGTAGATCGAGCTGAAACACGGCATCAACATTTCGACACCGTTTGTGGTTCCGTCGGTGCGGCGCACGTGGGGTGAGTGGGCGAACCCGACGACGGCAACTTCAGTCATGAGTCGATGTCCCTTTACAGGTGATGCTTGTAGGTGTCGTAGTCGGCGTCGGGTTCGCCCGTCGGCCGAAAGTACTCGATGTTGTCAATGCCCAGGTCCCACTCCTCGCGGGGCCGCCACACAGCCTGCACCCGCATTCCCATCCGGACCTTGTCGGCGTCAATGTCCGAAACCAGATGCAGGAAGGCGATATCGGCGCCGTCGAGCAGCACGTAGGCCGCGACGTAGGGTGGTGCGATCCGCTGGCCCGCGAACGGGATGTTGATGATCGCGAATGTCGTGACTGTGCCGATGTCGGACAGTTCGATGAACTGGTCGAGCTCCTGGCCGGTTGCCGGATCCGCTTCGCGCGGCGGGAAATACACTTTCCCGTTAGCGCCGGTGCGGCCTCCCAGAAGCTTGCCCCGCTGCAGCGCGCGCAGGAAGGCGCTCTCGGGAAGTGACGCCGTGTGCAGAATCTCTATGCTGCTGGGCGAGACCTGGATGGTCACCGGGTCCAGGCCTTCGGCCGCGGCGGGAACCTCCTCCGGCTGGCCCCCCAGCTCGAAGTACGCGATGTCGGTGATGGCGCCCACGGTCTCGGCCGCCCAGTGCACGTGCACCCGGGCACCGGTGCTGATGGAATCAGCGGATCCGTCGGCTCCGACGTCCACCGCGTGCAGTAGTGGGGTATCGGCCCCGTCGAGTGTGATCAGCGCCCAGGCGAACGGACGGTCCAGTGGTTGACTCTCGAGCGGTTCGGGCTGCCAGGTCCACGAGACGACGGTGCCGACGCTGGCCACCGGTACGATCTCCGTCAGTTGTTCATAGGTGACGGGGTCGTATTCGGCAGGGGGAACATGTACCCGCCCATCTGATCCACGCACCCCGACAACACGTCGTTCGCGCAGAGCGGTGAAGAATTCGCCGAGGAGTGGTCCTACTGAACGGGTGTAGTCAAAAGACAGCCTCAACGGGGCCGAAAGCAACGGCTCATGGGGA
>Ga0114921_10000487_pt1 | contig 16801 bp, 17 predicted proteins | sample BentaG_FD_87016 | JGI IMG/M metagenome (GOLD analysis project Ga0114921, IMG submission 87016) | Deep subsurface microbial communities from South Atlantic Ocean to uncover new lineages of life (NeLLi) - Benguela_00093 metaG | ecosystem: Environmental > Aquatic > Marine > Oceanic > Sediment ...
CCCGCCAAATCCGCTTACGCATCGACGCCACGTGGCGATGGGCCACCCCCATCTCCCAAGCCTGGCAACGACTTCGGGCCGCCTTCCCCCGACCACCCGGCTCCCCGCCCAACCGACCCGAAGAATCCTCGGCCCTGGAAAGCCCGCCCACCGAGCGACACCGGCCGACCAGTCATACCCATCCGCAACAATCAGGCTTCACAGCCGGCCAGCACCGGCTTTATCTGCCCCAACATGGCCGCACGCAAAATCAAGGCCATCGGGGAACGCTCCGGCTGAGCCGAGCTGCCAATCGGGCTATATCCCGAGCAGCTCGGGCAGGTCGGCAACCGAATCAATGACGTGGTTGGGCTCCATCGCGAATTCGTCTGCCGACCACCGGTCCAGACTGTCCTGCCGGAACTTGCCGGTCCGAACCAGTACCCCCGTCATCCCCACCTCCTGCGCGGCCAGCACATCGTTGTTGAGGTCGTCGCCGACCATGTACATCTCGTCAGCGTTCACGCCGAGCCGGGCCGCCGCCGCCAGGAAGCCGGCCGGCGCAGGTTTGCCGACCACGGTGACCTCGCGGCCCGACGTTTCCTCCAGGCCGATCAGGTACATGCCGACGTCCACCCGAAGTCCCGCCGTGGTGTTCCACGACGCGCTGCGGTGCATGGCCACGACCGGGACATCCTGGACCATCCAGTCGAAGACGCGGGAAAGGGTGCGGTGACTGTACTCGGGCCCCGCGCCGCCAAGCAGGATCACGTCCGGGGTTTCGGGCGTGACGTCGGCACCGAAGTCGGTCGAGTCGACGACGTCGATGCCCGGCATGTCCTCCGCGATCTGCCCGCTGTTCACCAGGAAACATCGGGCGCCGGGATAGTGGCGTCCGACGAAGTCCGCGGTCAGCACTGCCGCCGTGATCACCTCGTCGGCACTGACCGCCATGCCGGCGTCCGCCAGTGCAGCGGCGATCTGCCGCCGGGTGCGAGCAGTGGTGTTGGTCAGATACGAGCAGGCGATCTGGTTGTCCGCCAGCACCTTCAGGGCCCTGGCCGCGCCGGGGATGGCTTTCCACGAAGTCACCAGGACGCCGTCGATGTCGAGCAGCACGGCGCCGGCCATTACCGCACCGCCCAAATGCTGTCGGCAACCCACGATGACGCCTGCGCGGCGATCACCCAGGCCTGTCCGGCTGGAACGTCGATCACCTCATACCTCTTCGTCCCTGCGGCGGTGGCCGCCACCAGCGTGGCGACCCCGGCCCGGCGCTGCATCAGCGTCTGGCGAACGGTCCAGCCGATGATCCCGGCCGTGGCGATGCAGTCGCGTCGGCGCTCCAGGCTGCCACTGCGCGTTACCAGCCAACCCGTGCTGACCCGATGTCCGAGCGAACCCACTCGGTCAGCGGCCAGCGCTGCAGCTGCCGCCGTGACCACCGCCCACAGCAACCACAACCCCAGCGGTGTGCCTACCGTCGACGCCACCACGGCAAGCACAACACCCGCCAAAACCGGCAGCACCAGCGCCCGGGTCCACCGCCGCCTGGCAGCGGCCGAACCGTGGGCAATCACCGGTCCGGACACCACCTCGGGGTCATCGACCAGGCCCGCCAGCACCGCCTCGGCCGTCGCGGCCGGGCACGATGGCAGCAACAGCGAGGACTCGCCGGCGCCGTTCACCCCCGTCATCACCGCATCCAGCCGGGCACCGCCGAACGCTCGCACCAGCAGCGGCTGCCGCAGCGTCCCGCCTCGCAGCCGGCGCATGTCGTAGGTGTATTCCCGCACCCGCAGCAGGCCGCGCTGCAGATACAGCACCCCCGCTTCGGCGCCGTCTGCACCCGCTGTGCCCGGCTCGCGTTTCAGCACCAGGTTGCCGTAGGTGACCAGCGACCTCAGCACTGCCAACAGCACCGACGCGACCAGTACCGCCACCGCCACCACGGTGACGGTGGCCGCCGCCCCGAACCGCTCGGCGGCCTCGAGGCCGGCCTGGCCCACGTTGGACCGTTGTAGGGCCTCTCCGGCACCGGCCTGAGAAGCCACGCCGATGGCAGCCAGGATCATCAGCAGGCCGCTCAGGCTCAGCGGGCTGTACCGCAGCCAGGACGGCTGCCAGCGCGCCAGCAGTGTGCCGGGTGCCGGCGCGGCCACCCCGGCCGGCGCCGGCGACCGGGCCAGCAGGAGTGCCCGCAGCCGCGGCACCTCGCCCACATCGACGGCGTCGAGCTCGAAGGCGCCATCACCCTTGGCTTCCTGGCCGGTGCTCACCCGCAACACGGTCAGCCCGAGCAGCCGGTGCAACAGCCGGGCGTCGGTCTGCACCGATCGGATCCGGTTGCGCGGCACCGACAGCATCTTGCGCTGCAGCACACCGGTGCGCAGCTGCACTTCGTCCGGCTCGATGCGATAGGTAGTGGTGAACCAGCGCGCCAGGCCGAGACCAACCGTCACCGCCAGGGCAGCGACAGCCCACATCGGGTTGCCGGTCGCCGAGCCCAGCACGATCGCCCCGACCAGCAAGGGCAACTGCCGCAGCACCTCGTGTACCGGATGCACGAGCAGCATTCGGGGGCTCAGCCGTCGCCACGACACATCCGGCGGCACCGGCACCACATCCGGCGGCGGAGCCGTCACGTCGCGTCCCCGGAGCCGATCGCCGCGATGTCGGTCAACTGCGCCACCACCTGATCAGCCACCGCGGCGTCCAACGCGACGATCCGCACCGCCCCCGCCGAGGACGCGGTGGTCATCGTGACATTGGCCAGGCCGAATAACCGGTCGAGCGGGCCGCGGTAGGTGTCGACGGTCTGCACCCGCGAGATCGGCGCGATGCGCCGTTCCTGGACCAGCCAACCCGAACGGGTGTACACGGCCTGCGGGCTGATCTCCCACCGGTGCACGCGATAGCGCCACACCGGCACCACCCCGACGGACACCACCGCGCCGAGCACGGTGACAGCGGCGGCTAGGCCGTGCAGCCAGAAGTTGCGAGGGTCGACGGCGATCCACAGCAGCTGGCCGACCGCCAGAATCAGCCACGGAACGGCGCCGCCCAACGCCCACACCAGCGGTGCGCTGCGACTGGGCGGATAAGCGGGATCGGCCATTTCCACCAGGCGGGGCGCGGGACTGTCCATGCCTTCGAGGATGGCGCAACCAGCGGTGAATCATCAAGACGATTCATCAAGGGAAGTCATCGCGCCGAGTCATCACGCCGAGTCATCACGCCGAGTCATCACGCCGAGTCATCACGCCGATCCATCACACTTAGCCATCGCGGCACCCGGCTGCCCTGAGTATGGTTTTGCTCATGAGTAACAACGGCAAATGGGCTGCGGCCAACGTTCCTGATCAGACCGGGCGGGTGGCGATCATCACCGGTGCCAACACCGGTCTCGGTTACGACACTGCAGCGGTGCTGGCAGCCAAAGGAGCCCACGTCGTGCTCGCCGTGCGCAATCTCGATAAGGGCAACGATGCGGCGGCCCGGATTACCGCGGAGAGCCCCGGAGCCGACGTCGCACTCCAGCAGCTCGACCTGAGCTCGCTGGACTCGGTGCGCGTCGCGGCCGACGCGCTTCGGTCGGCCTACCCGAGGATCGACCTTCTGATCAACAACGCGGGCGTGATGTGGACGCCGAAACAGACCACCGCGGACGGGTTCGAGCTGCAGTTCGGCACCAACCATCTCGGCCACTTCGCGCTGACCGGGCTGGTGCTCGACCATCTACTGCCGGTCGAGGGGTCCCGCGTCGTGACGGTCAGCAGCCTCGGCCACCGGATCCGCGCCGCGATCCACTTCGACGACCTGCAGTGGGAGCGCAGCTACAACCGGGTTGCTGCATACGGCCAGTCGAAACTGGCCAACCTGATGTTCACCTATGAGCTGCAGCGCAGGCTGGCACCGAAGAACACCACGATCGCCGTCGCCGCCCACCCCGGTGGCTCCGATACCGAACTGGCACGCAACATTCCGGCGGTACTGCGCCCTGCGGAGGCGGTGCTCGGCCCGCTGCTGTTCCAGAACGCGGCAATGGGTGCGCTTCCCACCCTGCGCGCCGCCGCCGACCCCGAGGTGCGGGGCGGTCAGTACTACGGTCCGGACGGCTTCGGTCAGACGCGCGGGTATCCGAAGCTGGTGGGGTCCAGCGCGCAATCCCACGACGAGAAGCTGCAGCAGCGGCTTTGGACGGTGTCCGAGGAGCTCACCGGCGTCACCTTCAGTGTCTGATTCGGTGTCTGATTCCGCGCCGGCCATGCGTTCGGTCGAGGAACATCGCCGAGTTGTCGCCGGGCTGATCGCACCGCGGGCAGCTGCCGCAGTCGCACTGGCCGACGCCCAAGCACTGGTGCTGGCCGGCGACGTGACTGCCGAACTGTCGCTGCCCGTCTTCGACAATTCCGCCATGGACGGCTACGCGGTACGCGCCGACGAGGTGGCCGCCGCGACGCCGGATGATCCGGTGAAACTGCCAGTGACCGAAGATATTCCGGCCGGCCGTACCGATCAGCTGACGCTGGAACCCGGTACGGCACACCGCATCATGACGGGCGCGCCGACGCCGGCAGGTGCGACGGCCGTCGTCCCCGTCGAAGCCACCGACGCCCGCACGGACACCGTGTCCATCCGGGCGAGCGCCAAGGCCGGCCAGCACATCCGTCGCGCCGGCGAAGACGTCGCCGCGGGCACCACTGTGCTTCGGCAGGGACAGATTCTGACTCCCGCCGCACTGGGACTGGCCGCCGCGCTGGGATTGCCCGATCTTCCGGTGATCCCGCGTCAGCGGGTATTGGTGGTGTCCACCGGCTCGGAACTGGTGCCCCCCGGCACCCCGCTGCGCCCGGGCCAGATCTACGAATCCAATGCGGTCATGCTGGCCGCCGCAGTGCGCGACGCCGGTGCCGAGGTCATTGCCGCCCCGATGGCCGGCGACGACGTGAGCCAGTTCACCGCGGTCCTCGACCGGTACGCCGGGGCCGACCTGATCATCACCACCGGCGGCGTCAGCGCGGGCGCATACGAGGTGGTCAAAGATGCTCTCGGCGGCGCTCCTCATCACGCAGTCGAGTTCGTCAAGGTTGCGATGCAACCCGGGAAGCCGCAGGGAGCCGGACAAGTGCCCGGGCCGAGATCTGTTGGCACAGGATCCGACGACGCCGGCGCCGGATCTGTTGGGGCAGGTACGCCGATAGTCACGCTGCCCGGCAACCCGGTCAGCGCACTGGTGTCCTTCGAGGTGTTCATCCGGTCGGCGCTGCGGGCGGCGATGGGCTTGCCGCAGCCGGACCGGCCGCGACGGACGGCGACGCTGACTGACGAGATTACCTCGCCGCGGGGCAAGCGGCAGTTCCGCCGCGGCGTGCTCGATGCCGATCGCGGCGTAGTCAGCAGCTACGGGCCCCCGGCGTCGCATCACCTGCGCTGGTTGGCTTCTGCGAACTGCCTGCTGGAAATACCCGAGGATGTCGTGGAGGTGGCGGCCGGGTCACAAGTCCAGGTCTGGGACATGACATAGGTCTGGGACATGCCATAGATCTGGGACATGCCATAGATCTGGGACATGCCATAGATCTGGGACATGCCATTGGTCTGGGACATTGCATGGGGACCCGGCATAGGCCCGTATGCGGCCCCTGCGCTCCGTAAGATAGCCGGGTGGCCAGACGCCCCCGAAACGTGGACGACGACCTGAACTCAGGTGTGCAGCGGCTGCTGGCCCTGCTGCGTTCGAGCATTCCGCCCATACATCCGGCCGGCGTGCCGTTCGTTTCCGCCGGGTTGGTGGCGGCCGCCGCCGGGCGCAATCATCGCTGGCTGCGAGGCGCCGCGCTGGTTGCCGCCGGCGCCAATGCCGCGTTCTTCCGGCACCCGCACCGGGTACCGCCCACCCGTCCGGGGGTGGTCGTAGCACCCGCCGACGGAAAGATCTGTTTGGTCGACACCGCGACGCCACCCACCGAACTGAACATGCCCGCCGTGCCGCTTCAGCGGATCAGCATCTTCTTGTCGCTGCTCGACGCCCATGTGCAGCGGGCTCCGGTCAGCGGCGAGGTGATCGCGGTGCAGCACCGCCCGGGCCGCTTCGGCTCCGCTGAGCAGGCCACCGCCAGCGCCGACAACGAGCGCAACAGCATGCTGATCCGCACCTCGGGCGGCGACGAAGTGATCGTGGTGCAGATCGCCGGGTTGCTGGCGAGGCGCATCATCTGCGACGCACGGGCGGGCGACAGGCTATCGATCGGCGATACCTATGGCCTGATCCGCTTCGGATCCCGGCTGGACACCTATCTGCCCGGGGGGAGCAACGTGTTGGCCACTCTCGGACAGCGCGCAGTCGCCGGCGAAACCGTCCTGGCCGAGGTGAAATGACCCGCGACGTCAGCAAGCGCCAGAAGAGTCTTCGGCTGCTGCCCAGTGCCTTGACTGTGGCGGCCATCTGCCTGGGTCTCACGTCGATCAAGTTCGCGCTGGATGGCCTTGCGACCCAAGCGATGGCGTTCCTCGCGGCCGCCGCGATTCTCGACGCACTCGACGGACGAATGGCGCGTGTGCTCAATGCCACCTCCAAGATGGGCGAGGAGATCGACTCCCTCGCCGACGCGGTGAACTTCGGCGTCGCGCCGGCGCTCATCGTCTACGCGACGCTGCTGTCCCCGTCGCGGATGGGCTGGATCGTCGTGCTGCTCTATGCGGTTTGCATCGTGTTGCGACTGGCCCGGTTCAACGCGCTGTTGGACGAAGACCAACCGGCCTACGAGAAGGAGTTCTTCGTCGGCATGCCGGCCCCAGCCGGGGCGATCGGCGCGATTGGTCCGCTGGCGGCCAAAATGCAGTTCCCCGGCGAGTGGTGGACGACGCACTGGGCGCAGTTGGCCGTATCGATCTGGATGGTCGGCGTCTCGCTGCTGGTGGTCAGCAGAATCCCGATGCGGAAGATCCACACGTTCTCGGTGCCACCGAACATGGTTGCCCCGCTGCTGGCGCTGCTGGCGCTCGGCGTCGCCGCCGCGATCCAGTTCGGCTACATCGTGATCATGGTCCTCATCGTTGCCTACGTCGTCCACATCCCGTTCGCGGTCCGCGGCAAGCGCTGGGTCGCCGGACATCCCGAGGCGTGGGAGTCCAAGCCGCAGCAGCGCCGGGCCCAGCGGCGCGCGATCCGCCGGTCACAACATCCCCACCGGCGGTCGGTGGCACGGCTCGGATTGCGCCGACCGCCGCGTCGAACGCCATGACCGTCGCGCTCACACTCACCGCACGGCTGAACAATTCGGCCGTCGACTCCCGCCGGGGCGTGGTTCGGCTGCATCCGGAAGCCGTTGCCGCCCTGGGTATCCGGGAGTGGGATGCGGTGTCACTGACCGGGTCGCGAACGACCGCGGCGGTGGTGGGCCTCGCTGGTGCGGACACACCGGTCGGCACCGCGCTGCTCGACGACGTGACCCTGTCCAACGCCGGGCTACGCCAGGACACCTCGGTGATCGTCACGGCGGTGAAGGTGTACGGCGCGCGGTCGGTGACGCTGAGTGGCTCGACGCTTGCCACCCAGTCGGTACCGCCTGCCACGCTGCGCCAGGCCTTGCTCGGCAAGGTGATGACCGTCGGCGACACGGTGTCGCTGCTGCCCCGCGACCTCGGCCCCGATATTCCGTCCTCGCGGGCCAGCAGCGCGCTGGCGTCAGCGGTCGGCATCACCTGGACCTCGGAGCTACTCACTGTCGCCGCAGTCGACCCCGCCGGGCCGGTGAGCGTGCAACCGAATTCGTCGGTCACCTGGGGAACCCTGGGTGCTACCCCCGGTGACCAGGGCGCCGGCAGCGGGGCAGCGGGGCGGGCCCCGGCCGTCAGCCAGCCGACCGAATGGCCTGCCACTCCGCCGATCAGCATCGACGACCTGAAGGGCTCCCACGTCCAGGCCGGCCGACTGACCGAGTGGCTCAAGCTCGCGCTGGACGAACCCGAGCTACTTCAGACGCTGGGGGCCAGCGCCAATCTGGGCGTGCTGGTATCGGGTCCGGCGGGGGTCGGCAAAGCGACGCTGGTGCGTGCGGTGTGCGCCGGTCGCCAGTTGGTGGAACTCGACGGGCCAGAAGTCGGCGCGCTGGTGGCCGAAGAGCGGTTGAAGACGGTGACCGCCGCAGTAGCCGCCGTCCGCGAGGGCGGCGGGGTGCTGCTGATCACCGATGTGGATGCCCTGCTGCCGGACTCGAAAGACCGGCCACCGGAGCCGGTAGCCACCCTGATCCTGGCCGAGCTTCGCGACGCGGTGGCCAGCGCCGGCGTCGCGTTCGTCGCCACGTCGGCGGTACCCGACGGACTGGATACCCGGCTGCGGGGGCCCGATCTGTGCGATCGCGAGCTGGGGTTGAGCCTGCCCGACGCCACCACCCGCGAGGCACTGCTGGAGGTGCTGCTGCGTTCGGTACCGGCCAAGAACCTAGACCTCAACGAGATCGCGGGCCGTACACCGGGTTTCGTAGTTGCCGATCTGGCGGCTCTGATACGCGAGGCGGCACTGCGGGCGGCGTCCCGGGCCAGTGCCGACGGACAGCCGCCAGCGTTGATCCAGGAGGATCTGACCGGCGCTCTGACCGTGATCAGGCCGCTGAGTCGGTCGGCGACCGAGGAAGTGTCGGTCGGCTCGGTCACCCTGGACGACGTCGGCGACATGGCAGCCACCAAGCAGGCACTGACCGAGGCGGTGCTGTGGCCGCTGCGACACCCGGACACCTTCGCCCGTCTCGGCGTCGACCCGCCCCGTGGTGTGTTGCTTTATGGTCCACCCGGTTGCGGCAAGACTTTCGTGGTGCGCGCGCTGGCCAGTACCGGGCGGCTGTCGGTACACGCTGTCAAAGGCGCAGAACTGATGGACAAGTGGGTGGGCGCCTCGGAGCAGGCGGTGCGCGAGCTGTTTAGACGGGCCCGCGACTCGGCGCCGTCCCTGGTGTTCCTCGACGAAATCGACGCGCTGGCGCCGCGGCGCGGCCAAAGCTTCGACTCCGGGGTCACCGACCGAGTGGTGGCCGCGCTGTTGACCGAACTCGACGGCATAGAGCCGATGCGTGACGTCGTCGTGCTCGGCGCCACCAACCGGCCCGACCTTGTCGACCCGGCGCTGCTGCGGCCGGGCCGCCTGGAGAAACTGGTGTTCGTCGAGCCCCCGGACGCCGAAGCGCGCCGGGAGATCCTGCGCACCGCGGGCAAGTCGGTGCCGCTGAGTGCCGACGTGGATCTGGACGCGCTGGCCGACGAAATGGACGGCTACAGCGCCGCGGACTGCGTGGCGCTGCTGCGCGAGGCCGCGCTCACCGCGATGCGCCGCTCCATCGACGCCGCCGACGTCAAAGCCGCCGACGTCAAGACCGCTCGCGAAAATGTCCGCCCGTCATTGGATCCCGTTCAGGTCGAGTCACTGCGAAAGTTTGGCTCCCATCAGTGAATCGGACCCGGCCAGTAGAGTGTCTGGCGAACTAGCCGACAGAGCCCTTCACGACTGACTCGCCCTTCACGACTGACTCGCCCTTCACGCGGTATCCCTTCACGACTGACTCGCCCTTCCCGACTGACTCGCCCTTCACGCCGTATCCCCTCACGACTGACTCGCCCTTCACGACTGACTCCCCCCTCACGACTGACTCGCCCTTCGCCCAAGAGGCTCACGCCGACATCGGAAGTGCCATGCTCGCCATCCTGTTCGCCCACGCGGTCGCGGCCGCGCTGGCGCCGCTGCTGGTGCGTTGGTGGGGCAGGTTGGCGTTCTACCCGCTGGCGTTGGTGCCGCTGGGGTCGCTGGTCTGGGTCGGGTTGAACTGGCCCGACTCAGAGCCCGGCCACAAGCTGACAATCCAGTGGATATCCGGGCTGTCGATGAACATCGACCTTCGCTTCGACGCGCTGGCCGCAATCATGAGCGTGCTGGTACTGGCGATCGGCGCGCTGGTGCTGTTCTACAGCGCCGACTACTTCCATCACCGTGACGGCCACTCCGAAAACCGGCTGCCCAGCTTCGCCGCCGAACTGGTCGCGTTTTCCGGGGCCATGTTCGGCCTGGTGATCAGCGACAACATGCTGTTGCTCTACGTGTTCTGGGAGCTGACCACGGTGCTGTCGTTCCTGCTGGTCGGCCACTACTCGGAGCGCGCGACCAGCCGCCGGGCCGCCACGCAGGCGCTGCTGGTGACCACCGCCGGTGGCCTGGCGATGCTGGTCGGCATTGTCATCCTCGGCAATGCCGCCGGCAGCTATCTGCTGTCCGACCTGGTGGCCTCGCCGCCGTCGGGGGCGGCGGTCGCCGTCGGTGTGGTGTTGATCCTGGTCGGCGCGTTAAGCAAGTCGGCGATTGTGCCAATGCACTTTTGGCTGCCGGGTGCAATGGCTGCGCCGACGCCGGTCAGCGCCTACCTGCACGCCGCGGCAATGGTTAAGGCCGGCGTATATCTCATCGCCCGGATGACTCCGGGATTCGCCGATTCGCCGGGCTGGCGGCCAACGGTGGTGGTGTTGGGCAGCGCAACGATGCTGCTGGCCGGCTAGCGGGCGGTGCGCGAATACGACCTGAAACTGATCCTGGCCTTTGGCACGGTCAGCCAGCTGGGGCTGATCACCATTCTGGTCGGGGCCGGCGGCAGCGACCTGATGCTGGCGGGCCTGGCGATGCTGTGCGCCCACGCGATGTTCAAAGCCACGCTGTTCATGGTGGTCGGCGTCATCGACCACGCCACCGGCACCCGCGACATCCGCCGCCTCGCCTGGCTGGGGCACCGCTGTCCGTCGTTGTTCGTGATCGCCGCCGCCGCCACGGCCAGCATGGTCGCGTTGCCGCCGTTCCTGGGTTTCGTGGCTAAGGAAGCAAGCCTCGAGACGCTGTTGCACAGCGAGTCGCTCGGCGGTGCGGGCATCTACGTGCTGACCGCGGTAGTGGTCGGGTCAGTCTTCACCACGATCTACAGCCTGCGGTTCCTGTGGGGCGCATTCGCCCGCAAGGGCCTTGCCGGCCCCAGCAGGCGAGTCGCCGAACTGCACCGGCCGTCGGCGTCGTTCCTGACCGCTCCGGCGATCCTTGCCGCGGCGGGTCTGGTGTTTGGAGTCGCACCTTCGAGCCTCGGCGAGGTGCTGGCCTCCTACGCCCGCACGGTTCCCGGCGATGGCGACTACCACCTGGCGCTGTGGCATGGTTTCGGCCTGCCGCTACTGCTCTCCGCGCTCATCCTGACGGTTGGCGCGGCCGCGTTCCTACTCCGAACCAGGTTGCGCCACAACCGGATTGGCTGGGTGCCGCTGGGCAACGCGGACCGCGCGTACGACGCGGTCATCCGTGGACTGGACGTGGTGTCGCTTCGGTTGACCGCCGTCACGCAGCGTGGCTCGCTCCCGGCCACCCAGTCGGTGATATTGCTGGTGCTCGTGCTGCTGCCGGTGGCGATGCTGGCGTTGGGTGCTCGCGATCGGCCCGAACTCCGGCTGTGGGAGTCGCCGCTGCAGCTGACGATCGGGCTGCTGATCCTGTCCGGAGCGCTGGGCGCCACCGTGATGCGCAACAGGCTGGCCGCGGTGTTGCTGGTCGGGTTGACCGGCTATGGCGCCGGAGTGATCTTCGCCTTCCACGGCGCACCCGATCTGGCGCTGACCCAGTTCCTGGTGGAAACGGTGACGCTGGTGCTCTTCGTGCTGGTGCTGCGGACACTGCCGGCCGAAGCCAAGATCGAGCGGTTCCAGATGCCCCGGGCGATGCTGGCGCTGGCGGTCGGCGCCACCGTTACCGGGCTCGCGGCCTTCGCGATGGCCGCACGAACTTCCACCTCGATCGCGACGCTACTGCCCGACGCCGCCTACTACCGCGGCCACGGCGCCAACACCGTCAACGTGCTGCTGGTCGACATCCGGGCCTGGGACACACTCGGCGAGATCTCGGTGCTGCTGGTCGCGGCCACCGGCGTCACATCACTGGTGTTCCGGCACCAACGGTTCGGGGCCGCGCCGCGGAGCCCCAGGATCGGCCAGGCCGCGAGCCGGCCCGACACCGGACACATCGCCGCGACTTCCCCGGGCGACGTCTACAGCCCCGCGGCCGGCGACACAACCTGGTTGCGCGGCACTCAGTTCCGCGACCCGCGCAACCGATCGCTGGTGCTGGAGGTCGCGACCCGGTTCATTTTCCCGCTGATCATGGTGCTCTCGCTGTTCTTCTTCTTCACCGGGCACAACACCCCGGGCGGCGGGTTCGCCGGCGGCCTGACCGCCGGCCTGGCGCTGGTGTTGCGCTACCTGGCCGGTGGACGCTACGAACTCGGCGAGACGCTGCCGCTGGACGCCGGAAAGATTCTGGGCGTCGGACTCGGCCTGTCGGCCGGCACTGCCTTGGCGTCCCTGCTGGTCGGCGCCCCGGTGCTGTCATCGGCGGTGGTGGCTGTCGATCTCCCCGTTCTCGGGTCGGTCAAGTTCGTCACCGCATTGTTCTTCGACCTCGGCGTCTACCTGATCGTGGTCGGCCTGGTGCTCGACGTGCTGCGCAGCCTCGGCGCGCGACTCGATGTGGAGATGGCGCAAATGGCTGAGGTGCGGGCGCAATGACCACCTACCTGATTCCACTCGTGCTGATCGGCGGCCTCACCAGCTGCGGGGTGTACTTGCTGCTGGAACGCAACCTGACCCGGATGTTGCTGGGGCTGTTGCTGATCGGCAATGCAGTGAATCTGCTCATCATCACCGTCGCCGGCGAGATGGGCAACCCACCGATCCGTGGTCACACCACCGCAGCCCGGAGCACCACAGCCGATCCACTGGCGCAGGGCATGATCCTGACCGCGATCGTGATAACGATGGGCATCGCAGCCTTCATATTGGCCCTGACCTACCGCTCCTACCGGATCACCACAGCCGAGGATGTCAGCAACGACCCTGAGGACGCCCGAGTCGCACACCTGTCCGACGACGAGGCGATGGCCGCCGACGAAGATCGGGAGCCACTGGCGCGCGTCAGGGGCAGTGACGAGCCCGACGAGCTGGATGCGCTCCCCCCCGACGAACCCGAGGAGCGGACGTCGAAGCCCGACGAACCCGACGCCCTTCTCAACGAAGGGCCGCAGCAATGACTCTCGCTGCGGTGCTGACCCCGCTTCCGGTGCTGATCCCAACCGTCGGCGCCGCGGTGACGCTGATCGCGGGGCGGAGGCCACGGCTGCAGCGCGTTGTCGCGCTCGGCGCGCTGTCAGCGGTCGTGGTGGTCTGCGCGGCGTTGCTCTACCTGACCGACCGGGACGGCACGCTGGCGCTCAACGTCGGCGGCTGGGGTTCAACCGAACCGGGAATGGGGCCGCTGGGCATCACGCTGGTGGTGGATCGGCTGTCCGCGCTGATGTTGGTGGTGTCGGCGATCGTGCTGCTGGCGGTGGTGTTCTACGCGATCGGCCAGGGTATCCGCGACGGTGACGAACAACAGCCGGTGTCCATCTTCCTGCCGACCTATCTGGCCCTGTCCGCCGGCGTATGCATGGCGTTTTTGGCCGGCGATCTGTTCAACCTGTACGTCGGGTTCGAGGTGCTGCTGAGCGCGAGCTTCGTGCTGCTGACCATCGGTGCCAGCGCGGACAGGGTGCGGGCCGGCATCTCCTATGTGATGGTGTCGATGGTGTCGTCGCTGATCTTCCTGATCGGCATTGCGCTTATCTACGCCGCGACCGGAACCTTGAACCTGGCGGAGCTGGCGTTGCGGCTCGACCACGTCGGTACCGGCACCCGCGGAGCGCTGTTCGCGGTGCTAATGGTCGCGTTCGGCATCAAAGCGGCGGTGTTCCCCCTCTCGACGTGGCTGCCGGACTCATACCCCACCGCGCCGGCTCCGGTCACCGCGGTGTTCGCCGGTTTGCTAACCAAAGTCGGTGTGTACGCGATCATCCGGGCGCACACACTGCTGTTCCCCGACGGCGGTTTGGACAACGTGCTGCTGGTCGCGGCGCTACTGACCATGCTGGTCGGTATTCTCGGCGCCATCGCGCAGACCGACATCAAACGTTTACTGTCGTTCACGCTGGTCAGCCACATAGGCTTCATGGTGTTCGGTATCGCGCTGTCCAACCAACTGGGTATGTCGGGTGCCATTTACTATGTCGCCCACCACATCCTGGTGCAGACCACACTGTTCTTGGTGGTGGGCCTGATCGAACGGCAGGCTGGCGCCTCGACGCTACGACGCCTCGGCGGCCTGGCCGCCGCGAGTCCACTACTGGCGTTCGTGTTCGTGGTTCCTGCCCTCAATCTTGGTGGAATACCACCGTTTTCGGGCTTCATAGGGAAGGTGGCGCTGCTTGAGGCCGGGGCGAGCGACGGGTCTGTGCTGGCCTGGACCCTGGTCGGCGGTGGTGTGCTGACCAGTCTGTTGACCCTGTACGTGGTGGCCCGGGTCTGGACGAAAGCGTTCTGGCGCTCCCGCGCCGACGCGCCCGAGGGCGAACTGGCGATGGCCGCTCCGGCGGTTCTACTCGAGGACCCCAACGCAGATGTGCCGTTCGTCGACCGCGACGACGTCGGCCGGATGCCGTTCGGCATGCTGGCACCGACGGCGGCGCTCATCGCCGTCGGTGTGTCGATGACGGTATTCGCCGGGCCAATCTTCTCCTACGCCGACCGCGCCGCGACCCAGGTGCTCGACCGTGGGCTGTACATCTCAGCGGTGGTAGGTGGCCCGCGGTGAGACGAATCGCGCTTCAGGTGGCAGCGCTGGGCTGGCTGGTTGTGGTTTGGATTCTGTTGTGGGGCAATATCTCCGTCTCCAACGTGCTGAGCGGACTGGCGGTCGCGATCGGAATCACCGTGTTGTTGCCACTGCCGAAAGTGCCGGTGCTGGGCCGGGTGCATCCGCTGTCCGTGCTGCGGTTGATTGTGGTGTTCGCGTGGTACTTGGTGCAGTCCAGCGTCCAGGTTGCGTGGCTGGCGATCAGAGCGGGTCCTCCTCCGCGCGCCGCGGTGCTGCGGGCTCAATTGGCGGTGAAATCCGACCTGGTGCTGGTCCTGGCGGTCAACATCATCACGCTGATTCCCGGGTCGATGGTGCTGGAGATCGACCAGGTCCAGCGGATGATCTACGTGCACGTGATTGACGTCAGCTCGCCCCGGGCGGTCGACCAGTTCTACCGTCAGGTCGCCGAGGTTCAGCGCCTGCTGGTGGCAGCCTTTGAGCGGGAGTCCGATCCGCGGCCCGCGACTGGAGCGGAGCGCGCATGAACACCGTATGGCTGATCGCCGCGATGATGCTGCTCGCCGCGGCCACCGTCACGATGTACCGACTGCTCGCTGGCCCCAGCACACTGGACCGCCTGGTCGCACTGGACACACTGATTGCGGTGACGATGTGTGCGATCGGCAGCTGGGCCGCCTTCAGCCTGGACACCACGGTGACCTACAGTCTGGTCGCGCTGTCGCTGATCGGATTCGTCGGATCGGTCAGCGTGGCCCGGTTCCGGGTTCCCGACACTGATCCGCGCGACCAAGGAGAGCCGCAGTGAGCGCACTGGACGTAGTAGCCGCAGTGCTGGTGCTGACTGGGTCCGCGCTGGCGCTGACAGCGGCTATCGGTGTGGTGCGGTTTCCGGACACGCTGTCGCGGATGCATTCAGCGACCAAACCCCAGGTGCTGGGCCTGCTTCTGGTGCTCGCCGGTGCCTCGGTTCGGCTGCCTGGCGGCCGCGACCTGGGCATGCTGATTCTGACTGGGATCTTCACGCTGATCACCGCACCCGTGATCGCAAACCGGGTGGGACAGTTGGCCTACCGGGAGCAGGACCTCAGCGAAACCCTGGCTGTGGACGAACTGCGCGAGTACGACCCAGAGGGGCCCTAGCCTCACGCCTAACGCCGCCCGCCTCACGCCTCACGCCTCACGCCTCACGCCTCACGCCTCACGCCTCACGCCTCACGCCTCACGCCGAGCTAACGCGCGATCAAGCCCCGAACTCGATCATCGCCGCGACCGTGTCGACGGCTTCGTTCAGCGCGTCCAGCCGCTGGGCCGCCGACGGTGCCGCCAGCACGCAATACCGATCGGCCTGGCCCATCGGCACCCGAGACGCCAAGGCGTACAACCGCCTTCCGGCATCCAAGGTATTTGGGCCATCCCCACCATCCGGGTCCGCCGCAACCGGGTCCGCCGCAACATAGCCCAACAATTCATGTCGGGAGGGCAGCGAAGCCCGCCCGGCCGCGGCGAGCCGATCGAACATCGCCATGATGCCATCCTCGACATCACCGACACGCTCTGCGGTCACCGGCTCGCCGGGCTCGTCCGGCCAGGGTTCGACCCTCGCGCGCGGATAGGGATCGTCGTCGAGCCATTGCCGCACCCTGATCCGCTCCCCGATACGGCATTGCAGGAAGTACCGGCCCGCGCCGTGGTCCTGGCAGTCGACGATGCGGGCCAGCGTGCCGACTTCGTGGCGCTTCTCGCCGCCACCGACTTCGCGACCGGCCGCGATCAGCACGACACCGAACGTCGGCTCATCGCCGGCCATGCGGTCGGTAACCAATTGTGAGTACCTCGGCTCGAAGATCCGCAACGGCACGTCGTCACCGGGCAGCAGCACCGATTCGAGCGGGAACATCGGGGTCGCGGTCATGGCTCGGTGTCCAGTTCGGCGACCAGGCTGTCGACCACCGCACGCAGATCTCCGTCGTGTTCCTCGGCGACCTGACGCTGCCGCTGGTAGGACGCACCGAACCGGTAGATGTCGGACACCGCGGCCAGTTCGTCGCTGCAATGCAGGGAGTTCGCCACCGGTTCCAGCCGGGTGAGCAGGTCATCGAGGTCATCGGTGACCAG
>Ga0114921_10000488_pt1 | contig 16797 bp, 18 predicted proteins | sample BentaG_FD_87016 | JGI IMG/M metagenome (GOLD analysis project Ga0114921, IMG submission 87016) | Deep subsurface microbial communities from South Atlantic Ocean to uncover new lineages of life (NeLLi) - Benguela_00093 metaG | ecosystem: Environmental > Aquatic > Marine > Oceanic > Sediment ...
AACCATAGTCAGCTCGCCACTGGTGAAAGCAGCAATTCACGGCAATGACCCCAATTGGGGACGCATCGTTTCGGCTCTGGGGCGAAGTGGTGTGGAGCTAATGGAAGAGAGACTGGATGTCTGGCTCAATAACATTTGTGTTATGAAGCAAGGTTCTCCTATGCCCTTCAGCAAAGAAGAAGCGACAGTAGCTTTGACCAACAGCGACAACGTGCCCATAAAGGTATGCCTGAACTTGGGACATGGCAAAGCCACTGCCTGGGGCTGTGACCTGTCTGAGGAGTATGTTAGGATAAATAGCGAATATACAACTTGAGGGCAAAAATGAAACTCCCTTCGACTAACTAAGCTTGTTGGTGTACAATTAAGAAGAGAGGATGAAGGAAGCATTAAGGTATCTTGAAAATGCAAAGCAGCTATTATTATCTGCTCCTAAAGAGGATAATACCTATACGGATATTAAGCCTGTCCAGGAGGCATGCGGGACTGCATATCTTGCCGTACTTACGGCTATAGATGAATATTTGCTGTCTAAAGGCCTGGATGAAAAGGAATTGCCCAAATCTGTAGATGGGCGTAGAGACTTGTTGAGAAAGTACGCCCTTATACACAACGGAAAACTGTTAAGGGAGTTTGAGAAACTCTATAAGGCTTTACATATTGCGGGTTACTACCGAGGACTGCTAGAAGATGTAAATATGGTCAAAGAGGCTTTTACGGCAGCAGAGTCTTTTATTACCAAGCTAGGATAGAACTTTCATTTCTCATCCTTAAATTGGAGATAATCCCCGCAAAGTTGCAACATGTTATCAAACTACACCTCAATTTAGAGACGATAAAGCCATTGCCTGGGGCTGTGACCTGTCTGAGGAGTATGTTACTATTAACAGTGAATATACCACGTAAATGCACAGGAATATAGTAGTTAAAATAGGTGGCAGCACCTTAGGCAATCATGACACCACCCTGGAAGATTTGGTAACTCTCCAGAGAGAAGGGCTATCTATAGTCGTGGTTCACGGTGGTGCTCAAACAGCCTCTGGCTGGCTTTCTCGGCTTGGCATTCCCACCAGCTTTATAAGGGGTTTAAGGGTCACCGATGCTGAGAGCTTAAAAGTAGTAACCGCGGTGTACAGTGGCTTGGTCAATAAGGAGTTGGTGGTGGGCATTCAAGCTCTGGGAGGAAAAGCAATAGGTTTGAGTGGCAGTGATGGCAACTTGCTTCAGGCCACCATCAAAAGTCGCGAGTTGGGTTATGTTGGTGAGATTGTAAAGGTTGACCTTACTCCGTTGAGCCTGCTACTGGAAAAGGGATATATGCCAGTGGTGGCGCCGATAAGCTCTGGCATAGTTGGTGATAGGATGACATTGCTCAATGTCAACGGAGATGCTGCTGCTGGAGAAATTGCTGCTGCAATAGGCGCTGAGAAACTTGTGTTTCTAACCGATGTTGATGGCATCCACGACGATTCGGGTGAAGCGATACCGAGACTAACTATCACTGAGGCAAAAAATATGCTCGTCTCGGGGATAGCTTCAGGCGGCATGATACCCAAAATAGAAGCTTGCCTCAAAGCTCTGACAACAGTGCCCATCGCTCGAATCGTAGATGGCAGAGTGCCTCATGCCTTGCTCAATATCATTGCGAGTGAAACGAAGCAATCTCAATTGGGAGGAACTACCATTGTCCCAGAATAATTGGCAGGAACTGGAACGAGAGTTTTTTCTCAGGACCTTTAACAGGACTCCCGTCACTTTGGTCCGGGGGAAAGGCGCTCAAGTCTGGGATGACCAGGGCAAGGAATACCTGGACTTTGTTGGTGGCTGGGCAGTAACTAGTTTAGGACATTGCCCCCCAGTGGTAGTTGAAGCTTTAGAAAAGCAAGCTAACACCTTAATTCAGGTATCGAATCAGTTCTATACCATTCCGCAATTAGAGCTAGCACAGCTTCTGGTAGAAAACAGTTGCCTTGATAGGGTTTTCTTTTGCAACAGCGGCGCCGAGGCTGGTGAGGGAGCAGTGAAATTAGCTCGCAGATACGGGAAGCTTAAGCTCAATGGCGCTTACCAGGTTATCACCACCTATAATTCATTTCATGGGCGGACTTTAGCTATGACCGCTGCCACAGGGCAAGGCAAATTCCAGGAACCTTATACCCCTCTGCCTGCTGGTTTCATAAACGTTGAATATAACAGCGTCGAGGCAATTAGGGCAGCAACTACCGCTCAAACTTGTGCTGTAATGCTGGAACCAATTCAAGGCGAGGGCGGCGTTAATGTACCGGATGATGACTATCTCAGAGAAGTACAAGGCTGGTGTCATGACAAGGGAATACTCTTCATCTTAGACGAAATTCAGACGGGCATCGGTCGAACAGGAAGCCTGTTTGCCTATGAACAGTACGAAGTTGAGCCAGATATAATGACTTTGGCTAAAGGCTTAGCTGGTGGTGTTCCTATTGGTGCTTTCTTAGCTAAAGAGCATGCTTCCGTCTTCGTCCCCGGTGACCATGGCTCCACGTTTGGTGGCAATCCTCTGGTTTGTGCTGCTGCCTGCGCCACCGTAAAATATATCATTGACCATGATATACCTGGAAAAGTCAACCAGTTAGGTAAGTACTTCATAGCCAGGCTAGAGAGCCTGAAGCAGCGGTTTGATTTTATTACTCAGGTGAGAGGCCGTGGGCTGCTTATAGCTTTAGAGTTCAACGGCGAAATTGCTCAGGAGCTAGTCACAGCCTGTCTCGACAAAAGCCTGCTAGTTAACAAAGTAAAGCCGAACGCTCTTCGATTCATGCCTCCCCTGATTATTACTGAAAAAGATGTGGATAAAGCAATCAGCATTCTAGAACAAACTTTGGCCGAAAAAACAAGGAGGTAAAATGTCAACAGTAGTCTTAGCCTATAGTGGAGGGTTGGATACTTCAGTAGCCATAAAGTGGCTTAAGGAAAAATATAATATGGACGTTATCGCCCTTACAGTAGATATAGGCAATGTAGCCGACCTTGAAGCTATCAGGCAAAAAGCACTCGACGTAGGGGCTATGAAGGCATTGGTGGTGGATGCCAAAGAACCTTTTATAAATTCCTTCGTTTTCCCCGCCCTTCAGGCTGACGCTGTTTATGAGAGCCAATACCCTTTAGCCACGGCTCTAGGACGTCCACTTATCGCTCAGGTTTTAGTGAACGCAGCTAAGCAAGAAGGAGCTACCGCGGTGGCTCACGGCTGCACCGGCAAAGGGAATGACCAGGTAAGGATTGATGTCAGTGTGGCAGCTTTGGCTCCTGAGCTTAAAGTGATAGCTCCAGCCAGAGAATGGAATATGACCCGAGAGCAGACAATCGCCTATGCCCAATCTCACCATATCCCTATCCCTGTTACTAAAACTAGCCCCTACTCTATTGATGAGAATTTATGGGGGAGGAGCATTGAATGTGGCGTTCTGGAAGACCCCTGGCTTGAACCTCCCAGGGATGTCTTCGTTTGGACGAGACCTCCAGAGGAGACGCCAAACCAGCCTGCTTATTTAGAAATTGAATTTAACAAGGGTATACCACTAAGCCTTAATGGCCAAAAACTGGATGGGGGTACACTCGTTCAAAGAATTCACAATCTAGCTGGCGAGCACGGCGTGGGCAGAATCGACCATATCGAAAATAGGCTGGTAGGCATAAAATCCCGGGAGATTTATGAAGCGCCAGCAGCCATAGTGCTGCTCAGAGCCCATCAGGCTTTGGAAGAATTGGTGTTGACCAAGGAGCAGCTTCGTTTCAAGAGCAAGGTAACCAGCGAATATGCCGACCTCATCTATAACGGGCTATGGTTTAGTGGCCTTCGACAGGACTTAGCTGCCTATGTGGAATGCACACAGAGATATGTCACTGGCGCGGTGAGGATAAAGCTTTTCAAAGGTAATTGCCAGGTAGTGGGCAGAAAATCGCCCTATTCACTTTACGATTATAGCTTGGCCACCTATGACAAAGGCGATGTCTTTGACCAGAGTGCTTCTCCTGGCTTTATTCATATCTGGGGGCTGCCAGTAAGAACTCAGGCGAGAGTGCAACCACCGGAACTACCTGAATAAGTAAAAGTTCTTCCCTGCTTTGCCGAAAGAGAATCGGAAAACTTAACTTGCAGCCTGGAGAGAAGAAAGGGGCAATTATGCAGCGGAAACCTCAGGAAGCACCTAAGGCGGGCAATTCCCAATTAGCTTGGGAAGGACATCGGCAAAGACTACGGGAGAAGTTCAAACAATCTGGCCTCGCAGCGTTTCTTGATTATGAGATTATTGAGCTATTGCTGACCCTGGGAACAAATCGCAAGGATTGTAAGCGACAGGCAAAACAAGCAATAGAGAAATTCAAAACCTTAAGAGGCGTCTTAGAGGCTCCTCCAGAGGAATTGCAACAAATCAAAGGAATTAGTCCTTACAATACTTTTGTAATCAAATGGGTGCAGGAGCTAGCCAGAGAATACCTCAAAGAGCAGATTCTCGACAAGCCCTTTTGCAAGTCCTCTAAAGAAGTCTTTGACTATCTATCTCTTTCTATGCGAGACCTCAAAAAGGAGAGATTCAAAGTAATGTTCCTGAACGCCCAAAATCAAGTCATTGAGGTGGAGGACGTCTTTGAAGGGACGTTGACTGCCAGTGCTGTCTATCCTAGAGAAATCATAGAGAAGGCCATTAAGCATAATGCTGCTTCACTCATCTTTGCTCATAATCACCCTTCAGGAAACCCCGAGCCCAGCGATAACGACAAACAAATAACCAAGGATTTAGTCTTCGCTGGTAATATAATGCAGATTAAGGTCTTGGACCACATCATCATAGGTGATAACAGCTACTTCAGCTTTGCCGACAAAGGTCTGATTGAAGAATACGACCAGGCCTTCCTGAGCCTCAGAAAAGGAAGCGACGTTTAAACCAGGGGTCGAATACACCAGCTTCTTATCAATAACGTTACATGCTATTGATCTACTTCAGATAGATGGGTGACACTTCAAAGTACGGGATTACCCTTAATTGCAAGTTCGAAAAAGCTCTGGCAGCCCCACCTGTCTTTGCGAGGAACGCCAGCGACGAAGCAATCTCACCGCCGGCTCTATCGTTAAAGATTGCCACGCCTTCCGCTCGCAATGACAAAGAAGAGCGGTTCGCAACGACAAAGTGGAAGGCCAATGTGTCACTGAGCATATGGGCGAGTGCAATGTCTGTGTCAAATGTTTAACTAGGTAACCCAACTCGGCTTTTTGCAAACAGCGCCTCTTCAGTGTATAATTAGCATGGTAGTTTCAGTTTAGGGCATTGCATACTTTTTTGATATTACCTTAGGTTTACTCAGGTATTGGATGACCCGGACTCTAACTAGAATTTCAAAGAGAGGAGGTCATCCAATGGGTTTTGAGGACAAGTCGATCCAGTGCTCCGATTGTGGGGCTACCTTCACTTTCAGCGCTGAGGAGCAAGAGCTTTTCCAATCTAGGGGCTATACTAATGAGCCCAAGCGCTGCCCCTCATGCCGACAGGCAAGGAAGTCAGAACGATACGGAAATAGTAGCTACGGCCGCAGTACCCCCCGCCAAATGTTCCCGGCAACATGCGCCGAGTGTGGCAAAGATACCGAAGTACCCTTTGAACCCCGTACCGGTAAACCGGTGTATTGTAGCGATTGCTACCGTAAAATCAGACTGAGTAGATAGTGCTGTCTCAAATCTTAAGCTAGAAAGAGTTAAGAAGAAAGCAAAAGTAGCTGGCAAGCAACTGATTAGTAATAGCCATAATCTAATGAAAGGAGGGTTAATATGAAGATATATGTGGGCAACTTATCTTATGATGTCACTGAGGACGACATACGCCAAGAATTCGCAGCTTTTGGAAAGGTTGAATCTGTAAGTATCATAACGGACAGATATAGTGGACAGCCAAAAGGATTTGGGTTTGTTGAAATGCCATCAGTGTCTGAAGGTCAAGCTGCAATTGCTGGCCTCAACGGGAAAACTTTGAAGGATCGGACGCTAAATGTTAATGCGGCTCGACCTCGCTCTGATAACAGAGGTGGTGGGTCGTATGGTGGCAGGGGAGGCGGCGGGTTCGGTGGGGGAAAATCTAGAAGATACTGAATTGCCGCGTATCATTACGTATCGCCAGCAGGTACAACGCTACGGTTTGACTGTCAGAGTATAATTTTAGCCGGGCTCTGGAATACGCCCAGGGCACTGTCAGGATTGCCCCTGGCAGTGCCCTGGCTCACGAGGTGCTGGCTCATGTTCTTGATTTTCAGAGGCAGTTTGAACACCTGGCCAGCCCATCAATGAAAGCCAGGGCAAGGCGAATGTCAAATCAGCGTGTTTTGAAGATTTACCAATTCAAGGTCTCGCTCGAAGAAACACCGAGCATCTGGCGCATAATTGAGATCAAGGAAACCCAGATGCTGAGTAGCCTGCATAAGGCAATTTTCAATGCGTTTGACCGCTTTGACGAGCACCTGTACAGCTTTTTCATGAGCAATAAACCTTTTGATAAAGAAAGCGAATACAACCTGCCTGACCCTGATGACTATACCTGGGGGACAGATGCTACTCGCACCGGGATTAGTACTCTTCATTTGAAATCGGGCCAAAAATTCCTCTACTTATTCGACTACGGTGCTGAGGTGTTCCATGAAGTTGAGGTAATAAAAATCATAGAGGAGGTGCCTGAGGGAACATATCCCAGAGTGGTCAAAAAGAATGGCAAATCACCTCCACAGTATCCCCAGGAAGATGAATAACAGTTATAGCCAGTTACATCATCTCAGCGGACTAAGTATCACCAATCCGAAACAGTTACATGGCTCAGACACTGCCATGAGGGTCTAGTCTCACCGAACACCACCAACCGAAGAGTAGGCAGTATTGGTAATGGTGCACTGCTATCTATCAAAATAGGGGCTCTTACCGGCTACAGACAGCGGAATGCCCATAATGATGTCAGAATCCAGGAGACGTAATCTCTTGGCTGCAGCCCCGATTGTGTACATAATACGATTGTCGACATTGAGTTGACTGGCCAACTTCACTGCCGAACCTGTAGCAATACCCAGGTCAATTGCCTGAAATATGCAAACAGGGCCACTGAAATCTGTCCCCTGTCGCTGCCTTGCTTTGAGTAAATGCGCGCAATCTTTATATCCGCAGGCACCGCAGTCCGCTGGCTGCTCAATCTTCTTGGGATTACCTACAACACCTAGTAGCAATACACAGCTAGAGTTTCTGACATTGCGAGCATCCCTGGTAAAGACTGCTGAGAGATAGGGCGGATGCTCTTTCCCTTGATCCTCCATGGCACACGCCAAAGCCTCGAGATCGTCACCATCGAGAATCATGGTCTCCATAGCATCAATACCCCTGGCCTTGGGAGCCGTCCTGGCACTCGATGCCATTATGGCCGCGACCGTTCGTACGGCTTCTCTTTCCATTTCCCTTGATTTCGACTTGGCCATATCTTGACTCCTTCCTTTGTGCTTTTCCGTAACTCACACCAAATGGACGTCACCAATCACAACTTAGGTCAAATACGCAATGTGCCGATACTATCACTTGCGTGCCTTCTATGCAACATGCCGGCAGAGCGTTGCCTTAGACATTATGTTCCAAGCTGATCTGTTCTTCCTCAAGTTGGCTCATCACATTTAACCATTCTGTCGCAAACCCAGTTGACAAGCAGGAAGAAAAAGTATCAAGATTTCACCTTAGCGCTTGAGACAGATTTTAGATGAGTTTTCTAGGCAGCCGATTTCAAAAAGATACCAATAAACTGGTGCAAGAATATACCGCCTCTATTCGCTTCGACCAGCGATCATATCGACAAAATATTGGAAAGAGCATTGCTCATGTTACAATACTGCAGAAACAGGGAATAACAGCCAAGAGCAGTTCTACTGCTAAAAAACGGAAATGGATTTCTGGAAGGATAGTAGATGGTAACTGATGTGAGATTAAATGAAATCCGACAAAGACTGGAGATTGGCGACCAGTTTATCCAGGAAATCCTCACCCGCGGAGAAGTCTTATATGCCCAACAGTAAGTTGGAGGTGCTGAAGAACTCAGTTTAAGGCACTAGTGGGAGTTCAGGTGATGACAAAGGACGAGGTTAAAAAAATCCTATCTGGAAACAGAGAATTATTGAAAAAATACACAGTTAAATCTATCGCCCTCTTCGGTTCTTATGCAAGGAATGAGCAGAAACAAGACAGTGATGTCGACCTTCTTGTTGAGCTTGAAGAACCTACTTACGATAACTTTATACATCTGGTTTTCACCTTGGAAGAATTGTTAAAGAAGGAGGTAAATTTAGTTCCTAAAGGTAGCTTAAGCCCGTACATTGAACCGTATGTGGGAAAGGAGGCTGAGCAGATTGAAACAGGATGAAGTCTTTGTAAGACATATCCTAGATGAGACAAATTTCTTGATAGATAAGAGTAAAGGGCTAGAGTATGAGAGCTTAATAAAGGACGAGATCTTAAAAAGAGCGTTTGTAAGAAGCCTAGAGATAGTAGGCGAGGCAACGAAGAATATCTCCTTGGAGTTTAGAGAAAAACATCCTGCTATTGAGTGGAGGGAGTTAACGGGTTTGAGAGATAAACTTATACATAGATATTTTGGTGTAAAGTGCGAGATTGTTTGGGACGTCGTAGAAAGTAAGATTCCTCAAATTAAACAGAAATTTGAGGACATTCTTAAAGAGATAGAAACAAGATGAGATTAGAAGATACTGCCAAGCTGGTGCAAGAATATACCGCCTCCATCGCCTTTGACCAGCGGCTATACCGCCAGGACATTAAGGGAAGTATTGCCCATACGAAAATGCTGGCAAAGCAAGGGATAATAGCTGAAAGCGAGGCCGAAAGCATAGTCAAGGGGCTCAGCTCTATTCGTGAGGAAATTGAGCAAGGAAAATTTCGGTTCAAGACCGAGCTTGAAGATATACATATGAACATTGAAGCAAGACTGTTTGAAAAGATTGGTGATGTGGCCGGCAAGCTTCACACCGCTCGCTCCAGAAACGATCAAATAGCTCTGGATATGCGCCTTTTCCTCAAGGAGGAAATCGAGGCGACTATCACTAAGTTGAAAGAGTTGCAGTCTTCACTTTTGAAATTGGCCGAAGCAAATAAAGATGTCATCATGCCCGGATATACTCACTTGCAGCAAGCTCAGCCAGTTCTCTTGGCTCACCATTTGCTGGCTTATTTTGAAATGTTTCAGCGGGATAAGAAAAGATTGCTTGACTGCCTGAATCGCACTGACGTTTTACCCCTCGGCAGTGGTGCCTTGGCTGGTGTCCCTTATCCTGTAGACCGTGAATTCCTGGCTCATGAGCTGGGCTTCAGCAAGATAAGCACTAATAGCCTTGACGCCGTCTCCGATAGGGATTTCATCATAGAATACGAGGCCTGTGCTGCTATCTCCATGATGCACCTTTCACGATTAGCTGAGGAGATTATTTTATGGTCATCCACTGAGTTCGGCTTTATAGAAATTGATGAAGCCTTCACTACAGGCAGCAGCATCATGCCGCAGAAGAACAACCCTGACGTAGCAGAGCTAGCTAGAGGGAAAACTGGGCGAGTATACGGCAACCTTATGAGTATTTTGACCACTATGAAAGCTCTGCCTTTAGCCTATAATCGGGATATGCAGGAGGATAAGGAAGCCCTTTTTGATACCATAGATACCCTACACTCCAGCTTAGAAGTATTTGCTCAAATGGTTAAGACAATAAAAGTCAACACCGAGCGTATCCGAGGAGCTATCAAGGATTACATCCTGGCTACCGATTTGGCCGATTACTTAGTGAAGAAAGGCAGCCCATTTCGAGAGGCACACCGTATTGTAGCTAAACTCAGTGAATATGCTATTGATAGCCACAAGAGCTTTCACGAGCTTAGCATAAGTGAATACCACAGATTTTCCCCTCTTTTTAGTGAAGACGTTTATGATATAACTTTGGAATCATCTGTAGCTGCTCGAAATATTATTGGTGGCACCTCTCCGCAGCGGGTAGAAATAGCTTTAGTTAGGGCAAAGGAGCTCATAAAAGAGAAACTATGAGCAAGCTGATTAAGCTAGCACCATCAATACTTTCTGCTGATTTTGCTCGCCTTGGTGAGCAAGTGGCTGAAGCTACCAAGGCCGGAGCTGATTATATTCATGTTGATGTTATGGATGGTCACTTTGTGCCCAATATCACTATTGGTGCGCCGGTAGTAGCTGCCATTCGCTCGTGGACCAACTTGCCTTTGGATGTTCACCTGATGATAGAGCATCCAGAGCAATACATCTCAGACTTTGCTAATTCCGGCGCCAATATTATTACTGTGCATGTGGAAGCTTGTTCCCACCTGCATCGAATAATCCAATCGATAAAGGAAGCGCAGGTAAAGACTGGAGTAGCTCTAAATCCGGCTACCCCATTGAGCTCGGTAGAGGAAATCATATCCCATGTTGACTTGATTCTTGTTATGAGCGTCAACCCCGGTTTTGGCGGGCAAGCTTTTATCCCCGAAACATTAGAAAAAGTCGCTCGCCTGCGCAGGATGTTGGATGATGGAGGGTTGAATGCTGAGCTTGAGGTTGACGGGGGGATTACGCCTGACAATGCGCCTGGCTTAGTCAAAGCCGGCGCTAGCGTCCTGGCAATCGGAAACAGCGTATTTAAGACTAAGGTGGGGATAAGCCAGGCGTTGCAAAATATTAGAGAGGCGGTAAGTTAGCCGAAAGAGGCTAAGAGATATCTGGAGATATAACAGGTTTGATTTTTAAATTAAAGAAGGCAGCGCGGAGATATTAAGAGTCCTGTGGGTGATTTAATGAGCTGCTTTATATTGGGTGCGGAGACACCTGGTGCAGATGTTGACTTCCTGCTTTCTACCGTTTACGATGATTGTGGTTCGATGAATATTGGGCAACCAACGCCGCTTGGTATGTTTCTTGGAGTGGCTTACGCTATTCCCAAATTGAGGTCTCTTGCCACAGATATCACATTTCATAAGAGTTTTTTACCCCCTCTTTACTATGAACCATATTTGGGCTATTATACCTGTGAATATCGCGTAAGGCAAAGGGGGGGAAGATGAGAACTGATTCAGCCAATGGTCCGGCGCTGAAGAAGATGTTTGCTTTAGGAACTGCCTGGCTAGAGAAAGCTGCTCCAGACATAAACGCTATAAATGTTTTCCCCATTCCCGACGGCGATACCGGAACCAACATGCTGCTCACCATGCAGTCCGCTATGGGAGAGGCAAATCAAAACCCAAATAGGTCTGCTTGCTCAGTAGCCAAATCGATGGCTGCTGGTGCTTTGATGGGGGCACGAGGTAATTCAGGGGTAATTCTATCTCAATTCTGGCGTGGTTTGGCTAAAGGATTGGAAGGCAAGAGATCTTTCAACGGCACAGATTTCGCCAAAGCGTTGGCTGAAGCATCGCAGGCGGCTTATGAGGGACTTGTCAATCCCGTAGAAGGGACTATCTTAACAGTGCTTAAGGATGCCGCCACTGCTGCTGACATGTCTGCTAGGACTGACTCTGCAAGCCTGCTTTCCATAATGGAAACTGCCACTGAGGCAGCTAGAGATTCGGTGGCTCGAACCCCTGACTTATTACCTGTGTTGCGTGAGTCCGGCGTGGTAGATGCCGGAGGGCAAGGTTTATATGTATTGCTTGATGGCGCTCTTTACTATCTCAAGGGAAAGGCGCGGGAAATAAAATATCGGAAACCTCGGTTAGTTGCCTCTAACTTGCCATTGGCTCCTAAGGCGGCTCAAATGGCCACCGAAGTAGAAGTGCCGTATGGATATTGCACAAATTTTGTGTTGGAAGGGAAGAAACTCGATCCCAAAAAGGTCAAAAACAAGTTAAAGAAAAAGGGGCAATCTCTAATCGTTACCGGGAATGATTCCTTGATCAGGGTTCATATCCACAGCTTTAAGCCTGGCGAAATCCTTGATTATGCTACACACCTGGGCACGTTACACCAGATAGATGTCAGGAATATGGACGACCAGTACGTAGAGTTTATAAAAATGCAAAGAGAAAGAATGCCTAAGGTCGATATCGCCATAGTAGCAGTTGCCTCCGGGGATGGCTTTTTTGAGGTATTCAACAGCCTGGGCTCCACAATCATTGTCCCCGGTGGTCAAACAATGAATCCTAGTGTTCGCCAGCTATTGCAGGCTATAGAATCAGCACCTTCAGACAATATCATCTTATTGCCTAATAACAAGAATATTATCCCCACAGCTTCTCAACTCGAGTCTTTAACCGTAAAGAAAGTAAAGGTAGTCCCCACTAGGACTATCCCTCAAGGCATAGCTGCACTCCTCGTTTTCAATTATGACTTGAGCCTGGAGGATAATGTTCGAAGCATGGAAGAGACAATAACCACAGTTAAGACTGTGGAAGTTACCAAAGCAGTACGCAAGACGCAACTCAACGGTTTAAAAATAAAAAAGGGGCAATTTATTGCTATCTTAAATGATGAGGAGTTGATAGCCAAGGGCAATAATATGACAGACCTTATTTTCGAAGCTCTAACAAAGGCAGATATTGAACGGGCAGAAATGGTAACCATATATTATGGTGCTGAAACCCAAGCCACTGAAGCTGAAGAGATAGCTCAAGAAATTCGTAATAGATACCAGACTGAGGTTGAGGTAGTTCGTGGTCAGCAACCTCACTATAACTACATAATTTCACTGGAATGATTTTTGAGGCCCCGGAAAAATCCATTTTTCTGGGGCAAGGAGTGATGGTCAAGGTTGTAACTGATAGCTGTTCTGGTATCACCCCTGAACTAGCCCGGAAGTTCGGGATTTCAGTGGTGCCATTATATGTTCAATTTGGTAATGAAGTTTACCGAGATAACGTTGACCTGAGCACGAAGCAGTTCTATCAGAAGCTAGAAAAGAGCAAGATTACTCCCACTACCTCAACTCCAGGTCCTGAGGTTTTCGCTGAGCTTTTTACTACATTAGCTGAAGAGACAAACGAAATTGTAGCTATAATGTTCTCACAGATGCTAAGTGGCGCTTATGGAGCGGCTCTCCAGGGCAAGGCCATGGTCACCAGGGATTGCCGCATTGAGGTTATTGATTCTACATTGGCCATAAGCGCACAGATGCTTTTAGTTATCTCGGCAGCTCGAATGGCTAGGTCGGGGGCCAATCTAGACCAAATTGTTGATTGGGTTAGAAAAGCAATTCCCAGGCTTCACATACAAATGACCTTTGACACACTGGAATATTTAAGGAAAGGCGGGCGTATTGGTATGGCACAGGCGTTCTTAGGCAGTTTGCTTAAGGTAAACCCTGTTCTAACATTAAAGGAGGGGTTGGTTTTCCCTGTTGCTCGGTTACGCAATAGACCCAAGGCAATAGACTATTTGGTGAAGTTTGTTAGGAGTTTTAGCCGTATAGAAGCTATAGCTATCGAAGATGTCACCACTCCTGAAGATTTGGAGATTTTAGCTGAGCGTCTCAAAGACTTAGTCCCTCCTGGAGATTTTTATCGCTCCAAAGTGGATCCTGTGGTAGGTGTTCATGTTGGCCCTCGTGTCTTGGCAGCTTGTGTGCTGGAAGCGGAATGACAAGCGTGAATTCGCTACGAGATGTCCTTGAGCTAGAATGCAAGAAAGGTTATGCCAATAGAGCAGTAATTGGTGGTCTGGACAAGTATCTTCACAAGCAGGTAGGGCGAATCAGACAAGACATAGCTGATCCGCCGCTCTTAAGCAGCTTTGATAAACTCAGTTTGGCTAATTCCAATTATGATTTCTGGGATGTAGATAAGCGTCAGAAATGGATAATGAATGTCTTTGGCTGGCTGGACGAATTAGAAAAGGCAAAGCAAGACACCCTTGTTTCTCCTCTCCCCTCAAGGGAGAGGGATAAGGTGAGGGTGACAGCGGTAGCCAGGCCACACCCTCAAAAGCAAAGTGGGGGTTTAAACTCTCCCATAACTGTTATCAGGGGCATCACACCTAGAGTAGCTGCTAAATTCGCTAAGCTGGGCGTCAGGACAATAAATGACTTACTCTACTTCTTCCCTCGGAGGTATATCGATTACAGCCAAAGAAAGTTCATAGCTGAACTTGAGGAAGGCAAGGAACAGACTATCGTAGCCACGATATGGCAAGCGGTAGTAGCTACTTTTGGTAATCGGCCGGGCACAGAGGCGATTGTGGGCGATGAAACAGGGAATATTAGAGTGGTCTGGTTCAACCAACCTTACTTGGCTAAGAATTTCCCCACTAATGCTCGGGTGGTAATTAGTGGTACGGTGGGTATATTCAAGGGACAAAAGGTCTTTGAAGCACCTGAGTGGGAGCTGCTTAAAGGCGAGGAGTTAATTCATACAGGCCGTCTAATTCCTATTTATCCCCTCACCCAGGGTTTATATCCGCGACAAGTGAGGCGGTGGACGAAGGAGGCTATAGATGGTTACGCCTGGCAATTAGAAGATTTCTTACCTTCAGAGATAAAAACCCGCTGTCAACTATTACATCTCCAGGAGGCGATCACCCAAATTAATTACCCGGATGATCAGCTAGTAGCGGAGCAAGCAAGGGAACGCTTAGCTTTCGATGAGTTATTCTTACTTCAATTAGGGGTACTGGCTAGAAAACGAGAATGGCAGGAGGGACAGCCAGGCAATGCCTTCAGTATATATCAAGAGGTTATTGACAAATTTCTAGGTTGTTTGCCTTTCTCTTTGACCCGAGCGCAAGAACGAGTGCTGGCGGAGATTTTGGCTGACCTCAAACGACCAAAGGCCATGTCACGCCTTCTCCAGGGTGAAGTGGGCAGTGGCAAAACTGTGATTGCTATTATAGCCCTGTTGATGGCTGTGGCCAATGGCCATCAAGGAGTGTTGATGGCGCCCACTGAGGTGTTGGCTGAGCAGCATTTCAGCAACATCTGTGGTTATTTGTCTAAAGCCGGCACCCAACCCTCATTGTCATCGCCGGGTCAGGGAGGCGATATCATGTGCTATACTGGATTCCTGTCACGGCCACTTACGGTCGCTTTGCTTGTTGGCAGCCTCAAAGAGAGTGAGAAGGAGGATTTGCATTACAAAATTAAGCGAGGTGAAGTTGATATTACTATCGGCACTCATGCCCTTATCCAGAAAGAGGTGGAATTTCAGCATTTAGGACTAGCAGTAATCGATGAGCAGCAGAGGTTTGGCGTATTGCAGCGCCAGGAATTGCGCCAAAAAGGCTTTAATCCTCATATTTTGGTCATGACGGCTACCCCCATCCCCCGAACGATGGCGCTAACGCTGTACGGCGACCTTGACCTCTCAGTTATTGATGAATTGCCTCTAGGGCGGCATGAAGTGAAAACGAAATGCCTTGTGCCTCAGTATACAGAGGAAGCTTACGCTTTCCTCCGCAGCCAGGTTAGCAATGGCCAGCAGGCTTTTATCATTTGTCCTTTGATTGAAGAGTCAGAAGCCCTCGAGGCTAAAGCTGCTACCAGTGAATACGAGTATCTATCCAAGGAGATTTTCTCAGATCTAAAGTTGGGACTACTTCACGGCCGAATGCCTCCAGACGAGAAGGAGGAGGTCATGCGCCATTTCCGTGCCGGGGAGCTTGATATCCTGGTATCAACGTCGGTGGTGGAAGTTGGCATTGATGTACCTCGAGCTACAGTCATGCTGGTAGAAGGTGCTGACCACTTCGGGTTATCACAACTCCATCAGTTCAGGGGCAGAGTGGGCCGGGATAAAGAGCAAAGTTATTGCTTGCTTATCCCTGGGAAATTTTCACCTGAAGCAAGAGAGCGACTCCAGCTAATGGAGAAAATCCACGACGGCTTTGCTCTAGCCGAGAAAGACTTAGAACTGCGGGGCCCAGGGGAATTCTTCGGCACCCACCAGAGTGGCCTGCCAGAACTTAAAATAGCTAAACTATCAAACTTGCATCTTTTGGAGATGGCTCGGCAAGAGGCAATGACCTTGTTCCAAAGTGACCATGGTCTGGAAAGGGAAGAGCACTGCTCTCTGAAACAGCGATTATCACAAGTGTGGCCTAGCTACATTGAATGGAGCTAAAAAATGTCACCACGAGCTAAGCGAAGTAATCTGCCTCTTAAGGAAAAGCTAGTTACTTGTCTTCAACAAGCAATAATTGACGCCCAGAATGAGGGCGGTCTCCTTTTCACAACATTGCCTGAGATAATCATAGAGCATCCTCAGGATCCAGAACATGGAGATTTCGCTTCAGGACTCCCCCTAAAATTAGCTCGGACAATGAAGATGTCCCCTCTGGCTATAGCTGATGAGATAGCTAAGCATATATCACCTCCCGCAGAAATTGACAAGGTTATTGTTGCCCCGCCAGGCTTTATCAATTTCATTCTCCGCAACGATTGGCTGAGCAAGCAGGTGGAATCGATTTTGGCTGCTGATAAATCATACGGCACTCTCACTTTAGGCAAAGGTAAACGTATTCAACTTGAGTTTGTTAGCGCTAATCCCACTGGACCTCTTCATGTAGGTCATGGTCGCGGAGCTGTTTTAGGTAGCACCTTGGCTAATGTTCTCTCCGACGTTGGTTACCAGGTGGAAAAGGAATACTACTTGAATGATGCTGGCAGCCAAATAGACACCTTTGCTCATTCTCTTTACGCTCGCTACCAGCAATGTTTGGGAAGAGAAGTCGATATGTCCCCTGATGGATACTTGGGCAATTACATGGTTGACTTAGCAAAGCAAATTGTTGCTCAGGAGGGTGATAGATTCTTATCCTT